>Ga0326511_10003443_pt1 | contig 12727 bp, 9 predicted proteins | sample 0_2496_0518_D_FD_203701 | JGI IMG/M metagenome (GOLD analysis project Ga0326511, IMG submission 203701) | Bovine rumen microbial communities from UC Davis, California, United States - 0_2496_0518 | ecosystem: Host-associated > Mammals > Digestive system > Stomach > Rumen | place: USA: California...
ACCACCTGTTTTTCGTCGTCTGCCAGCGCCGGAAACAGGTTGCGCTCTATGCCGCGACGCTGTGCCTCTTGCCGCTCTTCGTCGCTCTGCCACCCCATCGCCGCCACAAAGTCGTCGGCACAGGTGATAAGGTGGGCGCCATTGTCGCGAATGAGGTTGTTGCACCCCTCGCTGTAGGGCGCACCTACCATACCAGGAAAGGCCATGACCTGATGGCCATAGTCACGCGCTATGCGGCAGGTGATAAGTCCACCGCCGCGTGCCGCACTCTCCACGAGCACGGTAGCATCGCTCATGCCGGCCACAATGCGATTGCGCTTTACGAAGTTCAGTTTGTCGGCCTTGGTGTTAGTCATATACTCAGTAAGCAATCCACCCTGGTTTACCATCTGTGCCGCCGTTTCTCGGTGACGTGGCGGATAGAGCTCGTCGAGACCATGGGCCAGCACGCCCACCGTGGGCAATCCTTCGGTCAGTGCCTGCCTATGGGCACAGATATCAACGCCATAAGCCAATCCGCTCACGACAAGCAGTTGGGGGAAACGTTTGTGCAGGTCGTTCACAAAGCGGCATATCAGGTCTTGCCCGTAGGTCGTGGCGTGGCGCGTGCCCACAATGCTTACGATGCGCTGGGTGTTGAGGTCGGCCGTGCCCATGTAGTACAGCACCACAGGGGCATCGACACTCTTGCTGAGTCGTAGCGGATAGTCATCTTGGTCGAGGCACAGCACGCGGATGTGGTGACGTTTAGTAAACTGCAACTCCTGCTCGGCACGAGCCAACGGCACATCCCATTGTTGCAACATGGCAGCCAGACGGGGCGAGCACTCGGGCACAACGTCACGCAGGTCGTGGCGGTGCTCATAGACCGCCCGGCCTCCACCCAATGTACGGTAGAGTTGTACCGTCACTTGGCAGTTGAATCCTATCAGGCGCGTCAGCGCCATGTTGTAGAGAAGGTCTTGGTCTGTCATTTCAAATATGGGGCAAAGGCGTCGTCATACTCGCTGCTACCGGCCAGACGCCCGTTGACCAGACACACCAGCTCTATCTTTCCGCGAAAGCACAACTGCTCGTCGCTGGCCCGGTAGAGGTCTTGGTAGAACACATATTTAATTCCTTCTTTCGTCAGGTTCAGACATGAGATCACCTCATCGTCGGGGCGTAGTGCAGCCTTGTATTGCAGTTGCATGCGAGCCACCACGGCGTCGATGCCGCGTCGGTGCATGTCAGCAAAGCTTAGGCCACATTGCTTGAGAAACAGATGGCGCGTGTGTTCGCAGTAGTGTATGTACTGCGCATTGTTCACGATGCCCTCGATGTCACACTCATAATCGCGCACCTCAAAGTGCGTCTGGAAAGCATAGTCTTTCATCTATTGGTCGTTGAAGGTTGTTGCTAACGGGGGTGCAAAGTTACAAAAAAAGAGGGATACGGCAAAAACATTTGGCCGTTTCAATAAAATAAAGTAACTTTGCAGCAACCTTTTCGGTCAAACGAAATACAGAAGAAATGAGTGACGCAGACTTTGACATCAGGCAGGAGCGGGTGACGGGCGCAGAGAAAGACTTCGAGAATGCGCTCCGACCACTCAGCTTCGGCGACTTCAGCGGTCAGAAGAAGGTAGTAGAGAATCTAGAGGTGTTTGTCGAGGCAGCCAAATATCGCGGCGAGCCACTCGACCACACCCTGCTGCACGGTCCTCCGGGACTGGGCAAGACCACTTTGAGCAATATCATCGCCAACGAGTTGGGCGTGGGGTTCAAGATTACTAGTGGCCCCGTGCTCGACAAGCCAGGCGACCTGGCAGGCATTCTTACTTCTTTGGAGCCACGCGACGTGCTTTTCATCGACGAGATTCACCGTCTGTCGCCTGTCGTAGAAGAGTACCTCTACTCAGCTATGGAGGACTATCGTATAGACATTATGATAGACAAAGGGCCGTCGGCTCGCAGCATACAGATAGACCTGAACCCGTTCACGCTGGTGGGTGCCACCACGCGTAGCGGACTTCTCACCGCTCCGTTGCGTGCCCGCTTCGGCATCAACATGCACTTGGAGTACTACGCCCCGGAGACGCTCTCGGCCATTATTACCCGTTCGTCGCGCATCCTTGGCGTGCCTATCACCGATGAAGCCTCCATGGAGATAGCTCGCCGTTCACGCGGTACACCACGTATAGCCAACGCTCTGCTACGGCGCGTTCGCGACTTTGCTCAGGTAAAGGGGACGGGCCGCATCGACATGACCATCAGCCAGGTGGCCCTCACTGCGCTGAACATCGACCAATACGGACTCGACGAGATAGACAACAAGATACTGCTCACTATCATCGACAAGTTCCGTGGCGGTCCCGTTGGTGTCTCGACCATCGCCACCGCCATTGGCGAAGACTCGGGCACCTTGGAGGAGGTCTACGAGCCTTTCCTCATCATGGAGGGCTTCATCAAGCGCACACCCCGTGGTCGCATGGTCACCGAGCTGGCCTACCGCCACTTCGGTCGCAATCCCTATACCGGCAACATCATGCAGCCCGACCTCTTTAACCAGTAGTATCTGGGGCCTATGGGGCTAATGAGCCCTATAAGCCCTATGGGGCGAATAAGCCCAATAGGCCCTATAACCCAATCATCCTTATGAAACGTACAGGCATCTTTGTAGGCAGCTTCGACCCCTTCACCCTTGGGCACGACAGCATCGTGCGGCGCTCGCTGCCATTGTTCGACCGCCTCGTCATTGGCGTCGTGGGCGATAACGTGCAGAAACCCAACATGCGCCCCGCTGAAGAACGCATGACGGTCATCCGCCAACTATACCACGACCAGCCTGCCATCGAGGTGAAGCCCTACTATGGGCTGGCAGTCGACTTCGCCCGTGCCGAGGGCGCCCGCTACATCGTGAAGGGCGTTCGCTCGGCCAAAGACTTTGAGTACGAGCGTGAGCAGGCCGACATCAACCGCCAAATCAGTCAGGGAGAGGTAGAGACACTCCTGCTCTATGCCGAACCGCAGATGGCGTCGCTCTCGTCGTCGATGGTGCGCGAGCTACAGCACTTCGGCTACAACGTCAGCCAGTTCCTTCCCCAACTCCCAACGAGCAAACCATAACCGTGTCTTATGATAACCTATAACACCGAAAACGTAAAGATGCCGCAGATACGCCGTCGCGACACCTCGGCCTGGATTAAGCGAGTAGCGCAAAGCTATAACAAGCGTATTGGCGAGGTGGGCTACCTGTTCTGCGACGACGAGAAGATACTCGAGGTGAACCGCGAGTATCTCGGGCACGACTACTACACCGACATTATCACCTTCGACTATTGCGAAGGCGACACGCTCAACGGCGACCTGGTCATCTCGCTCGACACCGTACGTTCTAATGCCGAGCTGTTCCACAAGGACTACGACGAGGAGTTGCACCGTGTCATCATTCACGGCGTGCTACATCTCTGTGGCATCAACGACAAAGGTCCTGGAGAACGCGAGCTGATGGAGCAGGCCGAGAACCGTGCCCTCGCGCTCAGATAGTCGCGAAAGCTTCTACCAAAAGCCCTTTGGAAATACAAAGGGCACATTGTCCCCTCAACACACTGTTTTGTTCAGGTTGCGCTGAAGGAAGAACTGCCTCGTGGTGGCAAAGAAGGCTACCACGCCGCAGGCATTCACCGCCACTACCGTCCAGAAGGCTGCACCGTAGCCCAGATGCTCGGCCACAACGCCGCCCACGAGTATTCCCAAGCCCATGCCTACGTCCCACGAGACAAGTATGGTTGAGTTGGCCGTGCCGCGCTGGCTGTTGGTGGCCACGCTGATGGTCATGTTCTGGAAGGCGGGCCATAGATGGCCATTGCCCAGTCCGATGAGCATGGCCGAGGCATAGTAGCCGGTCATGATGGCTTCGTGGCTGTTAGGGAAGAGTGTGGGCATGAGCACGAACAGCGTGTATCCCACGAACGATATGAGCATGCCATTGCCAGCATTACGGGTAAGCAGCCCCTTGCGCAGGGCAGCACTGCCTTGCAGCCGGCTCAGCATCAGTCCGATGGAGCACAGCATGAAGTAGGTGCCCGTTCCGCCAGTGATGCCTAACTGCTCCTTTCCGTAGATGGCCAAGTAGTTGCTTAGCACACCGAAGCAAAAGCCGAAGGCCACCATGTTTACGCCTAACAGCCATCCCCGTAGCAGAAAGAAGCGGTCGAGCGACAGCTTCATCCGTCCGCCAGATGTCGTTTCGCGTGGAGCCACCTGCACGGTAGCATCGACAATCCACCCTGTACAAGCCACGACGAGGGCTATCCAGAACAGCAGCTCGAAGCTGTGTGTATAGCGGTAGATGAAGATGCCTATAGTGGGAGCCACGGCCATGGCCAGGTTGTTGCTCAACCCATAGTAGCCAATGCCCTCTGTGCGTCGTGATGACGGAAGCACGTCGATGGCCACGGTAGAGTTGCTCACGGTGAGTGCACCAAAGGGGCCGCCGTGCAATGTCCTGACAATGGTAAACAGCAGCAGCGTCGAAGCTGCCAAGTAGCCGGCAAAGAATATGGCGAAAGCAGCAAAGCACACCATGAGCACCTTTTTGCGTGGAAAGGCATCGACCACGAATCCGCTAAGTGGCCGAAACAGCAGGGCGGTGACGGTGTAGCCAGACAGCACCAAGCCTATCACGTCCTTGGTGGCGCCGAAGTGCTCGCTCAGGTAGAGCGGCAGCAAGGGTGTCAGCACATAGAAGGCGAAGAACAGCGCGAAGTTGGCCGTCATCACCTTGCAGTAGTTCTTGTTCCAGAGGCGTTCGCGGGTCATGTACCAGGCTTTTGCTGTTCTGTTCCGTTGGCACTACTCTTATAGTCAGAGGGCGACAGTCCCACCGACAGCTTGAAGCAGCGGCTGAAGTACTTTGGGTCGCTAAATCCGCACCGATAGGCCACCTCGCTCACAGTGAGGCTTGTCTGCCGCAGCAACTGGCACGCATGCTTCAGTCGTGCCTCACGCAGGAAGTCAGCCGGTGTCACTCCCATCATGCTCTTCATCTTCCTTTGCAGCACCGATCGGCTCACGGCACAGGCCTCGGCCATCTGTCCGATGTCAGCCTCACTGTTGCTCATGTTCTGCTCCACATAGTCCAGTATGCTCTGTACGAAGGGGTCGTCGGCGTGTGCTGGCACATTCTCTTGATTGTCGGCGTCGTTGTGCTCGCCGGTATCTTGTGTGGTGGTCTCTGACTGCGGTTCGTCGGCCGACGGGGCGCTGGTACGCTCTACTAAAGCCAGATACTTGGCAAGCGTGAGCCGGCGCTGGCGGTTGATGCGCCTAATATATAATAAGGTGTAGGTAGCAGCACCCACGATGACGGCTACTAACAGGGCGAGCAGCACGAATGGCCAGGGCGTTTCCCAGAACGAAGGTTTGGCCACAATAGTGAGGTGGCGTGTGTTGTCTACGAGTTGTCCGTCGGCATTGGTAGAGCGCAGGTACAGGTTATAGGTGCCTGGCTTCAGGTCGAGCAGTGTCACGCTGCGGTTGTCGGCCAGGTTAGTCCACTGCATCGAGTCGTTGCCTAAGCAGAACTGATAGCGTATGGCCGTCGGGTCTTTGTAGTCGAGTGCGGCAAAGTGGATGGTGAGGCTTCGTTCGTCGGGAGCGAGGGTGAGTGTGTCGAGTGCGTCGGCATCCATGCGCAGCCCTCCCCCTTGCAACTGAATCTTTGTGAGCACGAGGGGCGGCCGGTACGAACTCTTATGCAGTTGGTCGCTACGCAGGGTGAAGATGCCTGTATGTGTAGGGAAGAGCCACTGTGCGTTGCCCAGTAGCAGCGGTCGTGCCTCGCTGAAGCGGTAGGGATGGCGCAGGAAGCGGTGTCCGAAGCTCTCGGAGCGGTTCCGGTAAAGGTCGAGCAGGGTGAACTGCATGTTTCCCACGAGCAGCAGGCGTCCGTCGGGCATCATGCTCACCGACTGCAACATGTCAGAGGGCAGGTGCCCCGTCTGCATGTCGTAACGCCTAAAGCTGAGCGTGTCGTCCCAGAGGTTGTTGCTCAGCAGCTCGCAGAGTCCTCCCGTCTCTGTGCTCACGAAGATGCGTCGGTTCTGCACATCGGCAGCAATATCCATTGTAGCGTTGCAGCTGAGGCTGGTGGGGCGTTCAGGGTCTTTTGTGTGTCGATGAAACTCACAGAGTTTGGGCTCGTCACTCAGCCTGCCCACGACAAGTCCCTCGGTAGTGGTGGCGAGCAGCAGGTCGGGTGTGGCTTTGGCGCCTTTATGCTTTGACGTCCCTTTTATCAGGTGAATGTGTCGCACACGCTGGCATGCGTCCTTGGGGTAGGCTGGCAGCTGTCCTACCCGTGGCTGCTCGCTACGGTAGTTGTCTACATACTGCACCCCCGCACCGAGGGTGGCTATCCACAAGCGCTCCATATTGTTGTCGGGCTTGATGTCGTAAACGCCCACATCGTCGAAGCGTGCTATGTTCCTCACGTCGAAGGAGCCTCCTTGTGGCGATTCGCGCAAGCGGAACAGTCCTTCTGGCTTACAGCCTATCCAGATGTCGCCATCGGCGGTCTGGGTGAAACAGTAGGGCGTGGCGCCAAAGCTCTGGTAACTCTTGCTGACGCGTCCAGTAGGTCCCACGTAGCCTATGAGTGTGAGACTGCTGTCGTAGAGCCGCAGTGTAGCGTCTTGTCGTGTGCCTATCCATAGGCGACCCACGGCGTCGCGGGCGGCACAACGCACCATGACGTCGGCCGGCCCGTCCATTGCGAGGGGAACTGCAGGCTGCTCGCGGCTGGCATAGCAGGCAAGCACGTCGTCCTGTATGCGCCAGAGCAGCCCCTGCGGGTCGGTGTATTCGATGGTGCCGTTGGAGAAGACACCACGCGCGGTCTGCTGCTGTCGCAGCTGCTCGGCCTGCTGTCGCTCGTTGTCGCCACTGAGGTCGCAGAAGCGGTATCGGTGCGTGTCGAATCGGTATATGCCGTCGTCGGTGAGGCAGTAAAGGCTCCCGTCAGGAGCCGTCCACACATCGCGCAGACGGTCGGTGGTCATAGTACATCCATCGCCTGGCTGTGGTTTGAACTGCACAAAGTCGTAGCCGTCGAAGCGGCACAGCCCGTTCCAAGTCGAGAGCCAAAGCATGCCGTTCTGTCCCTGCACCACCATGGTGATATGTCCTTGCAGCTGGCTGTTGGTCTCGTCGTAGCTGTTCAGCAGTATGCGCTCCTGTCCCATCGCAAGGATGGCCAGGAGCGAGGTAATGATTATGAGGAAACGTCTCATGCGAGCAAGGTGCGTGTCGATTCAAGGATGTCGGTCAGTTCGCTTACGGTAGTGGCACGCAGCATGGCTATGCGTGTGGGCCTGAAGTTAGGAATACCCTTGAAGATGGGTGTCGCGGCCAGGTGGCGGCGGGTGTGTAGTATGCCTCGCGGTTCGTCGATCATCTCTACGTTGATGCGCAGCAGCTCCTCGAGCACATCGAGTTTCTCGTTGAAGGTCAGCGTCTCTCTACTGAAGAGCCAGGGGCATCCGAAAGTGGCTCGCCCTATCATCACGGCGTCGACGCCGTAGGTTTCGAAGGCGCGGTCGGCATCGTCGTGCGAGGCGATGTCGCCGTTACCTATGATAGGTATGGTGATGCGCGGGTTGCGCTTCACCTCTCCAATGAGCGTCCAGTCGGCCTGACCAGTATACATCTGCGAGCGGGTGCGCCCGTGGATGGTGAGTGCCTTGATGCCGCAGTCCTGCAGCTGCTCGGCCAGCGTGGTGATGATAAGCTGCTCGTGGTTCCAGCCTAAGCGCGTCTTGGCGGTGACGGGCAGCGAGACGGCGTCGACGACGCGTCGCGTAATGTCGAGCATCTTGGGCACGTTCTGTAGCATGCCGGCGCCAGCACCCTTGCCAGCCACCTTCTTCACCGGGCAGCCGAAGTTCAGGTCGATGAGGTCGGGGCCGGCCTGCTCCACGATGCGTGCAGCCTCGACCATGGCATCGGTGTCGCGTCCGTATATCTGTATGCCCACAGGTCGCTCGTCGTCGCTGATGTTCAGCTTTCGCAGCGTCGACTTGACGTCGCGCACGAGTGCCTCGGCCGACACAAACTCGGTATAGACCATAGCGGCGCCGAAGCGCTTGCATAGCCGGCGGAAGCCTATGTCGGTGACGTCTTCCATGGGAGCAAGGAAGAGTGGGCGCTGACCAAAGTCTATGTCTCCTATGTTCATCTTTTCTTAGGGATTAAAAGGATGGGGGAGCGTCCCTAATCGGCCAGGATGAAGTCTAACTGGCGCTTCTCGATATTGGCACGTGCCACCTTGATTCTAATGGGGTCGCCCAGCAAGTAGCGTTTGTGGTGGCGACGGCCTACGAGACAGTAGTTGCGCTCGTCGAACTCGTAATAGTCGCCGTCAAGGTCGTGCATACCTACGAGGCCCTCGCAGTGGTTCTCGTCTATCTCGCAGTAGAGGCCGTAGCTCTGTATACCGGAGATGTGTGCGTCGAACTCCTGTCCCACCTTGTCGGCCATGAACTCCACCATCTTGAACTTGATGGAGTCGCGCTCGGCGTTCTGTGCCGTCTGCTCCATCTGGCTACTGTGCTCGCACAGTTCCTCGTAATGCTTCTGGTTGGCCGAACGTGCTCCCTCCTGGTAGCGAGTGAGCAGCCTGTGCACCATCATGTCGGGGTAGCGACGTATAGGTGAGGTGAAGTGTGTGTAGTAGTCGAAGGCCAGTCCGTAGTGCCCGATGTTGTGGGTAGAGTACTTAGCCTTCATCATGGCACGCAGGGCAATGGTCTCCACGAGCTTCTGCTCGCGTTTTCCCTGTGCGTCGTCCATCAGTTTGTTCAGGCTCTTGGCCACGGCTCCGCGTGTGCCTTCAGTTTTCAGCTTGTAGCCAAAGGGGGCCACGACGGTGCGTAGCGACTCCAGCTTCTGCGGGTCGGGCTGGTCGTGCACACGGTAGACGAAGGTCTTGGCCTTGGCAGCTTTCTTCTCGCCTTCGGGAGCAGCGCCTTTTCGCTGACTTTTGGCTACGGCGCCTATAGACTCGGCCACGGTGCGGTTGGCCAGCAGCATGAACTCCTCAATGAGCTGTGTGGCATCGGTCGACTTCTTGAAGTAGCAGCGAGTGGGATGTCCTTTCTCGTCAATGTCGAAGTGCAACTCTTCGCGGTCGAACTTCACGGCACCGCCCTTGAATCGGCGCTCGCGCAGCTTCTTCGCCATGCGATCGAGGGTGACCAGCTCGGTAGCCAGCTCGCCGGTGTATGGTTTCTTCTTCGTAGCGGGCGGTGCGGGCTGTCCTGCTGCCACACCGTTCTGCTCCAGTATCTGCTGCACCTCTTCGTAAGCGAAGCGGCGGTTGGAGCGTATCACGGTATGTGCCAGGTGCCACGACCGTATGTTGGCCTCGTCGTCGAGCAGGAAGACGACGCTGTAACACAGCTTCTCTTCGTCGGGTCTGAGCGAGCAGATGAAGTTGCAGAGACGTTCGGGCAGCATGGGCACGGTGCGGTCTACCAGATAGACGCTGGTGGCGCGCTCCTGAGCCTCGCGGTCGATGGTGCTGCCCTCTTCTATATAGTGGCTGACGTCGGCAATATGTACGCCCACCTCCCACAGGCCGTCGTTGGCCGGTTTTATCGACAGGGCGTCGTCGAAGTCCTTCGCGTCCTTCGGGTCGATGGTAAAGGTGGTGACGTCGCGGAAGTCCTCGCGGCGTGCTATCTCTTCGGGCGTGATGCCTGCATCAATCTTTGCGGCAGCCTCCTCCACCTTCTTCGGATACTTGTAGGGCAGTCCGTACTGTGCCAGGATGGCGTGCATCTCGACATCGTTCTCGCCTTGTGCGCCCAACACGTCGACGACCTCGCCCACGATGTTCTTCGAGTCCTTCGACGGCCACTGCGTAATCTTCACCACAGCCACCTGTCCGCTCTTTCCGCCCTTGAGTTTCTTCTTGGGTATGAGTATGTCGTGCACGAATATCTTGCCCTCGGTGACGAGGAAGGCGAAGTCTTTCTCCACCTGCAGCACACCCACGGCCTGGTCGTGCTTGCGCTCGAGAATCTCGGTGACCATAGCCTCCTTGATGTGGTTGCGGCGACGCGCCATCATGGCCACACGCACGCGGTCGCCGTTGAGGGCAAACATCGAGTTGCGCTCGCTCACGAAGATGGGTGTGGCGCCGCCGTCGGGCAGGAACGAATTCTTGCCGTTGGCCTTGCGTATGAAGGTGCCTTCCTGCACCTGTGTGTTGGTGTTCAGCCGGTAGGCATTGTCGCTCACCTTAGCCAGCCAGTCGTCCCACGCCATCTCTTCCATCACATCGATGGCCAGCATCTTCAGCGGGTGTGTGTTCAGCCCCAACTGCTTGAAAATATACTTGAACGAGAGAACCTCGTCTGGATGAGCCTGGAAGAGGCTCTGCACTGCATCGGCCACGTCGTTCTTCGACAGCCGCTTACCTCCTTTTTTCTTTGCCATAGTCGCTGTGTTTCTATAGTTCCCTGCAAATATACAAAGTTTTTCGCAAACGCGTACACGCGAACAACAATTTTTTTACACTTTTCTTCGTTTTTGGGGCAAAGCAGCCCGCTCAGTGCTGACTGTATGGCACAAAAACAGCCGGGGCTTGCAGCACCCGTTGGGGTGGCTGCAAGCCCCGGCATGGCGGCTCGCGAGGCTACTCCTTGCGGCGGGCAGCCTTGTCGATGGCGCTGTTCTGCTCAGTGGCAATCACGTTGTACTGTGTGCCGCTGATGGTAAAGATCCACTTGAACGTGGGGTGCAGGTCGTCGAGTGTGGCGTTCACGCTGGTAGTATCGCCAACGGCCAGGTTGGCATTCACCGTACGGGTGACAGAGCCTTTCTTGCCCTCGTTGATGATGACGCGGTTCACACGAATCTGGTAGGCACTGCGATTAATCATCGAGCAGTTCACAATGTTCTCAGGCGTGCCGTTGCCGTCTAAGCTGTAGGAGCCGCTCATCATGAAGACCATGAAGTCTTTCGGGTCTTTCACCTCTACTACACAAGTGGCCGACTCGCCCTCCGGTGTTGTGGCAGTGACAACGGCCTGACCGAAGGCCAAAGGACTCACCAGTCCTGTCTCCGACACGGTGGCCACGGTGGGGTCGCTACTGGTCCAGACGAAGGTGTTCTCGGAGCTGTCGGCCATGCACACGTTCAGCTGATAGCTCTTGCCGGAAATCAGTCCGATGCGGTGTATCATCTTGTTCTCGCTGTCGCTGATAATCACGGAGCGGCGCTGATGCACCGTCACATACTCGACCGTTCGGTTCTTCAAGTTCATATACATCACGAGGCCGCGACGGGCTATCGAGTCCTCAGGCAGTGCCTCCACCTTTATGTTCCCCTTGTTGTCGGCACTGAGCCATTTGCCAACCGGTACTACGGTGATGTCAAGGGCCGGGTTCAGGGTCACGTTCAGCGTGGCGGCCTCCGGGGTAAGAATGTGCTCGTGCTGGCCTGCTGTAATGATGGGGGCACCCTGGAAGATGACGAGCGTGTCGCTCATTTTGCTCACGGGGTCGGTGCATACGACCTTTGCCGTGCGGTCGGCCATCGTCGTGTTAGGAGCTATCTGGAAGATCACGGTGTGCTCCTTCACCACGCCGCGAGTGGCGGCCTCGTCGGTGGGGGCCAGCTGCACCCAGTCCTCAGTAAGCAGGGTGGTGGTGAAGTCGAAGTTGCTGTTCACCACGGCTTCGCGCTTACCGCCGAGGGCATTGATACGCAGGGTGTCGCTTTCCATGAAGATGATGGGTCGTCCGCCGGTCTGGTAGACGGTGATGGTGTCGTGCTGTGTGCCGTTGACAAACACGATGCGGCCCGTGCGGTCGCTCTCGTAGCTCTCGTTGGCGGCCACATGGAAGTAGTACTTGCGGTCGTTGGCATAGGAGCCGCCGGCCGACTGTGCCATCTCTATCCAGTCGGAGGTGTCGTCTAAGTAGCTTAGCTCAGGTATGGCCTTGGCGTTATGCAGGTTCACCAGGATGTCGCCACCGTCTTTGCCAACGGTGAACTGCTTGTTGTCGAAGGTCACCAGCGCGCTGCCCGCGTTGCTGTTGTCGTCGTCGTCGCTGCTGCATGCCGTCAGCACGAGCGGCAGCATGAGCAGGTAAAAGAATAGTTTCTTCATATCTACCATGTTTGTTTTGTTTCTTGTTGTGCGATAGGCATAGATATGCAATATCGGGTGCAAAATTACTTAAAAAAACACAGCGAGCCAAATCTTCATGCGGTTTTTTGCAAAAAACAGGGGCAACAGGCTTGTCTCTGCACATTTATTTGTACCTTTGCACACGATTTAAGCTTAAAAAGCATGAAGATACTCATTACCGGAGCCAGCGGATTCATTGGCTCGTTCATCGTTGATGAGGCACTCCGCCGGGGCATGGAGGTATGGGCAGCCGTCAGGCGCAAGTCGTCGCGGCAATTCCTCACCGACAGCCGTATCAGGTTCATCGAGCTGGATCTCGACAGCGAGCAGCACATCGTCAGCCAGCTGAGCGGCCTGGTCTTCGACTATGTCGTCCATGCCGCCGGAGCGACGAAGTGCATCGACAAGAGCGACTTCTACCGCATCAACACCGAGGGCACCAAGCACCTTGTGCAGGCTCTCATAACCTTGCAGATGCCGCTACGGCGGTTTGTATATATCAGCTCGCTCAGCGTCTTCGGCGCCATTCGCGAGCAGCAGCCCTACG
>Ga0326511_10003444_pt1 | contig 12726 bp, 13 predicted proteins | sample 0_2496_0518_D_FD_203701 | JGI IMG/M metagenome (GOLD analysis project Ga0326511, IMG submission 203701) | Bovine rumen microbial communities from UC Davis, California, United States - 0_2496_0518 | ecosystem: Host-associated > Mammals > Digestive system > Stomach > Rumen | place: USA...
CCGGATTCCGTTCACGGTATGAAGGACGGCACGGTCAAAGCCGCATATGCCCTGCATCATCATGAAAGCTGGGTTGATGAGCTCGTTCGCGACGGCAAAGTGACCCGCGAAGAAGTGGAAGCGGCGGCAAAACACTGAGTTTTGTCCCCCATGTCAAATTGTACATAAAAAAGAGAGAACCGTTCAGGTTCTCTCTTTTTTTTGTTGATCTGTTTCAGCGTGTGAGCAATATGAGTTGATCGGGAGGGAAGCGAAGGTACAGGGGGTGTCCTTCGAGGCTGTGCCAAATGTCTTTGCCCGTTTCCCAGCGGATTGCCGCAGCTTCGGAAGAAGCGGCGGTCATAATCAGCATTGAAAACGTGTCTTCGATGACCTGACGTGCTTCCATGGGAAATGTATTCTCGCCGGAGGCATCCCGCGCTTCGAGATAATGAGCGCGGATACCGACGTAACGGAGATCCGCGGGAACGGGGGCAGCTGACGTCAATGTCAAATGCCAATCCGTTGCCTCAAGATGATGTTCATCGATACGGCGGGCGGCGGAGATGTTTTTGCATCCTGTGAGAAGCGTCGCTGCGCGTGTCTGCGGTGCCGCGAAGAGTTCATGACGCGGCGCGATGACTTCGATATCACCGTTCTGCATGACGGCAATCCGCTCGGCGAGTCGGAACGCTTCGCCGCGGTCGTGCGAGACGAGCAGGGCCGCACCGCCGAAGGATTTCAGAAGTTCGGACAGCTCGAGTTCGAGCTGCCATTTGAGGTAACTGTCAAGTGCCGAGAACGGTTCGTCGAGAAGCAGGAGTTGCGGGCGGCTCGCGAGCATTCGCGCAAACGCCGCGCGCTGCTGCTGGCCGCCGGAAAGTTCGCGCGGCCATGCATCGGCGAGTTCGTCGAGATGAAAGCGGTGCAGATTTTCCAGCACGGCTTGTTCTTTTTCGGCTTTGGTTCCTACGGCGACGAAGCGGATGTTATCGGCAACCGTCATATTCGGGAACAATGCGTACTGCTGGAAAAGATAACCGACATGACGCTCCTGCGGCGGCAGATTAATGCCCTTACTGCTGTCGTAGAGCGTACGTCCGTTGAGGACGATGCGTCCGCTGTCGGGACGTTCGATGCCGGCGATACATTTGAGTGTCATACTTTTGCCGCAGCCGGAGGCGCCGAGCAGGGCAAGGATTTCGTCCTTGATCGTCAAATTGACGTCAAGCGTGAAGTGGCGCAGCTTTTTCTGCAGGTTGACGGTCAATTCCATGATGAAGCCCCCTGACGATTATGGCGCAGCCAGAGATTCAGGGCCGTGACGAAAACGAAGGAGAATGTACCGATGATGATCGCCCACGTAAAGGCAAGGTCATAATCGTTCGCCTGTACGGCAGCGTAAATCGCCGTACTCATCGTCTGCGTTTTACCCGGAATATTGCCCGCGAAAAGGATTGTGGCACCGAATTCGCCGAGCGCGCGCGTAAACGCGAGTACGAGGCCGGCGATGATGCCGCTTTTCGCATTCGGCAGCAGAATATGCCAGAAAATGCGCCACTCCGAAATCCCGAGCGTGCGCGCGGCGGCGACAATCGTGCCGTCAAGCTGTTCAAAAGCACCGCGTGCCGTACGGTACATGAGAGGCAGAGAGACAATAAATGACGCGATAACCGCAGCTTCCCACGTAAAGACGAGGGAAAAATCGGCCTTGGCGAGGATACCGCCGATAAAACTGCGTTTGCCGAAAATGAGCAGCAGGAAAAAACCGACGACAGTCGGCGGCAGAACGAGCGGTAACGTAATGAGCGCGTCAGCCATACTTTGTCCGTGCGGCAGGCGCAGAACCCAGTAGGCAAGGCCGATGCCGAGGAAAAACGTCAGCACCGTCGCGCAGACTGCCGTCTCAAGGGAGAGGACGAGAGGGGACCAGCTCATCATGGTTTGTCAAATCCGTATTTGGCAAAGACAGCCTGACCTTTATCCGACTGGAGATATGCTAAAAATTCCTTCGCAGCAGCTTCCTGTTTCGAGCTCTTGACGACAGCAGCCGGGTAAATGATCGGTTTATGCGAATCGGCCGGCGCTTTTGCCGTTACGCGGACTTTGTCGGAGATCGCTGCATCCGTTGCATAAACAATGCCGCAGTCGGCGTTGCCCGTTTCAACCCAGGAGAGGACCTGGCGAACATCGGAAGCATAAACGGCTTTTGCCTTGACGGCTTCTTCAATGCCGAGTTTTTGGATGATTTGTTCGGAATACTGACCGACCGGGACGCCTTTCGGATCGCCGAGTGCGATATGTTCAACCGGTGCCGTGGCGAGTGCGTTAAACGAATTGATGTCTTTGCCGTCTTCTTTCGGTACGATGACGACGACTTCATTGCGCAGGAGGTCGATACGCGTGCCGTCCATGACTTCACCGACTTTTTCGAGGTCGTTCATCTGTTTTTGACCGGCCGAAACGAAGACGTCAGCCGCGCCGCCGTGTTCGATGGCCTGTTCGAGCGCACCGCTGCTGCCGAAGTTAAAGACGAGTTTCGTACCCGGATGAGCGGCTTCGTAGTCCTTGGCGATATCCTGCATCGCGTTCGTGAGGCTTGCCGCGGCCGAAACGTTCAGTTCGACGTTTTCGGCTTTTGCGGATGTTTGGGCACTCGAAGAGGCGGACGAGGAAGACGCACCGTCTCCTCCTCCGCAGCCGGTAAGAATGAGGGGCAGAGCGAGTACTGCCGTTGCTGTGAGGGTAAATAACTTATTCATTTGTCGTTCTCCTTTTCAAAAATGGGAGGCAGCCGCGTTTCCACGGTCACCCTGTGGGATCTCTCGATTCCAGGCGCAGCATCATAGACGGATCCTTAGATGCTTTTGCTCGGAGAGAAGTCGCTCAGCGGACGAAATCGCCGCTTTTGCCGCCGCTTTTGCGGTCGAGATGAATGTTTGTGATTTCCATGCGCTTGTCGATGGCCTTGCACATGTCATAAATCGTGAGCAGGGCGACACTGACGGCATGAAGCGCTTCCATTTCGACGCCGGTAAGTCCGGTGACTTTGACGGTGGCTTCCGCGCAGACGGTGCGCGTTTCCGGGACCATCGTAAAATCGATGCTGCACTTCGCAAGCGGCAGCGGATGACAGAGCGGGATCGTGTCACTCGTTTTTTTGGCCGCCATAATGCCGGCGATGCGTGCGACGCCGAGAACGTCGCCTTTTTTGACGTTGCCCTGTTCAATCGCTGCATAAACCGCGTCATTGACATGAATTTCACCGCTGGCTACAGCCACGCGGTAGGTTTCTTTCTTGCCGCTGACGTCAACCATAACGGCTTGACCGTGCTCGTCGAAGTGAGTGAGTCCGTGATTCAGCATTGCTAAGACTCCTTTCGCTGATCATACGATTTTATTGTAGTGAAGGGCAGTTGTCAATGTCAATGACGTTTATCACAGATGCGTATTGTTTTTTCTCTGTTTGAATCGCTTTTCCCGGAAGAAAGGAACAAATGATACAGAAAAAAATTCGGTTTTGTCGTACAATAGAGTCAAATCATAACTCCGAGCAAAAGCGCCTAAAACGAAGGTCACGGCGCTGCGCCTGGTCCTTCGGGACCCACCGGGTGAGAGCAGAAATGCTTTCGCCTTCCGTAGTTGAAAAGGGGTCAGTCATAATGCAGGTAAAGACTGCCTTCCCTCAGACTGCGGGGAGGCAGTCTTTTTTTGAGGTGACGATATGAAACAGATCAGAACGGTTGACGCGGTCGGACACATTCTCTGCCATGATATTACGCAGATCGTGCTCGGCGTGACGAAAGATGCGCGGTTCCGCAAAGGACATGTGATCACGGAGGAGGACATCCCGGTCCTGCTGTCGCTCGGCAAGGATCACATTTATGTCTGGGAAAATGACGCGTCAAAAATGCACGAAGACGAGGCGGCCGCAGTGCTGCGCGATCTTTGTCAGAATGAATACATGGAGGCGTCAAAGCCGAAAGAGGGCAAAATCGAGCTCAAGACGACCATTGACGGCGTGTTTTATGTCAATGAGGAGCGCCTGAATGCACTCGACGACCTCGAGGATATTTCCATTGCGACGTTGCCGCAGCATTTTCCGGTGAAGGAGGGAACGAAACTTGCCGGTATGCGCGTCATCCCGCTCGTCATCGACCGCACGAAGATGGACGAGGCAAAACAGGTCGCGGGTTCGGAACCTCTGCTGCGCGTTGCGCCGTATAAAAAGTGGAAAGTCGGCGTCGTTACGACGGGTACGGAAGTTTTCCTCGGACGCATCAAAGATACATTTACGCCGGTGCTTGACGCGAAACTGCATAAGTTCGGCCTGCAGGTTGACGAGCATCGTTTCTCCGATGACGTCAAGGAGCATATCGAGGCCGCGATTCAAGAACTGCTTGATGCAGGCATGGACCTCATTCTCTGCACGGGCGGCATGAGCGTTGACCCGGATGACATGACGCCGGCGGCGATCAAGGGCGTCGGGGCGAAGATCGAAACGTACGGCGCACCGGTCCTTCCGGGCGCGATGTTCCTGCTTTCCTATTGGGAAAAGGACGGGCGTACGGTGCCGATTCTCGGCCTGCCGGGCTGCGTCATGTTTGCTCCGGCGACCGTTTTTGACCTGTTCCTGCCGCGGCTCATTGCGGGCGAACATTTGACGCGTCGTGACGTCAGAAGCCGCGGTGTCGGCGGCCTCTGTATGAACTGCAAGGTCTGCCATTATCCGCGCTGTGCATTCGGGAGGTCTTAATATGCAGGATTTGACACTCGAGGAAGCCGTTGACTTCCTGAAAACGCGGGCAACGGTGATTACCGATACGGAAGAACTGCCGCTGTTAGAGGCAGACGGACGCGTTCTCGCCGGTGACGTAACGGCGCCGTTTGCGAATCCGCCGTTTGACCGTTCTCCGCTTGACGGATATACGTTTGCGGCGGTGGGAACGGCCGGCGCGACAAGAGAAAAACCGGCGTCATTCCGCGTGGTTGCGGAGGAATGTGCGGGCGCGTATTTTGACGGGGAACTCAAACCGGGCGAAGCGCTCCGCTTGATGACGGGCGCTGCGATTCCGAAAGGTGCGGACTGTGTCGTGCGTCAGGAAGACGTCAAAGTCGAAGGAGATACGCTCTTTGTACCGTACGAGCTCCATCATCACGAAAACTTTTGTTTTGCCGGCGAAGACATCGAAAAAGGTACCTGCGTGCTCCGTGACGGCGATCGTCTGCGGGCGGCGGGGATTGCCGTCCTCGCGTCACTCGGCATGGCAAAGGTAAAGGTACGCAGACTCCCGCGTATTGTCCTTGCCTGCACGGGCGACGAACTTCTCCAGCCGGGCGAACCGCTTCAGCCGGGGCGTATTTATAACAGCAATTTGTATCTTTTCGGCTCGCGTTTGAAAGAAATGGGCTTTGACCCGAATATTGTCGGCAGTCTGCCCGATGACGTCAACGAAGCCGCGGCAGTGCTCGGAAAACTGCAGCCGGAAGCGGACATCATCATTACGACGGGCGGCGTTTCCGTCGGGAAAAAAGACATTATGCACGGTGTCGTACCTGCGATGGGAGCAGAAAGACTGTTTTGGCGTGTCAATATGAAGCCGGGCGCGCCGGTTTTGACGTATCAAAAAGGCGAAACGCTCGGCATTGCGCTTTCGGGCAATCCGTTTGCGGCATATGCGACGTTCGAACTCATCGTTCGCCCGATTCTCGCGCAGATGGCGGGACGACCGGATCTGCTGATGAAAAAACGCGAAGCGGTTCTCACGAATGCGTTCCCGAAAACGAGCCGCGGCAGAAGACTCATCCGTGCAATGTATGACGAAGGCGAAGTTTCCGTGCCGGGTCAGCATGCATCGGGGTCGCTGTACTCGGCGGTTCGCGCAAATGCGCTCATAGACATCCCGGGCGGAACGGGAGCACTCGATCCGGGGACGCGCGTTACGGTTTGGGTCAATCAGGCGGAAAGGAGCAGCGGCTGATGCGGGATCGATATCAGAGAACCATCGAATATCTGCGTGTTTCCGTCACGGACCGCTGCAATCTGCGCTGCCGCTATTGTATGCCGGAAGAAGGCATCAAGCGCATGCGTCACGAAGAAATTCTGACGTTTGACGAAATTACGGCCGTCGTGCGGGCACTCGCGAAACTCGGCGTCCACAAAGTGAGACTCACGGGCGGCGAACCGCTCGTACGGCGTGACATTACGGATCTCGTTGCGATGATTCACGCGGTACCCGGAATTGACACGGTCGCCATGACGACAAATGCCGTTTTGCTCGCGGATAAAGCGGAAGCGTTAAAACGAAACGGACTCACACATGTCAATATCAGTGTTGACAGTCTTAACGGGGAGACATTTGCCGATATTGCCCGCAGTGACGCGGCCGCAGAAGTCCGCCGCGGTATCGAGGCGGCGCAGTCGGCAGGGCTTCGCGTCAAACTCAACTGTGTACCGCTTCGCGGTGTCAACGAGGACGAAATCATCGGCCTCATCGACTGGTCGCGTCAGCGCGGTCTGCCGCTTCGTTTCATCGAACTCATGCCGATCGGCTGTGCTGCGGCTTCGGGGCTCAAGGGCATTCCGTCGGACGAACTGCGCGAAACGATTTCAAAGCATTACGGTGCGCTTTTGCCGCATTTTGACCGTCAGAACTGTGCGGGCCCTGCGTCATATTATGACTTGCCGGAAGGCGGCGTCATCGGCTTTATTGACGCGATTGACCATCCGTTCTGCACGTCCTGCAACCGCGTGCGTTTGACGGCAAATGGTTTTTTGAAGCTTTGCCTCCATGCGCGTGACGGACTTGACCTGCGCCCGCTTTTACGTAGCGGCGTTTCAGGGGAAGATTTGGAAGAAACAATAGCCCGCGCCGTTCGGCGCAAGCCGGAACGCCATCATTTCGGCGAAAGCGGCGGGGATTCACGGTTTATGTATCAGGTCGGCGGTTGACGAACCGTTTGACTTGTCAATGGAGTTATCAGGAACGAGGAGAAGACTATGGGTAAAATTTCAGCACTTTGCATCAGCGACCGCCGCGGTATTCAGAAAACCGGCGTTCAGGAAGTTCATTTCATTACGGAATACGGCATCGAAGGTGATGCTCACGCAGGAAAATGGCATCGTCAGGTCAGTTTCCTCGGCGAGGGGGAGATCGAGGACTTCCGTGCACGCGGCGCAAAGGTCGAGTTCGGTGCGTTCGGCGAGAACGTTGTCGCCGAGGGATTCCATTTTAAGGAACTCCCTGTCGGAACGCGTCTCCGCGCCGGCGAAGCCGTTTTCGAAATCACGCAGATCGGTAAGAAATGCCATGCGCACTGTGCGATTTACCATCAGGTCGGCGACTGCATTATGCCGCGCGAAGGCGTTTTTGCGCGTGTACTTCACGGCGGCACGGTCCGCGTCGGTGATGAACTCGAGATTTTTACGGGTCCGATCCCGCTTGACGCGGCTGTTTTAACGCTCAGTGACAAAGGCTTTCGCGGCGAACGGGAAGACAAGAGCGGCGAGAAAGTCGAAGCAATGCTGAAGGAAGCGGGTTATACCGTCGTTGCCCGTGATCTTTTGCCGGACGATCAGACGAAGATCGAAGAGAACCTCAAAGCCTATATCGAGCGCGGCATCGGACTTGTCGTTACGACAGGCGGAACGGGATTTTCCGTACGCGACGTCACGCCGGAAGCGACAGAGGCCGTCTGTGAGCGTATGGCACCGGGGATCGCCGAAGCGATGCGGGCGTTTTCCATGCAGGTAACGCCGCGCGCGATGCTTTCCCGTGCTGCGGCGGGAATCGCGCGTCGTACGCTTATTGTCAATCTGCCGGGCAGTGTTAAGGCCGTCGAGGAGTGTCTCGGCTTCATTTTGCCGACACTGAAACACGGCATTTTCATCCTGCGCGGCGATGACGCGGAGTGCGGCAGAAAATGATCGAGTGGAAAGATGTGACGCTCGTCATCGCTGCGGGCGGAAAAAGCAGCCGGATGGGAACGGATAAACGTCATTTAATGTGGCAGGGCGTTCCGCTGCTTCGTCATCTCTTGGAACAAGCCGATCGTTTCCGTTTTGCTGCCGTTTTTTTGGCCGCCGATCGCATCACGAATGAATTTCGAACCCTCGCGGCGCGGTACCGCCTGAAAATCCTCGTTGACACGAGACCGGATCAGGGTCCGATCGAAGCTTTGCGCGGCGGGCTGGAACATGCAAGAACATCATGGATCCTGTTCATTTCCTGTGACCAGCCGTTTTTGCAGTTTTCCGCATTGCAGCCGCTTTTGACGGCAGCATCGGAACGGCCAAAATACAAAGCGGTCATCCCGGAAGCCGGGGGATACCGGCAAATGCTCGCGGGACTGTACCATCGTGATCTCCTGCCCGGTATCGTACAGGGGCAGATCCGTGACAAACGCCGTTTGGGAGCGGTCATCCCGACGGAATGCATACAACTCGTGCCGTTTGAAGGCAGCCGAATGTTTTTCAACGTCAATACGCCGGCGGATTGGCGCCTCGCGAAAGGACGTCTAATCAACCGTCAGCGTCAAATCCCGTTCGTCACGATATCGGCACCCGTGTCAAACACGGGAAAAACGACATTTATCGAGCGCCTGATCCCGGAACTCGAACAAGCCGGTCTGCGCATCGGCGTCGTCAAAAGTGACTGTCACGGATATGACATCGATAAACCCGGAAAAGACAGCTGGAGATTCCGCGAGGCCGGAGCGTCCGCCGTCGCCGTCGTTTCCCCGTCCGGATACTTCATCGAACAGAAAACACCGCAGCGCGCGGAACTCGTCGAAGTCGCCCGAAAGATCACCGGCGTTGACGTCATCCTCATCGAAAGCCGCAGCCACGGCGCCGCGCCCTTCATTTCCCTTTGGCGCGACAAAGGAGAACTTGACATCAACGACGAAACCGCCGCCGTCTTTACCTCCGAAGGCGCTGACGAAAACTCCGAAATCCGCACCTTTGCTCTTGACGACATCCCGACCGCCGTCGAACTCATCCTGTTTTTGACAGGAAGGTGAGTTTAGTATAATAAACGTGAGGGAGCGCCGCCCCTTCTCCCGCCTCGTTATATGAATCCGAAACGAAAAGTCCCCGCAGAACCGAAATCCTGCGGGGACTTTTCATGCCGTCCAAACTTTACTCGACATTACAGAGCATACTGTTACAATGTTCACACTCAATAAACCGTTCCAGCGCATTGATATCGCGGATCAAAATATTCTTGCCGCGGCTCTCAATGACATTCTGATGACGCAGATCCGAAAGCATGCGGTTCATACTCTCGCGCGTCGTCGCCGAATAATTGGCAAGCTCCTGATTCGTAAACGGTACCGTAATCAGGATACCTTCCGCCGTCTGTTCTCCGTAACTGCGGGCCATACGCAGCAGAGTCGAACAGAGCGCTCCCTTCTTGCCGTAGAGAATCAAATCCCGGAATTTCGTATGCTGCTTGCGCATATGCTGGCTCACGATCGTCAACATCGTGTACGCGAGATCGGGCTTGTGCATGAGATAATCGTCAAGTGTATTCAACTCGATCTCATAAAGCTCCGACTTGGTCTTTGCCACGGCGTTGAACAGATACGTATTACCGGAATGACAGAGAACCTGCTCTCCGATAATACTGCCGCAGCGCGCAAGGCGCAACGCGAGTGTCCTGCCGGAACTGACGCTCTTGGAAATACAGACATGTCCGGCGCGGACAATGTAAAAATAACGGGCTTCGTCTCCTTCGTAAAAGACAGTTTCCCCTTTGTTGACCTTACGGACTCTGCCGGGGATTTCGTACAACCTGGTTACTATAGATTCCATAACAGCGCCTCCACGTGATTGGAAAATAGCAGATTACAACCGGGCGAGACGTTAGATCCCGGATGCGAATCATGGTTAAATTTACGTATACTATAAGCATAGCGAAATTTTTTCAGAAATACTGTGACATATGTTACATAAACAAGAATTTGTTTATAAGTCGATAGTATCATAAATCATATTAATCGCTGTAATTCTGTGCTTTTGACGGGAAAAGGCAGAAAAAGAAAAGAGGAATGATGACGAAAAAGTCGAATTCTTACATATAGAAATCCTGTTTTGACCGTAAAAAAGGGGGAATCCATTGTGACGAATCCGTTTTCTCTTGAAGGTAAAGTCGCACTCGTAACGGGAGGCGCTTACGGAATCGGCTACGCGATCGCCAAAGCTTACGCGCAGGCCGGGGCAAAAATTGTTTTCAACTGCCGCAGCCCGAAACACCGGGATCAGGCGCTCGCGGATTATCAGCGTGACGGCATTGCGGCGAAAGGCTATCTCTGCGACGTGACGGACGAAGCGGCTGTCACGCAGATGGTCGCGGATATCGCCGCCGATCTCGGCCCCGTTGACATTCTCGTCAACAATGCCGGCATCATCAAACGCATCCCGATGCTTGACATGACGGCGGCGGACTTCCGTCAAGTCGTTGACATTGACCTCAATGCCGCGTTCATTGTTTCCCGCGCCGTCCTGCCGGGCATGCTCAAAAAAGGTCACGGCAAAATCATCAATATCTGTTCGATGCTCAGCGAAGTCGGACGCGAAACGGTTGCCGGGTATACGGCGGCGAAAGGCGGACTCAAAATGCTCACCAAGAACATCGCTTCCGAATTCGGTGCACAGAACATTCAGTGCAACGGTCTCGGACCGGGGTATATTGCGACGCCGCAGACCGCACCGCTGCGCGAACCGGGCAATCCGTTTGACGCGTTTATCAAAGTCCGGACGCCGGCGGGACGTTGGGGAACGGTCGAAGACCTCATGGGACCGGCTGTGTTCCTCGCCTCTGACGCGTCAAATTTTGTCAACGGACAGATTCTCTACGTCGACGGCGGGATTCTCGCCTATCTCGGGCGTCAGGATTGACGGTTTCGCTGTCAAATTACGTACTTTTTACGAACATTTGTATATTAAAAGTATATGAGACAGTACAACTTTACACGTCAATATGGTATAATGTAACTGTACAAAGGATGAAATGCTGAATCCTTTGAACGGCCGGGCGTCAGACCGTACCGAATGACAGCGGAGTGCTGCATGTATTCTGCCAGCAGCTGCCTGTTTCGGGAACCCGTTCTCACCGGGGGCGCAAGACAACGGAAAACTCATATGAATACTATGGGGGGACATTTTATGGCTATCAAAACGCTAGAAATGGATCGTCGTGACAGCTCAAGCTATCGTAAAATTTTAAGACGAGGAGGGTTCCTTTCCGCAAGTTATTTATCCACCAGCGGCTTTGACGTCGCCGAGCTCAAAAAACTCGCACGTCAGGGGAAACTGGATGCAGTACGTTGTTCTATCGGTAAATCGGTTCGCTGGTATTATCGCGAACGCCAGGCCGAACTTGCCCATCTGCGCGGCATGGCCTGATGACAGTTGAGAGATATCCCCTTCGCAGTCCCGAGCGGATGCGGAGGGGATTTTTTTGTGTTTCGTTTGAAGCGGCGCGGAAAGCATGGTAAAATCAGAACACAATCTTGGGAGGTGATGACGTGGCGATAACGTTCGGAACGATTTTGATGGCGATGACATCCGTGATTGCGGTTCTTGCCGTTTGGTTCAGCCGCTATGTACTGCAGGGAAAGACACTTTTCCTTTGCCGTTTGTTGATTTTGGCCGGTGATGCGGCGGGGATTGTCTGGCTCGTTCGTCACGGTCTGCGTCCGGGAGAGCCGCTTTCGGCCGCGCCCGTGATGCTCGCGATTGTGCTCTGGTTTATGTTTCAATTGATCTTGTCCTGCCTCGTCCTGCTTGCCGTGATCTGCCGTTTTTTCTACCGTCATATGATGGCTGCTCCGGTTGACATGTCAAGGAGACGTCTGCTCAAAAAAGCCGCAATCTATCCGATTGCGGCGGCGGGAATGAGTGCTTACGGCGGACTTTACGAACGCAGCCATGTCGTCGAGCGGACATTTGACGTCACGGTGCGCGGCATTGATGAAACCGGTTACCGCCTCGCACAGATCAGTGACGTGCATTTGGGACTGTTCTTTACCGTTGCGGACCTGCATGACCTCCTTGCGCGCGCGGCGGCGTCAAAACCGGATATGCTCGTCATAACGGGTGATCTGTTCGATGACATCAAACAGAATGACGAAGCGGCGGCGGAACTTGACCGTTGGTGTGCGGCGTTTCCGGACGGCATTTGGTTTTGTCTCGGCAATCACGAGTATTACCGCGGTTTGCCGCATATTAAAGATCTGCTCAAGAAGACGCAGGTTCATGTGCTCATTAACCGCGCCGAGCAGGTACCGGGACGTTCGTTTTGGCTTGCGGGCGTCGATTATCCGTTTTCGCGCGATAAAGAAGCGTTCAGGCGTCAGCGTGCTTCGTTTATGACGAAGGCGTTTGAGTATGTGCCGCAGGATGCGCCCGTGATTTTGCTCGCGCATCATCCGGAATTTATCGATGACGGTGCCGAGCGGCGTGTTCCGCTCGTTTTGACGGGTCATACGCACGGCAGTCAGTTCGGTTTTTTCGGTAGGCCGCTGTTTCCGGTGTTTAAGTATACGCGCGGGGTTGTGCGCATCGGTGAGACGTTCGGGTATGTGCACAGCGGCAACGGCAGTTGGTTCCCGTTCCGTTTCGGATGCCCGCCCGAAATTGCGTATTTCCGTTTAAAGATATAAAGCTTTTATTACGAGTTACAACGGGGTCGTGGCGGCTCCATTCCTGCTTAAAAGCTGCGGCTAAAAGACGGAATCGGGGGA
>Ga0326511_10003445_pt1 | contig 12726 bp, 35 predicted proteins | sample 0_2496_0518_D_FD_203701 | JGI IMG/M metagenome (GOLD analysis project Ga0326511, IMG submission 203701) | Bovine rumen microbial communities from UC Davis, California, United States - 0_2496_0518 | ecosystem: Host-associated > Mammals > Digestive system > Stomach > Rumen | place: USA...
GAATGGGATAATAAGCAATCCGGGTACTGTATGACGCAATGTAATAAATGCTTATATTGTGATAAAGTATTATTTATAAAACACTAAGGGGGTTATATGACAACGGTAAAATTAAGAGGTCCAATTCTGGCTGAGGTTAAAATAAATAAATACCATACAGCAGTAGTAAAAGTTTATGTTGAAGTAACTGGTGAATATCAAAGCGACTGGCAATGTGATGGAGGATTCTATCATAACGAAGGTACAACAGACATTGATTGGAGCACAGTTAAGCCAGTAGCGGATGACGAATACACAGAGGTAACAGTATATAAGGATAGAGAAAACACAGGCAATAAAAAGATAACTGAGATAGTACAGATATTTGATGACGATTTAGAGATAGTAGAATACGAATAGTAGGAGGCTATATGTTTAAAGATTATAATGAAGCGGTGGAGTTTATTAAGAAAATCCACCAAAAGTACAAACTAAAAATCAAAGCACCGTATCGTGTAGAGTTTAGCAATAGGATGCGTAGTTGTTTAGGCAGATGTAGAGAACATAGACTATGTGGTAGACCGATTCAATACATCTTCACTTACAATAATAGGTATATCAAATCTAATTTAAACAATGGTAATGTAATAGAGAATACGGTACTCCATGAGATAGCACATGCAATTGTAGGTAATGAACATTATCACGATAGAGTATGGAAAGAGTGCGCGCAGCGTATAGGGTGTACAGGTGATAGACTGGCAACAGGAATTAATCATTAATAACTAAGCGCAGCTTAGTGGGTATGACGATAGAATTAAATCAAGAAAGGAAGGAATACTATGGGTAACAGAGCAGTAATAACTACAGAGGACAAACAACTCGGTGTCTACTTGCATTGGAATGGTGGTAGGAACAGTGTAGAAGGATTTTTATTGTACTGCAAACTTAAAGGATACAGATGTCCAGAGGATGATTGCTATGGATGGGCTAGACTATGCCAAGTGATAGGTAACTTTTTTGGTGGTGAGTGTTCGGTAGGTATAGACAGATACGATAGACTAGATACTGATAACGGGGATAATGGTACCTATATCATAAAGGATTGGCAGATAGTAGGCAAAGAGTTTGAACCATTAGATAAGCTAGACATAGACCAAGTTAAGAATATGTTAGTAGCCATCAACGATAGTATGCCTATGCCAGAACGATTAGATACAGATGTTTTATATAAAGCTGCTGATGCGTTAGCATCTGCACAACCTATAACACCTAAACAAATCAAAGCTATCCATACAGTAGTAAATGAGTTAGGGTTTGCTGATTCTAGATATAAACGGGTACTTGATAGCTTGTTTGATACTACATCTTGCAAAGAACTAACAGAATCTCAGGCTAGTATCTTAATCGAAACACTAAACAAAATAAAAGAGGGGAAATAAATGCAAGAGCTAAGATACTTAGAAGGTATAAAAGTAATAGATAATAAAAATAATATTACCTTAGTAGAATTAACTACAAACTTAGGTAAAGAATATCTACGAATACCTTATAAAATAAAACAATTAATAGATGATAAAAATAAGTTTGAATACCTAATGGGTATTAGACAATTTTGTAATGCAAGGAATATTAATTGTGCAGATTACTTTGATTTCAAACATCAAAGATTAATTAATTCTTAACATTAATATTTATATATACTATAATATACTATATACTATATATTATAATATACTTTAATATTTATTTAATATAATTATATATACTATTATTTAATATTATATTTATATATATATTACTTTAATATTTATTTAATATTATATATTATATTTAATATTTATTTATATATATTTAATAATATTCCTCCCTCCCTAACGGAAGGTCGGAACCTATCCTAATTATAACATATGAATATGTCAAATTACATCCACTATATATAGGATAGAGATAATAAAAATATACTTGTAGTCCGCACGGTGCGTGGGTTTGCGGTAGAATATTAAGAAAATATTAAGATTTTAGAAAGTGAGGTAAGGATGAATAAACAAGAGTGTAGCAGCGTTGGTTTCGGATTCTGGTTAATATTAATTTGGCTAGTGGGATTGACAGCGTTCGTAATGTATGGTAAAATAGTAGAGAGTAGAGGGATTGCTCAAACAATAGTTCTCCCTCCACCGTTAGAAGTAATAGAAATAGAAGGAGTAGATTATGATTTACAAAGTGACCTTTAAAGTGGATGATGATAACATCCAAGAGTTAGAAGATATCTTTGATAAGTATGGTATTGATTATAAATTAGATGAAGTATACGAGGAGGTATAATTATGGCACAAGCATTCCCTTACACTTACACTTGCGAAGTTTGCGGTGGTACATTTTATTCTAAGGTTGACCCTAGTGGGTGGCATCATCATAAATGCAATAAGTGTTCAGGTAAACAGTATAAAGATTATCCAGTAGCGGGTACTCAACCAGTACCAACCTACCAACCACAACCAGTACCAACAGCTAAACCTGTGTACAATAACGTACAGCCTGTAGCTGTAACTAAGAAAGAGTTTGATTTAGAATCTTATATTTCAGATATGTTGGTGGTATATGGTACGCTTAAAGAGATGTGCGACCAAGCTAAGTATACAATTCCAGAAGATTGTTTATGTGCATGGACAACATCCATTATAATTGAGAAGAATAAGAGGAGTTAGTGAATGTATTTAATAGATGATGATTGTTTTACTGAGATGTTAGGTGGAGAGTTTTACCAAGTTATCTTAGCTAAGAAACTTAATCCAGAAATAAGTGTAGCTCAATTGTTTAACTATCAGTTTAAGTATAATACTTATGTGGGATTCTTGAAGTTCTATCGCAAACATCTCGAACCAATTATAGATGGCATTAGGATAGTTAAAGATGATAGTATTAATGGTAAAGCTATAAGATTTCTAACTAACTTCGAGAAGGAAAATAAAGTTGAGAAGAACAAATAAAGATATCCTATTAGGGTATATAGCAACGCTACCAGATAAAGATTGTAAAGAGATTTATTATCTCTTACAAGGGAAGGACGCACCAGAGTACGAGCTTGTTATATTTGATAAGGTAAAGCTAACACAAGGTCAGTATAACAAACTCATCTGGCTCTGGGGTAAGAATAAGGTAGAAGCTTGCATACAGATACTTAATAATTGGATAAATAAAAAAGGTATAGATAAACCGATATCATATTATAAAAGTTTATTAGGTTGGGTAGAGAATGCATACTATAGAACCCATCCTGCTGATGATAAGAGCTTGCAATTCAATAGTGCAATAGACACTGAGTGGAAAGCTAAGAGGTATGTACAGCGTATACCAAAAGAATTAAGAGCTTATGATAGCGAAATAAAATATCTAGTTGAGAGATACGGAACTAAGATATTAGAATAGATTTATGTATCGTATATTTTGGAGGGGATTATTGTTTCATACCTTTCTCTCATATTAAAGCCTTCCCCTCCTATTTTCTTTTAAAGAAAGGAACAACAAGTGGATACAGAAAATGAATTAAGAGCAATAAGATATTTAATAAATGATTTGATACTGCAAGTCTATGACTTGAGGGTAAAACTAGAAGAAATAAAACCTAGTAAGCGTACTTATACTATGAGAGAACCTAATAGAGATGGTAGCGCAGTAGGGTTTGATTTATTCCAAGTACCTAAGGTATCATATAATAATATGGTTGAGAAGTATGGAGTAGATATAGTTAATAGAGCATGTGTTAAGCTCGATGAGTTTATAAAGATAAACCAATACATCCCATATGGTAGACCACAGTTTGCATTGAGTAGAAGATTTATAAAAGAGGTATTAAAAGATGAACTTGATAAGCAACACTCTATCACCTAGAGAACTAGAGATATACAAATACTTGTTAAAAGGGCTAGACTATTATAGTATAGCTGATGAACTAAGAATTAAGCGTAACACCGTAGCAACGCATGTGCTACATCTATTTGATAAGTTATTAGTAAACTCTAGGCAAGAGTTAATGGCACAAAGAATAGAAGAATTAGAACAAGAAATAGAGCAACTTAAACGAACTTAATGTAGTACGAGGACATAATGAAAATCTGAGTCTGGTTCCACTAATCTGAAAATCCAAAGAGACGTCCTCCTCTTTGGTGGTTCGTTTTTAAGGAGGCATTATAATTATGAAAATAAAACCTATAACTACAGGAGGTACAAATGACTATAGAAGGATACTACGACAGCGTTATAAAACAATGGTACTCGGCAGAAAAAATAACACCATCTCTCAAGAAAGAAATGAGAGATATAATAAACAAGTTTTATGCGATAAGAGATTTTTATAAAGAAATACCTGCGAATAGAGTAGATGATTTAACTTACGAATTTAAAAAGATAGAGGATTTTTTAAATCAATGAATCAAGTAATTATATCTGGTAAGATAACTGGAGATATTAATTGTGAACTAGATAAGAATACAACTACTACCAAGTTTAAATTATTAAATATGGTGTACTCACCTAACAGAAGTTCAATGATTAAGACAATAGTTAGATGTATTTGTTACGGAGCATTAGCGGAGTATGTTAATAATGAATTATACGAAGGTTGTAATGTTATATGTACAGGTAGAATACAGTACCGCAGATATATAAGCAATAATACAGCGATAGATTTAATGTACGTTATGTGCAATACGGTATCAATATTAGAACAGGAGGAATATAGTTAATGGAAATAAATGATGATGTATATAGAGACCTACTAGGTATATGTCTTACGGCACCAGATAAGATACCTTATATCTTAACTAAAGTACCTATAGATAATATACCTAGAGGAGCTTACAATACTATATACCAAACAATATCTGACTTATACAATATTGGAGTGTCAGTTGATATCGTAACGGTTTCAAACAGGTTGCTTAATGCTGGTAAGTTAAAGGATATAGGTGGCCGAGCCTTTATAAATGACATAGCTCTTAATGCTATCCATCCTCGTCATACTAACCAAACCGTAGAAGCTGTACTTAATCAGAATACTTTTAAGAAGGTTAGCAATATGGTCGAAGAATTTGGAGTGCAACTCCATAATTCCCCTGATATTAATAAAGTATGTATGGATTATTGCAGTAAGATATCTAATCTAATCTCAGGTAATTCTACCGAAGATAAATTAGAAACTATATCAGGTGGTATAGATGATGTAGTAGCAGATATGGTAGCATCTAAGGAGAAGGGGGTTATAGGTTTGTCAACCGGTTTCCCCAGCCTAGATTTCTATACAGGCGGTTTACAAAAAGGTAAGCTATATATCGTAGGTGCTAGACCTAGTATGGGTAAGAGCAGCTTTGTTATGAATGTGGCTGAGTTTGTTTCGCAGACAAGTAATGTATTATTTATATCATTAGAGATGAGCAGAAAAGAGTATGCACAGCGTATGCTGTTCAGCCGAGCTAATGTAGATGTAAATAAAATTAACTCAGGTACAATTACTGATGAGGATATAACTGCTGTATGTAATCAGAAGGATTATCTAGATAGCCTCAATTTATTTATAGAGACTAAGACACCATGTAGAGTATCTGATATTGAACTAGCTATAATAAACCTACAAGCTAGCAAAGGTAGTTGTGATTTAGTAGTAGTAGATTATCTACAATTACTAACACCTATGGGTAAGAACTCTAAGAATAGGGAGGTGGAGGTAGCTGAGATGAGCAGAGACCTGAAGTCACTCGCCATTAAGTATCAAGTACCTATTATAGTATTGTCTCAACTATCTAGAGGCTTAGAGTCTAGAGAAAATAAAAGACCAATGTTATCAGACTTACGAGAGAGCGGAGCTATCGAGCAGGATGCTGATGTAGTTACATTCTTATATAGGAACGAATACTATTTCCCCAATGACCCAGCTAGTAGAGGAGCTGCTGAACTCCTTATCCGTAAGAATAGAGGTGGTCAGAATAATAGAGATATAGATTTATGTTGGCAACCAAGTAAGGTTAAGTTTATGGAAGCAAGTAATAGAGAGGTATAGGATGGAGATTGTATTAGGATTGGTAATTGGTGTAGGTGGGTTGATGGTAATAGATTTTATCAACGGTATCATAGAGAAACTATGGATAAAATAAGGAGAATGAAAAGTGAAAACAGAAGAAGCATATAAAAAAACATTAGATGAAATTGAAAAATGTTTAAAAGGTATTCATTATCCTTTATGCAATATGGAAAAATATGTTTTTGACTATGAAACAGACGAAATAAATAATGAAGTGCAAAGCATACACACAGGATATATGCAGATACAAAAGGCAATAAACAATTTAAGACGATTAAGGGTATTGGAGGAATAAATGAATAACTACGAAAGAATAAAAAGCCTAGATATTGGCAGTATGATTTGTTTTATAAGAAATTTAACAAACGATGAATATACTTGCTCTTACTGTAATGATGAAGAATGTGAGCAAAGTTTTCTGAATCGTGATTATGACAGGTGCGACAGAGGTATTAGGCAGTGGCTTGAAAGCGAGGACTAAATGAACGAAGTAACTAAATTATATGAGAATGCGAATATAAAAAAGAAGAAAACACATTTTTAAGGTTTTGAAGATTGGTTTTGGGGATACCCACCATTCACCGCAGAGAAACAGCTAGAGTTGATTAAGTGGCTTATAATAGAAGGGTATATTGAAGATATGCTCACAGTTCAAATTTCAGAAGAGAACTTTGAGGTTTGCTTGGCAGATACTTTTAATGAGTTATGGCAAGACCTAACAGAAGAAGAACATAAGCAAGTAAGGGAGATATTACAATGAAGTCTCAAAAGTTACATAAAAAACGAATACCTTGGTGGCTAGATACTGATTTTTTTATCGGATATTGGAAAAAGTTTACAACACGACAAGCAAGACGTAGAGGTAATAAAGATTTAAGACAACAGATAAAGGAGATATTGGAATGAGTACGTTAACAGAATTTAAAGAAGCCTTAAACAAAATAGGCTTTGATATAAAAGGTAGATATCCTAACAGTTGGATATATAAACCTGATAAAACAAGAACTCATTATAGAGTAATGTCGGATAGAATTGAAATGTGTTTCCGAGATGAAAATTTTATTAGTTATGACGCTTGTTTTTATTTTAAAGATAGTGATGTAGAACTTATTGATGGTGATGCTGTAAGTTTGGGCAAGAATGGTATATTTGCAATGTTTTATAACCATTCAGATATTAAGGAATAGTAAGAGGTGATTTATGAATAACTTTGAGAAAATAAAATACTTCCAATGTAACTATTGTAAAAAGATATTCTCACCTGTTGAAGTTCAATACAGCAATTTAAATATATTAGAAGAATGTCCATATTGTCACGGTAGCTATAAAGTAAAAGCCGTATATAAAGAATCGGAGGTAAGGGAATGACAAGTAATAAATATGTAGTTTTGAATTGCCCTACTTTAATGGGTAATAGACTTTGTTATAGTAAAGTAATAAAACAGTGTGCAGACTGTACCGACTGCGTTATAAAGCAAGTGGTAGAAATAGCAAAAGATATTATTGAAAAAGATTGTTACGAAAACTCTGATGCAAAAGCGGAGAAAATCTTACGACTATTTGATATAGAGGAGGTAAATAAATGACAGAAGAAATGATAAAAGAATGTAAAAATTGTGATGCATTAGGTATTGATTCTGAAATAGGTGTATATTATTGTTGTTTATCACACAGACAAGATGATTTGCCTAAAGAATTTACTTGCAATGATTTTACTCCTAACAAGCAACTCAAGCGCCTAGAGCAACGAGAAAAAGCACTAACTGAAATAGCAGATGATTTACAAAAGCGAAATCACAATTTAACTCTTATTAATGAACGTTTAGGGCAAGAAAACAAAGAGCTGAAAGAAGTAAAAGAACAACTAAAAAAGTGGAATGATGAAAACTTAAAACGACAAGATGATATGCAGTTGTGGATAGACCTTGCAGAAGAACAAAGAAGGAACTACCGCTCTGCATTGGAAGAAATAAGGAAGATAACAGAGGAATTATGTGAACAAAAAAGTTGCGAAGAAGATACTCACAGATATAGTTGCCATTATGAAGATACTAAAAATATTTTAGACAAAATCAACGAGGTTTTGAAATGATATACAATTCACCATTAAAAGTATTAGCTACTAAATTGAAGGGTTGGATACTCAACCTTAACCAGTATCGCAACACCCACTTCCGTACATTAAATACTGTTAAGATAAATTATAAATTATGGATGGAGAAGCAAATAAAATCTGGCCCTAAATACAATAAGATTGCCTGTATCTATACGGTATATCCAAAGGATAGGCGTAGCTTTGATTTAGGGAATGTATGCTGTATCCACCAGAAGTTTTTCGAAGATGCGTTAGTAGGGTTAGGTAAATTACCAGACGATAACTATAATAAGATACCCTTAGTAATGTATATGTTTGGTGGTATAGATAAGGATAATCCTAGGGTAAGTATAGATGCTATAGATTATTCCAAGGAAGGACTTGATAAAATTATTAATATGTTGTATAATATTAGAGAAAGCTTATAACTTATGAAAGGAGGACACTATGGCAATGAACGCTCAAGACTTATGTGCAATACAAGAATCGCTTGTAGCATACAAAAAACTATTAGACTGGTTACCTACTCTTAATGAGTTAGAGGTAGAAATGAAAGCTGATAGAATAGATGTTATTAATCATTTAGTTAAGGTATGTGGTACAGAACTAAATAGAATAAGTGAGGAGTACCGCAAGGAGGTATAAATGACTAGAGCAATTATAGATGTAGATTCTTATTTATATAAGGCAGCTTTAACTTGTAACGAGTTAATAGAAATACAAGACGGTATCTATTATGAAGCTTATAATATAAATAAAGCTAAAATATTCTTAACCGAGACTTTTAATAACTTAGCTAGTAAGTGTAACTGCGATGAGTATATCTTAGTAACAGGTGGTGTGGGTACCAACTTTAGAAATATAATTAATCCAGAGTATAAGGCTAATAGAAAGAAACAAGCTAAGCCTATAATGCTAGAAAAGGTTAGAGAGTTAGTATTTAAAACCTTCCCTACGGTATATTTCCCTTATCTTGAAGCTGATGATACTTGCAGAATATTATCTGAAGATGGCGGAGATAATGTAATAATATCTCCTGATAAAGACCTTAGGACTTTTGTAGGTAAAGTATATGATAGTTATCACGATGAGGTTAGATATATCTCACCCGTACAAGCTGAAGCTAATTTTAAAAGACAATTGCTTATAGGTGATAAGACAGATGGATATAGTGGTATACCAAAGATAGGTCCAGCTAGAGCGGATAAGTTATTAATAGATGGAATAAAGATAGACGATATTATCCAGATGTATATAGATGCCGGACTAGGTATAGAAGTATTTAAAACAGTATATAACTGTGCCAAAATATTAGGAAAGGAGGATTATAACAATGGGGTAATAACATTATACGGAGGTAAGAAGCTTGACCTTAATGCTTACAAAGGATAATTGGAGAAACTGGATAGAGTTTTTATTAGTAATTCTACCACTTACGGAGGAGCAACGTATGAAGGCTAAAGAAAAGATAGGAGAGTTTCAATGGTAGATATTGCGATGTGCAATAGGAGAGATTGTGAGCGTAAGACAACGTGCTACAGGTACCTAGCATTTCCAGATGAAATGCAAACATATCTCATAATAGATAAACCTATTATAGATAATTGTGAGTATTACTGGAAGTGTCGCAATCCTAAAGAGTTAAGAGAAATGAACAAGTTAAACGATAGTGATGAGGAGGATTAGAATGGGATTAATTAATGTAATTAAGTTAGCTAATGATTATAATAAAGCTAAGAAGTTATTAGAATCTAAAAAAGCTGATATAGAAAAGATAGCTAAGATTATAGGTTCATTGCAAGAGTATATTAATTTGTTAAAAAACTTTGTTGTAGAATTGGAAGAAAAAATATATCAAGCTAAAGAGTTGATGGGTGAACTTGCAGTTAAGTTACAAAAGAAAGGAGATAAGTAATGGAATTGACATCTAAGACTACAGCTTTAATAGAAAACCTTAAACTATATGAAGGCATGCTTAATATCTTTAATAATAAAGAGGGATGGGAGTACGCAGAAGGTAAGTTTAGCGTAGGAAACTTTAACATAGCAATAAGATATGACGATGTTCTTTATGAAATACTACTTAATTATTTAAAAGATAAAGTAAATCAAACTAAAAAGCAATTAAAAGAAGAATTAGAAAAGGAGGTTTAGTAATGACAATCCAAGACACAGAAGAATTATTCGATGAATCAGGCTGTATCCCAGTATGGGGTCATACCTCAGCTAGTGGTAAACCATACTACACATTTAAGTTAACCAACAAAGATAGCTACATTATATTCCCCTGTACTATCAACAATCCTAAGGCACCTAAGTTTCAGTTGAGAAAGACCGAGGCTAAGAAGGCAAAGGAGGAGGCGTAGCGAAAGCTACGTCTTCCTTAAAGGATGATATTATTTATTTGTTTCAGGGAAAGGAGATGGTATAATGGAAAATGAAGTAGTAATTAAAGGACCATACGAGTATAGACTTACATACGTAGATGGAGACAAAGAACGTACTCATATATTCTCAGCATTTACAACAGGAGAAGAATTAAGAAATAATTTACGACATTTCCTATTGGCTTGCGAATGGTCAGAGGGAAGTATTAATAAGATATTGAGGTTAGATGATGATGAATAACGAAATGCCAGATTTTCTAGAGCAGATAATATTTGGCAAAAAGGGTTATCCTTTTTCAGATAGTGATATTATATCTGCCTATATAGATGGTAAGATTAGTAAGGAAGAATATATAAGGAGAATGAACAATGCTAGAGGAAATAAAAGTAATTGATGGCGTAGGTAAAGACGCTGAAATAGTTGTTAATGAACAAGGTGGTAAACAATCTAAAACACCTATGGCATTACACCTTGTTGACCCACAATTCTTAAAGGATTGGGTAGGATTTTTAAACTTTAATGAGTACGACCTTGATGATATACCTACTGCTATATTGCAAATAGCTGTATTTATGGAAACATTAGATAAGACAAATATATTTAGAGCTATAACAACAATAGAAAAGGATTTAACCAAAGCTCTTATCCGCATAGCTAAGGTATTACAGTATGGTGCAGATAGATATGAACCTAATAATTGGCGACTCATTCCCCAGGAATCCCATATTAACCATGCACTTATACATCTAGTAGCTCACTTAATGGGAGATAAACAAGACGACCACTTAGACCATGCACTTTGCAGATTAATGATGGCATACGCTACTGAGAAATCAGCTAACTTTAGCTACACAGAATATATACCTACGACACTTACTATAAAGAAATCAGAAAGTAAAATGTTTCAACCGGGTAGTATATATGAAGTAACAATAAAATAATAACTCCTTATAATATTTGTATTACAAACAAAAAAATAGACGGCTAGGATTAATTTCCTGCCGTCTTTTCTTATATCCCCTTATAGTTTATCCTATTTATATATACCTAGCCCTAAATGACCTGCTAGCCACCTCTCGTTGAACATTTGAATTATAACTGGATTATAGCCTTTGCTTATACCATTGGCATTTATTCCTCAATACATTCCCTACGTTTTCCATACCATACACAGCCATACATGGGAGATTGATTATGTCTATCTTACCAGCACTTGTGGAATGGGGCAACATCTTACCCACTTCTGCGTGAGTTAATACAGTTTTGTTAGTTATTCTAATACCATACTTATTGCATAACTCGGCAGCTAACTTACATGCTGCTTCTATTTGAATTCTTTTAATAGGGTAATCTTTACTATACATTGCACATATAGCTATACCTATATTACCCGTATTACATCCCCCGCAGTGTCTAGCATATATTCCATCTTGACAGTTGATATTATCTTCCGGTTTATATTTTCCTTTATGTATCTTGCCATCACCATCCACAAGGAAGTGGTATGCCTTTAAATCTGTTTGATTTGGAGTATAAGTACCAGCTGTATGGTGGATAGTTATTCTATTTAAGCTTGTCATTATTAATATCCTAATATTTTCATATAGCGTTGTAATTTATCTAATTGCTGTTGTTGCTCTAAGCTAGGAAGTCCAATAGATTTATCGTTGCTAAAATACCTACCAGCTATTGTATTTCTTATGTCTTGTGGGTTACTACTGTAGTTACCTAATATCTGTTGTTGATATGGAGTTAGATTATATGTCGGTTGAAGACTAGGGTGATTATTTAAAAATAACCTGGTGCCCTCGTTTATTCTAATACCCTGTCTTTGTTGCGGTGTGAAATTATTATATGGATTGTGTACTACACTATTGGTATCAAAGCTTGCATAACCACCTACGTTTGGATTATTTAAAAAGAATAATCTTTCACTAAATGTTGGTTCTCTATCTGGATACATATTACCTCCTAATACCCAAGTGCTTCTAAAAATCTACCGTAATCACTATCCCAATTAATGGCATATGGTTGTCCATTATAATAAATACTTTCTATGCTAAATGTATTGTGTAGTGGTGTTTTATAAGTATCATTTAGGTGACCACGTTTATCTTTTGTAGTAAAAGACTTATTGTTATTTAACCAATATCCACGTAGGTCATAATCATAGCTAGGGTCATTAGCG
>Ga0326511_10003446_pt1 | contig 12725 bp, 10 predicted proteins | sample 0_2496_0518_D_FD_203701 | JGI IMG/M metagenome (GOLD analysis project Ga0326511, IMG submission 203701) | Bovine rumen microbial communities from UC Davis, California, United States - 0_2496_0518 | ecosystem: Host-associated > Mammals > Digestive system > Stomach > Rumen | place: USA...
TGTAGAGCTGGTCAGAATCGTTCCGCATCAATTGGAATTTATATTGCCAAAAAAATTGGTCAATTTAACGATGAATTCTTATCTGAATATGATGAAGGAAATAAGAGTCAGTTTGGATTTAGAGTGGCTAAAAAGGGTAAAAATGCAAAATATCCTCAAAAGAAAGTTCTTGATGGACTTGGCGCTTTAGAAGGATGGGGCAAAAAAGGCGACACTGGAATAGATTCATGGTATTTTGATACTTTTTATAATCATCCAGGCTCAGGATTTAAAGATAATGGTTATATAGGGAGAAAAAAATAATGATTTTTTATAGTAAAATAAATAGGCCTAAAAGGATTCACATTGGAGAAAGCATTATAAACAGACTCAGGTTGATTCTTGAAAATCCTGAGGATGAAGGTGGAATTTTTCATATACAGGACATTGATAATAATAAGAATATGACCGCAACATATGATTATCTTCCAGATGATGATTATGTTTATGCTGATTATACAGATTATGCGAAAAAAAATAATCTTATAAATAAAGATAATAAGACTTTTAATGATTCAGCTGGAAAAACACCTTATTCTGATACAACTTCTTTAAAAAGTAGAGTACCTTTAAATATTAGACTTGGTTTGGGCGATGTGGTAAAAACAGCCCAAAACATGAATATTGATAAAGTTCCAGTCAACGGAAAAGAATCTATTGATTGCTTCAACTTATCAATGCTTGGAGATGGTATACAAACCCTTATGGCGCATACGTATAAGGGTAAAAAAGCTGCATATCCAGGTGAACAAGGTTTTTCTATCAAAGTCGTTGGTTCTAATGGTGAAGATAGGCCTAATTTAATTTCTGGAAAATATGCTGAAAAAGTTAAGGAACTTGTTAACAACTATGGTCCATTGAAACAGTTTAATCCGCAGTGGATTATATACCCTCAATCTTCAAGTCCATTTAATGATTATATTGCTGAGTTTTTAATACATAGTGGGGCTTTTCCTAATGCTAAACTTATCCCAAATGGTACGCTTGTTAAAACCGATTTCTGGGGTATAGATTATAAGACTTTAATCGAACTTGGTCTTAGAGAAATAGCTGGAAGGTCTTCAGATTATAAAAATTGCTACTCTAAATTTAAGAAATTAAGAAATGAATTTTATAAAGAATATTTCTTACAGCAGCTTACTGACATTCTTGAACCTAGAGTTTGCAAAATGATTCCAGAGTATAGAAAAATGTATTATCTGGAAAATTACACCAAAGATAGAGAAATTAAACTCAACGATGGTAGAACCGTTAAGTTATGGTCATTAGTGAACGACCAATTAAAGAAAAATTCCATATACAATAGACTAAATACCAATCATAAGAATGATATTAAATCAAAATATAATTATTATGAGGGTAGAAAGGTATATGGCCTATCCAAATATGGAAAATTCTTATCTGAGGCTGTTGCGGCTACTAACTTAAGAACACCAGAGGAAATAGAAGCTGATTTAAAATCACGTCCAGATATTTGGAAAAATCATACTGATAGGGATGAAAATGAATTTTTTGACAGTTTAAAGAAAGAACGTGAAAAAACATTAAGTGATTTAGAGCGTGAAGCTGAGGTTGCTAGAGAAGAACAGAATTCTAAAACATTGGTTAACATAGAAGATGTGCCAAAAATAGAAAATGCACTTAAAGTGATAGACAAAAAATATGGCACGAATGAATTAAATGCCATGAATTCATATATTTCTAGCAATAATATGAGTAGTGATGAAAGAGAGTATCTTATCAATAACATACATGACTATTTTTTGGGTGAAATTAATAAATTTAATCAAGCTGCAAGAAAAGTTGGCTTGCCAGTAAATTTTGAAAACGCTAAGGTTTCAGAAGAAATATTACTTGATATTTTTAGAGAAATTCTTGCACATCGTCAAGGAAAAAAAGGTAAGACTGAAGACGATGCTGTTGAACCTATGATTAAGTTTAGACGAGGTACTGGTTCAAACAATAATTCTGTTTTAGGGGGATATGTTTCAAATATTAATTCTTTAGTTAATGCATTTAAAAATGGCATTTTTAATTTAAACATGAAAGGAGTTTTTGAAAAAGCATATTCTACAGATACCGTAAAGAATTATCCTTATGTGTCTAGAATGTCTCTTTTTAACCAATTTGATTTAAGTGATAAAATTAGAAATTATCCAGTAAAGCCAACTGATAGAATACTGATTATTGACGATAATTATGCTACAGGAGCTAGCTTTAAAAATGCGGCTAATGTAATACATGAAAAACTTGGGATACCTTATGAAAACATAAAAGCACTTACCCCTGGAGACATGGGCACAGCTTCTATGGCTGGTAGAAGAGGTCCATCTGTAGCATTTAATGCAGCAGAGGCCAATTTGATTAGAATGTATCAAAGAGGAGAATATGATGACATTTTAGATAACGTTGTTAGTTTTAATGTTAAACCAAAAAATGGTAAAAGTTATACTGTTCAGACAACATTAGGCGAATATTTAAGCGAAAGAGTCAAGGCTGTTAGTGGTGATGAATATAATAGAGATAATGCACTTAAAGCAGCTCAGCTTGGCGATAAAGGTCTTAGTAGTACGTCAGACAGTTTTGAGTTGGATGATAATGACAGGTTTGATTATACAGCAATAGAACCATTACATTTTACTTCTAAAGATATTAGTAGTTTTTTATTACCAGATACAATTTTAGCGAAAAAGACAGACAAGTTGTCTACATTGAGTGCTATTTGTAATAAGATAAGAGAAAAAGATGCTAAATATAGAACTTCTAGCGGTGAAGAAAGAGTTAAACTAGAGTATAGATTAATGCAACTATATAATCTTTTCGACAAAAAGTTAGCTGAATTATCTAAAGAAACTAGTCCTATCATCACAACAAGAGCGAAGAAAAATCCTAAGACTGCTAAAAAGATAGCAAAAGACCTTCAATTCTATTTGAATAATAGGTCTGAAATTCTTAGTCAATATAACGAGGCTCTTGCTAATCGTAGTAATGGCACAATTACCCAACAACAATTCAAGACTATATATGGAAGTTTGCGTAGTAAATTTATAACCGCAAACAAAAATATTGTGAAATTCGGAGGAGAGGCAATGGTATTTCCATCTTCTGGCCCACGTGGTAGAAATAAAAATGTTGTTTCTATTAACCAGCCAAGTATTGATAGAACATCTAAACCATTAAAAATGGCTGCTAATACGGTTCAACGTACACCTTCTCCAATACCAAGGATAGAAAAAGTTGATATTTTTAATCAATTAAGTAGTCCTGAAAAAGAAAAAGAAAGGAGAATGTTACAGGATAAACTTAAAAAAGTGATGGGAGAGCTTAAAATAGCTATTAGTAGAAAAGATAAAGCAAATCCATTAAATGGAGAAAGGGAAATTGTTCAAAACGAAATTAATAATTTAATCACTCAACGAGACGAATTAAGAGCTGAAATAAGGAGAATAACAACCAAATATACACAAACTTCAGAGCCTGTTTCACAAGCCCAACAGCCTGTTAACTCAAATAATAATGCACAAAAGAAAAGAGGTGCTATGCCGTACCCTGAAGATGTTAGAAAACAAATAATAGCTGATACAACAGCACAGCTTAATGCACTCATTGCAAATAGAGATAAGGTTAAAGAAAGAATGAAAAAAAGTCGTTCACAAGAAGAATATGATGAGCTGCGCAATGAAAAAGCATTATTAGATAGACAAATAATGTATGCTAGGAATAGAATATTTGGCCTTAAAAATAATAGAAAAATGTCAGATAATGCAAAAATAAGAGCAGCAGAAAGAAGAAAAAAAACTCAGACAGCTAAGTAAAATATTATGTTAATACAGCCAAAACCATATATGGATAAATTGAAGCTCCGTCATCATGCAGTTGGTACTGAGAGAAGGAGAAATATGTCTAAGTTAATATTGGAAGAAGGGACACCATTCCCTCAACCAATAGAATACTCAGACATAGATATTGCTGTGTTCAATTGGGTGGATAAAAAGATAGACCTTGTATATGAAGGTGAAAGGTTGCCAACATATAAGTTATTTTCTACTCAAAGAATAAGTGAATATTCTCAAACCTGGAGTCATACTGATGATTATGGTAATATCATGATGAACTTCAAGACAGTTACTCGTGATAACAACCCACAGAAGGGAGAAATTACCAGTAATTACTTCAATATTCCAGGTCATAAAGACTTTGCTATGTTCTATGTACCAGTTTTACAAGAAAATGGTACTGAAGCATATGATAAGTACACAATGAAACAGCCATTTGGTGTTAATTTCACATATTCAGTGTCAATAATAACAAATAAAATGGAGTTATTGAATGAAATGAATGAGAAGATGCACTATGAATTCAGTGCAATTCAATGTTATATTGAGCCAAATGGCCATCCAATGTCAATGACACTTGAAGATATATCAGATGATTCAGAATATACAATTGATGACCGTAAATATTATTCTCAGACATTTAAAATAAAGGTAAGGGGATATATAATCAGGAGAGAAGACTATAAAGTTGAAAGAGTTCCTTCGAGATTCGTTATGTCATCACGTGATTCTGATGCAGCTGGTATTGTCAACAGAAGAGGTAAGAATAGAAGGGAAGACGAAAGGGTTAAATTTATCGAAGAACCTGTTAAATTTCCACCGATAGAGACATTAATTGATGAAGAACGTTGTGAAACACCACTTCCAGAAGAAGTACAGAAACCAAGTGATGTTTATGAAGAAACAGACGATGCTAGAGAATGTTGCACACCAGAGGAAAGCAGATATTATAAGAAACTGGTTAAAATCATAATGACATTTGATGATTGTATTAAGGAACTCTCTTTCCAGATAGATAAAGACGTAATAGTTGACCACTTGGAAATAGAAAATGTATATGATTTTAAGATTTTCGTCAATGAAGAAGAAATAGAACTAGAAGAAGGATACAGGTTTGAAAAAGATGATGAAATAACGGTAAAAATATCAAGAGAAAATGAGTTTTCTGATTCTGAGGTAACATTTATTGGATATGACCCAGAAACAGCATTTGATAAAGAAAATTTACCTGAAGTTTCTATTGATGAAAAACCAGACGAAGAACATATTTTAATAAACCCAAAAGAGTAACCACAAAGGCTACTCTTTTTGTCGTTTTGGAATAATAAATTATATTTATAATTAATAGAATGTTATGTTAGTTACAGTTAATGAATTAATGACAATCGAGAGATTCTTGCTTGAGATTGACGCTAGACTTAAATTTACTCTTTCTTTTTCAGATGCATGTAAATTATATAATTATCTTAAAGATGTGGGTAGAATAACCAATATTTACTTTGAATTGTTAGAGGAATTTTATAGAAAACACCCTGATAAAGATAAGGTAAGCGAATATAAAAATAAGATTTCTGGAGATAAGTTAGAATTTAATATTGAAGAAATACAAAAATTCATTGATAATGTTTTTAATACAGCAGAAGACGATGAATTTAAAAATATTGTATTAAAAAACAGGTACTGGAAGAATTAATGAAGTAGATTAAATATTTATATATAAGAAAAATAATAATAAAATTAAAATATTTTAAGAATTATGGCAGATAATGCAAGAGGAATACATGTTTCACCTGGTATTTACACACGTGAAATTGATATGCAGTATGCAATCAAAAGTTTAGGTATTACCACTCTTGGTGTTGCTGGTGAGACTGTGAAAGGCCCAGCTTTTCAGGTAATGGACATCGCAAACTGGAGAGAATATCAGGATGTGTTCGGTGGAACTAGTGTTGAAAAATTTAAGGGAAGTCAGTATCCTAAATATGAGTTGCCTTATATCGCAAAGTCATATCTTACTGAGAGTGAGCAGCTAAAGGTTGTTCGTGTTCTTGGACTTAGTGGATATAATGCAGGACCTGCATGGATAGTTACTGCTAATAAACAGGCTGTTGCTGTAATCCGTTCTCGTGGTACTTACAAACCATATGAAACTGGAGCAACCACAAACTGTGCATGCGAAAGTTCAAAATATGACACATTGAGCTATTATGTTGGTGAAAAGCCAGCATCTAGCGTAACAAGTAGTTGTACAAAAAGTGAATATAACCTTAGTGCTTTGACAATAACATCATATACACCATTTGATGCAGATGGTGATGAATGTTCGGGCTATAATAACAAGGCTGGTACAGCATCTTCTTCTATTTCGCAAGCTAATCATGGTAGATTTACACTTATCGGTTTAACTGGTGCAACGAGTGAAGCAGCCAGTGAAAATAAATATGATTTTAAATATCCAGTTTCATTGAACCCTTATGATAAGGATTATATCCTTAAGGTGCTTGGCACAAATCAGCATGATGGTGATGCTCCAATTTATGTTGAAACACTTTATGACGTAGCACTTGACCAGGGTATTGCAAACGGAACACTTACAAGTATTGATGGTGCTCTTTCTGGATTCCAGGCATACCATACAGCAGACTACTGTCATCACGAGCCAGTTAATGGGTTAATCAGTTTACCAGCATCTTCACTTAGAAGAAAACATGTTGGCATGAGATTCCTTGCTAATGGCACTTCAGCAAGCGATAAAGTATCAACAGTTCCTTACAATTATGGTACTGGAAAGCCTGTTACAAAATATGATGTCTTTGGGGATAAGGGTATAACCGATACTACCGCAACAAAAACTGCTACTGAAAAATATGAACAAAGTAATGTGTTTAGTGGATATAGTGGAACAGTTTCAGTTGTATCTGCTATTACTTCTCCTACTTTGTCAATCAAATATGGTGAGGGAGAGCCTTACGTAGATTTTGCCGCAGCTAAGGCAGCTTTGGTAGCTGAAAGAAAAGCAACCCCAATTGAAATGATGGCAATTGCTGGACAAATTTATACAGTTAAGCAATATACCACAGAGGATGGAAAGAGACATTACTATTATGCATATAATGCAAAGGAAGATGTCGATAAATTCGTTGATTCATATAAGGCAGGAAAAAAACCATTAGACACAACAAATCTTTATGGAAACCTTCTTAGTGGTGGTACAAGTGGTGTATCAGCTGATACTGCTGATATTAACATGAAAGCCCAGTTTGCAACACTTGTGCTTAACAGAGCTGATGGTTTGTATTATAGAATGGTTGGTGGTGCTGTTAAATATGTAACACTTGACCTCAATGATTATAAGTCAGCTTACAGATATGCTTCAACACCTTGGATTGTATCTAACTTGAAGGGTGATTATAAGCGCATTGAACTTAATAGATTGTTTAGATTCCATACAATTTCAGATGGTAACAACTCAAACTATGAAATCAAGGTTTCTATTGAAAATATCAGACCTGATGAAGGTGTGTTTGATGTTGTTGTTCGTGATATTAACGATACTGACGAATCAGTTGTACTTCTTGAAAGATTTAACCGTTGTTCTATGATTCCTGGTGATTCTAACTACATTGGTTACAAGATTGGTACATTCGATGGTGTATATGAATCTAAGTCTAAGTATATCACTGTAGAAATCAATGAAACAACAGCAGCTAAAATGTCTGTACCAGCTGGTTTCTTAGGCTATCCAATTCCTCAGTATAGCGGAACTCCAATCACTGGAAGTAATAATGATACAATTAAATACCCAACCTTGGCATATAACAGATATTACGACCCAGATGTTAAAAATAGAAAGCAGTACTTCGGTCTTTCTTCATGGGTAGGTGTAGATATTGATAACTTTACCTTCAAGGGTAATAAGGCATATATCGACCTCCCAGAATTCAGAGGCGATGGTTTCCACCTTGATTCAAGACTTGATAAGAGTAAGGGTGGTGTGACTGGCGTTACAGTTGATGGTGAGTCTGGTAACACATTTGAATCTGTTTCAATCAATTCAACCACATCAACACTTTCTAACCCACCAATCATTGGTAAGGAGTCTGAAATGTATGGTACTATCTATGAAAACGTAAATCTCCGTAAGTTTACAGTATACTTCTATGGTGGTTTCGATGGATGGGATGAATACAGAGACGAAAGAACTATCACTGATGATTATAAGCTTTCACAGTATAGAGGATTCATTAACCAGGGTAGTGGCGAAGGATATTCATTCGATAAAATTGTAAACCCAGAATCACTTGGTTTGAATCAGGCTGGTATTACATCTGACTGGTATGCTTATCTTGCAGGTATCAGACAGTTCGCAAACCCAGAAGCAACAGATATTAACGTATTTGCAACACCAGGTATTGACTACGTAAACAACAAGCTTCTTGTTGAGGAGGTAATTGAGATGATTGAGGAAGAGAGAGCCGATTCTATCTATGTAGTTACAACTCCTGATAAGCCAAAGGGTGCTGGTGATTATGTTGATGAAATGTACACTCCAGAAGATGCAGTATATAATCTTGAGGACACAGAGATTGATTCTAACTATACCTGTACATATTATCCTTGGGTTAAATATCTTGATGAGGCTAATAACCAGTACATCTACCTTCCTGCAACAAAGGATGCTGTTAGAAACTTTGCTCAGACAGACAATGACAAATTCCCTTGGTTTGCACCTGCTGGTATAGAGCGTGGTGGTGTTGATTGTGTAAGAGCACACTTCACAACTAAGCTTGCTGATGAGGACGTTCTTTATGAAGGAAGAATTAACCCAATTAAGACATTCGCACAGGATGGGCCTAAGATTTGGGGACAGAAGAACCTCCAGGTTAATGAGTCTCAGCTTAACAGAATCGCAGTTCGTAGATTGTTGCTTAGAATGAGAAAGCTTATCGCAATCTCTTGCATCGGTCTAATCTTCGAACCAAATGACCCAACAGTTAAGCAGTCATTCATATCAACTGTAACTCCAATTATGGATAATATCAGAAGCAACAGAGGTATTTCTGATTACAGAATTGAAATCAATGACTCTATCGAATCTCGTGAGAGAAGAGAACTTCCAGTTAAGATTTACTTCAAGCCTTACAATGCACTTGAGTATATTACAATTGACTTCGTTCTCACACCAGAGGGAGTTTCATTCGACCAGATTTAATAAAAACATACTAAATAAAGAAGAGGAAGACTAACAATCTTCCTCTTTTTTTTACAATTGGTTTTTAACTTATAACAACCATTTATTTCTTTCAACAATTTCATCAACAATCCATTTAGATTCGTCAGAAAGATTTTTATACTTAAATTCTTTTTTTCTTGAATTGTATAGTATAGCAGGTTTTTTACTTCTAACAGAAATCTGTATTTTTACAATAGAAATTGTCCTGTTTCCACTCTTACCATTATGTACAAGATGAATTGGTTCAAAAAAACCAATACTTTCTTTAACAAGTTTCATATTTTTATTATTTAAAATTCTGTTGCAAAGATATAAAAAAACTCTGAATTATCCAAGAAGTTTGTCTATTTTTAACCTTATTTAATATTTATATAGAAAATAAACGTTTATTATGGATAAAGATATTAAAAGATTAATAGCAGAACTTAAAGTTGTAAGAGGACAGCTTAAGGAAGATTATTTTCAGGATGAACCAGTTCCAGAAGAAGAGGGACAAATGCCTGGGGGAGAACAGCCAGACCCATCACTTGTTCAACAACAGCAGCAAGCAAATCCTGCAATGATGGGACAGGGTGATTCTGAAGAAGAGATTGCAATGCATGCTCAGGAAGTTATCCAACATGAGCCAATCATTGGAAAGATTAGAGAGACAGCTATTGAGGGTCTTAAGAAATATTCAGACCACCCAACAAGCTCATTATATGAATTCTTCAAGAAAGTTTTCTTGGAGTCAGATAAGGTATTGACTGATACTGGTAAAAAATAATTATGAATAACAAGTATTATAATATGAATAATAAAAGGTGTATAAGAGAAAATGGTGGACATGGTAGCAATCCAATAATAGTCCGTAAACTTAGAGCAATGCGTACAATTGACGAATTGCTTAGAACTCCTAGTCCTGAAATTGCTGAGAGAGCAAAGGAAGCTGTTGAAGATTTAGCTAACACTGCATTTGAATTAGCATATCCTAGAACTAACGAGTCAAGAAATAGAAGTGTTATTAGAATGACTGAGAGTGACCTTCACAGAATGGTGAAAGAGTCTGTAAACAAGATATTGAGAGAACACAATTTTGATTTGGATACAAAACAAGGACAAATGGATTATGATTGGGATTACCTAGATAATTACAAACAGAAGTATGATAACCCATACGAGATTATTACAACCCCAACACATCCTTGGGACTATGAAAATAAAAATGTTTATGATAAAAAGGGTGAAATGGGAATGAACGCCTTGGGTGCTAATGGAAGCACAATGAAAAAAATAGGCAGAAACTATAAAGGAACAATGAATACATATAAGACAAAGATGTAATTCAAAAATAGAAACAATAATGGAGATAGAACCGAATCTATCTCCATTTTCTTTTACATTATCCATTGTTGTACCATAATCCAAGTTGCAATTATCTGCATTATGTGTATTGTCTGGTCAAACATAAGGTTAATTTGCAGTTTATTAGCCTTCAGGTCATCAATATGATAGTGTATGAATGTATTGATAATGAATATTACAAATAATGCGTATTGATTTGTATTCAACATGAACATTACAGGCAATAGTATCATTATTGACCACGACATTGAATGCATTAACAATGCCATCTTATAATCGTTCTTATAGAGTGATTTATACCCTTCTTGTTTTTCCCACCATTTCTTTTGCTTCATGGAGGCCAATATGCCTTGCAAATAGTAATCATCTACTATATGTGCAAATATCATCAATAGTAATAGTTTTATCATAAGGCAAATATATATAAAAAAAGTAAGAAAAACAAATTTTAACATAAAAAAATATAATATCGTATATTTATATTAAAAAATTGATAATAAATAATCTAGATTAAAAATATTAAAATTATGAGCGATTTACTTTTGAAAATGCCATTAAACTATGAACCATTGAGAAAAAACAGATGGCTTCTTAGATTTCCTGCCGATTTAGGTATTCAGGAGTGGTGGTGTGAATCAACAAAGCGTCCATCTATCAAACAAGACAGTAAGGCAATTCAGTTCTTGAACACTGAAACATACGTTGTAGGACGTTACACTTGGGATACAATCACAGTATCTCTTCGTGACCCAATTGGTCCATCAGCTTCACAGGCTGTAATGGAGTGGGTACGTCTTCACTCTGAGTCTGTAAGTGGTAGACAGGGTTATGCTGCTGGTTACAAGCGTGACGTTGAGCTTGAGATGCTTGACCCAACAGGTGTTGTTGTGTCTAAGTGGATTCTTAAGAATGTAATGATTGACAACGTTGACTTCGGAGACCTTAACTATAGCCAGGACGAGTTGGCAACAATCTCAATGACCCTTCGTATGGACTATGCTATTCTTGCATACTAATTCTTTAATGGCGAAAATAATAATAAGTGCGGAAACTATTTGTTTTCGTACTTATTTTTTTATTTTTTATAAAAAGTGTAGATAATAAAAATAATAATATTTAGCATTATGGCAACAGGACGTAGTTTTACAGCAGAAGATTTGAGGAAGTCATTGAAGAGCAGAATAAGTCAGTATGAAATGCTCAGCAAATCTCTCTTAGAAGTATTTGAAAGAAATCCACTTTCAAAAAGTATAAATGATATAAGAGATGCAATTAATGAAACAACTGATGATATCAGGAGTTTGCAAAAGCTTATTGATGAAAAAAACAATGAGGTTAAATATTCTTTTTATGATGCAATTAAAAAGCCAGTAGAACCTGAAGAAACTACAGCAAAGAAGGTAAGTATGTTTGACACCATCAAGAAAGATGATTCAGATGATGAATTTGTTAATGAAATATCATCAGCTGGTCCTTATGAAAAAGTTACCAGAACCAATGCGTTTTTGGTTAAATTTAACGGTTTAAATATTGAAGAATGGATGGTTAGAAATGTGGGATATTTGTCTAAGAATCAGCTTGGCATTACCATTTTTGACCATGTTGTAAACAATAGACCGATAATTGCGGATATAAATAATTTGATTGCTAGTGATAGAAAAATCAGTATAACCATAGACCATCTTGATGCAACTGGAAAAGTGATATATAGCGAACGTTTCCATGATTGTAGGATATTTAATCAGATGAGAAATGACTTAGATTATGATAGTAGTGATTTTTCAACAATTACTATGATGGTAACATTCAAAGAGGTAACTTATGAAACAGCCCATTAAGAAGAGAACTTCCATAACTAAAAATAAATCAAAGAAACGTACAGTCTCAAAGACTAAAACAGTTAAAAAGACTGTACGTTCTCATCCAAAGTTTGGCACATCAAAACTTGAACAAGATTTTGCAAGGGATTTCCTTGATAAACTTGGTGCTAAATATATCTATCAATTTGAAGCAAAGGATATTGGAAGATTCTATGATTTTGCTGTTTTTGTTGGAAATGAAGTAACACCTGGAAATATGATTCTTATTGAGGTTGATGGCTCATATTTTCATAGTGACCCAAGACTTGTTAAGGAAAGTGAAATGAATCCAATGCAGAAACATAATAAGAGGGTGGACGAACATAAAGATAAGTGGGCATTAATGCATGGAATTCCTCTCATCAGAATCTGGGAAAAGGATATAAGGGAAAATCCAAATAAGGTTATGAAAGA
>Ga0326511_10003448_pt1 | contig 12724 bp, 11 predicted proteins | sample 0_2496_0518_D_FD_203701 | JGI IMG/M metagenome (GOLD analysis project Ga0326511, IMG submission 203701) | Bovine rumen microbial communities from UC Davis, California, United States - 0_2496_0518 | ecosystem: Host-associated > Mammals > Digestive system > Stomach > Rumen | place: USA...
AATATGATTACCTCCGTATTATGTTTGGTGTTGCAACTACATTTTACACGTTGGTTTTCATATTGTCTATTTTTTTAGTGTTGCACTTGTTATTATAATCTACCCACCTCCCTCAGCGAGGGAGGCTACAAAGTCTGTACAATTTCTTTAATTATGTACAAATATACAAATTTGTACATATTATGTTTGGCTTCCTCAGACGAGGAAGCTGTCGATTGTAAATTGACGGTACGGCAATTTACCTTTTATAAATCGACTGAAGGAGGGAAAAACTATAAATTAGATGAATTAATCGGCTACTATTTAATTAACCTACACTACATAAACAACCCCACAAACCCTAATTTATCTAATCAATCTTAACCCACAGACAAAATTGGAAAGCTATAGTTTATAAAATGTATTTCTATTAATTCACTAACCCACAATCAAAATTGATAAATAAAAAAGCTAACTGATTTAGAATCAGTTAGCTAATGAGTATAGAATATGTAATTTAAAAATACAAGTCTATTAATTGAAAATTAAGCCTATTAATTGAAAATTAAGCCTATTAAATGAAAAATATTTTAGTCTATAGAATCATCTGTTGAAGTATCGGCAGTTTCTTCTGTAGGCTTTTTCTTTTTTGTGTAATCACAGTAGAAGTCGTCAACTTCACCAAGTGCATTTTTCTTAATAACTCTACCGTTGCCAACCATAATGCCACCAACTAAAAATAGTAAAATGCCAATAATAACAGATGCTCTGCCTAGTGAACCTACACCGGTAAATACTGTTGCAAAAACAATTAATCCCAGTATTACAAGTGCAGTACCAACAACAATAAGAGCATCATATGTATGATATTTATTTAGTATAAGTGTTTCTTTTTCGTCTTTCATAATGTCCTCCAAAAAGGTTTATAAATATAGTTTAACATTATTAGTGGTAAGTGTCAATAAATATAGAGCAATTGCTTTCTAATATAAATAAAGTTTTAGGGAGAGGTTTATATATAAAAAAGGGACGAACTAAGTTCGCCCCTAGATAATCAAAATGTAAGTTAATACTAATAAATATTAGTCAAAGAACTTATCGTGAATTGCAGAAACAGCTCTGTCAGCATCTTTCTTAGCAATAAGAACAGATGTTTTAATTTCAGAAGTAGCAATCATCTGAATATTAACATTGTTGTTGTAAAGTGCTTCAAACATCTTTGTAGCAACACCGGCATGGCTTTCCATACCTGCACCAACAATAGAAATCTTAGCAACATCCTTGTCAAGTGTTACTTCTTCGAAGCCTAGAGCATCTTTGTTGTCGTTTAGAGTGTCAACAGCTTCTTGACCCTTATCAGCAGCAACAGTAAATGCAATATCCTTTGTGCCTTCAGTACCAACAGACTGAAGAATAATGTCAACATTAATATCTTTTGCTGAAAGCTTTGAGAATACTTTGAAAGCAAAGCCTGGTTCGTTTGGAATACCCTTTATTGAAATTCTTGCAATGTCGCAGTCCTTAGCAACACCTGAAATAATCATTTTTTCCATCTTTGGTTTCTCCTTTACTATTGTACCTGGTTTATTAGTAAGACTTGAAAGTACTTCAAGTTCAATTCCATATTTTTTAGCCATTTCTACAGAACGGTTGTTTAGAACCTGTGCACCAAGAGTTGCAAGTTCTAGCATTTCGTCATAAGAAATTTCCTTTAGCTTAATTGCGTTTTTAACTTTTCTAGGGTCAGCTGTGAATACACCTTCAACATCTGTGAAAATCTGACATAGGTCAGCGTGTAGAGAAGCTGCAATAGCAACTGCAGATGTGTCACTACCACCTCTACCTAGAGTTGTTAGGTCTTCGTGACGGTTAATGCCCTGGAAACCTGCAACAACAACAACCTTGTGTTGGTCAAGTTCCTGACGAATTCTCTGACCATCAACATTTTTAATTCTAGCTGATGTGTGAGCTGATGTTGTCTGGAAACCTGCCTGCCAGCCTAGTAGTGAAATTGCCGGTACACCAAGCTTTTCACAAGCCATAGCAAGTAGTGAAATTGAAATCTGCTCACCTGAAGCAAGTAGCATATCTCTTTCTCTCTTGTTAGCCTCTGGGTTGATTTCCATTTGCTTTGCAATGAGGTCATCTGTTGTATCACCTTGAGCAGATACTACAACTACAACGTCATTACCCTTTTTGTAAGTGTCTGTTACAATCTTTGCAACATTAAACACTCTTTCGGCATCGGCTACTGATGAGCCACCGAACTTTTGTACTATAAGTGCCATTTCCTATCTCCTTATTTTCCACCTAAGTGAATTTTTATATAGATTTAAAATGATAAACTAATTAATTATAGGTTGCCAATTCTAATAGCAGAAAGAACCTTTTCACCATTTTCATTAAGTTTAGCAATCTTTTCTTCGATTTCACCAAACTTATATTCCTGTGTCATAAGAACTGTGTTGCCATCAGCCTTCATAATTTCTGAATCAGGGAATAGGCTCTGTGCCATTTCACCCTTACCGGCAACTCTTATGTACATTGCTGTCTTACTATCTTTATATGAAGCAACTTGGCTTCCGTCACTATCTGTCCAGAAAATTCTCTTTCTAGCCTTTAAGTGCTTTGCACAGTCAACAACATCGGCTACAACTGCTGATGCAGTAGGTAACTTACCGGCACCCTTACCGTAGAACATTACATCACCTGTACAGTCACCCTTAACTAAGATACCGTTAAATACATCGTTAATGTCTGATAGGATACAATCCTTTGAAAGTAGCATTGGAGCAACCAGAATGTCTAGTTTGCCATCTTCTGTTTTCTTAACATCACCGATTAATTTGATAACATAGTTTAGGCTGTCGGCATATTTAACATCATCAAGTGTGATTTCTGAAATACCCTTTGTGTAAACATTGTCAGGATAAATGTGTTTACCAAATGCAAGAGAAGCAAGAATACAAATCTTTCTACAAGCATCATGACCTTCAATATCAGCTTCAGGATTTCTTTCGGCATAACCTAAGTCTTGAGCTAACTTAAGAGCATCTGAGAAATCCATATTATCGTTAATCATCTTACCGAAGATGAAGTTTGTTGTACCGTTTAAAATACCGGCAATTTCGTCAACTTCATTTGCTACTAAGCACTGTGAAAGTGGTCTGATAATTGGAATACCACCACCAACTGATGCTTCAAATAAGAAGTTAGCATTGTTTTCTTTTGCTACTGCAAGAAGTTCTGCTCCATGCTTAGCAACAAGTTCTTTGTTAGATGTTACAACGCTTTTACCTGCCTGTAAGCATCTCTTAACAAAGTCATATGCAGGGTTTGTACCACCCATAACTTCAACAACAACTCTTACTTCAATGTCATTTACAATGTCCTCAAAGTTCTTTGTAAATCTGTCTGCCAGTGGGCTGTCAGGAAATTCTCTTAAGTCAAGAATATGCTTAACATAAAGTTCCTCGCCAACTGCTTTGAAAAGTTTCTGTTTGTGTGTTGTCAGAATTTCTGCTACACCTGAGCCAACTGTACCGTGACCCATAATTGCTACTGAAATCATATCTGTACCTCTCTTGTATATTTATCTTGTTTTGTAAAATCTTAGTTAGTTTGCAGCTCCTGTAGTTGCTACCGGTTCATTGTTGTTATTCTCGGCAGGCTTTGTGTCAGGAGCTTGGGTTGCAGGTGCTTGAGTTTGTTGATTTTCTTGTGAAGCAGGTTCATTTTCTCCACCGCTTTCGGTTGCACCCTGAGTTGTTGCGTCATAATTATTATAATCGTTATTATCGCTATAAGCTGTTGTGTAGTTGTTATAGTCAGTGTAGTTATTGTTGTTGTAACTATCATTGCTATAAGTGTCATCATTGTTGTAGTAAACTGTACCACTGTGGTCACCGTAACAATAGTCAGGTTTCTTATCCTTAAAGTAATAACCTGTTCTTGTGTTTGAACAATATGATGAAGCTAACAGACCGGAATCTACACAATAAGAAATTTCTTCCATATCAGCAGGGAAGTTGTAAGACTTTTTCTTCTTACCCTTTAGATACTTTGACATAACTGTCTGGAAGTTCTTTGCTGCAATAGATGTATCCGGGTTAGTTGCCGGTGTATCAAAACCTGTCCATACTGCAAGTGTTGCATATGGAGAACAACCACAGAACCAACTATCCTTATCGTCATTAGTTGTACCTGTTTTACCGATAATATCCCAACCGTCAATTCTGGCGTTATATGCTTGAGTGTTGTGGGAAGTAGTAACATTAAAGTGAAGTTCTCTGTTCATAATGGCAGCAGTTTCATCAGAGTATGCTTGTTTTGGCATTTGGTCTCTTTTGTCAATAACAATCTTGCCGTCATTATCAGTTACATAGTAATAAGTGTATGGTTCGTAATACTGACCACCATTGCCAAGGTACTGATAGGCAGCTGCCATTTCTCTGGCAGTAACACCACCTGTCATACCACCGATAGACAATGCACCAACTTCTTTACCGTCTTGTTCATCAAGGTGAGTAAAGCCCATTAGCTGAGTAACTTGCTTATATGCAGCAGCCGGTGTGATTTTGTCCATAACCTGAGCAGCTGTTGCGTTTGAAGAAATTTCGATAGCATCCGGAAGTGACATTGTACCTTTGTAACCGTTATACCAGTTTGTAGGACCAGCCTCGGCATATCCGTCTGTACCAACCTTATAGTCATCAAGTGGTTCATCTTCTACCAGTGAACCATAAGTTAGAACATTGTGTTCAATAGCATAAGGATAAACAACTACCGGCTTAATAGAAGAACCGGGCTGTAGTGCAGCAGATGTAGCTCTGTCAAAAAGATTGTTACTTGTTTTCTTTAGGGAAGAACCGGTAGTAGCAACAACTCTACCGTCATATTCCATAAGAGTCATAGCAGTCTGTAGTCCTGTAACATCATTTTCTGTGTTAACACTTCTACCAACCTTTTCGATGTAGTTCTGCATCTTAGTATCCATAGCACAATAAATCTTTAGACCTTGTGTTGAGATCATTCTCTGTGCAGCATCTTCAGAAATATCATTCTGCTTTGCTAAATCCTTCTTAAGGTCATTCATAAGTTCTTCAATATACCAGTTCTGAACATAGATTTCTTCTTTTTCTTTCTTCTGGTTATATCCGACGAACTTCATATTCTTGGATTCTTTCATTGCGTCTTCATATTCTTTTTTTGTTATCTTACCTTGGTTGTACATTTCCTTGATAACAATTTCTCTACGCTTCTTGTTGTTTTCAGGGTAGATAAGTGGATTCCATTGGCTAGGGTTCTGTGTGATACCAGCAATAGCAGCACACTGAGCAATAGAACACTTCTGAATATCTTGACCAAAATAAAGCTGAGATGCAGCCTGAACGCCTTGACAGTTGTTACCGAAGTTTACAACATTTAGGTAGGCCTCAAGAATCTGGTCCTTAGTGTATTCCTTTTCAACATTCAAAGCTCTGAAGATTTCTCTAATCTTACGATTTAGTGAAACCTGATTGTCATCAGTAAGGTTCTTGATTAACTGCTGAGTGATTGTTGAACCACCATAGCTACTTGAACCGGAAGATAGGGAAAGCATAGCACCGGCAGTTCTCTGCCAGTCAACACCATGGTGATCATAGAAACGCTTGTCCTCAATAGCAACCATAGCATCTTTCATATGCTGAGGAATGTCCTTAAAGTCAACCCATACTCTGTTTTCTGTATCGTAAATGGATTGATATTCCTTAAACTCACCATCATCGTTTTGTACATAAATGTGGCTGGTTAGGTTTAGACTTGCAGCAACAAGGTCGATGCCTGTTGGTTCAGAAGCAATGCCAAAGATATATACCCCTAGGCTGATACCTACAGCAACCATAGCACATACGAAAACCATAAAAATGGTGAATATAGCTTTTCCAATACCTGAAAATACTACTTTACTAGTTCCTTTTTTGTCGTGTTCGATTTCACTTCTACCAGAAGGTTTCTTAGTACTCATCTTACTGATATCAGTTTCTCTCAAACCGACCACCTCCTTTTTAAGGCAATATTCTGTTTTATTTGTAATTTTATTATGTACTTTATCTACATTATAATTTTTCAATATATATGTAAAACATAACAGATAACATTGTACCATATTATCATACAAAAATAAACCTATTTTTTACTTTTTCTTTATATGTGCAAAAAAAATCTTTTAATATATGAATATTCGTATATTTTTATGAAAAAATAATTCCTTGAAGGAATATTTTTCTAATTATGTGAAAGGAAGTTGAACATATGAAGGAATATGTAGCTATTATCCTAACCGGATGTATTCTCTTTGCATCGGTTTTTGTGTCAGCAAATTTTGAACTTAAGGAGGATGAACTAACCCAAACTTTAAGTCAGCAAAAGGCTACTGCATCAGAAATTTATTATGTGAAAAATTACAAAGGTTATGTTTCTGTTTTTAAGAAAAATGAAAAATCTCCGATGATAAAAACCGATACTCTTGTTAGTTCATTACCTTATGATGACCAAGATAAATTGAAAGAGGGAATAGAGGTTAAGGGAGATACTTCTCTGAGAAAATGTTTGGAAGATTTTTGCAGTTAGCTTTAGTTTAGTGTGAAAACAGTTTTTTAAAATAAAGTATATGCAAGAACGGTTAATTAATAGACAAAAATATATAATTATGATTAATAATACACAAAATTTTAAGTTATAAAAACCTTTTAATTATGAACTATAAGAGGAAAAACAAGGGTGCATTTCATTGACAATAAGGCTTTTTTATAGTACAATAACAAAGATTGGAGAATTGTGCCCTTTTGCAATTTTGCAAAAAGGTTTATCTACTAAAACTACCTATTTTCTAGGTTGCGTAAATTGGAGGTACATAATGATTGATACTGTTATTAATAAAGAATTAGGTATTCAATACCCTATTTTTCAAGGTGGTATGGCTTGGGTTGCTGATGCATCTCTAGCTTCCGGTGTATCTAATGCCGGTGGCCTTGGTATTATCGCTGCTATGAATTCTAACGGAGAACAACTTCGTGCAGAAATTAAGAAATGTAAAGAAATGACTGACAAACCTTTCGGTGTAAACATTATGATGATGTCACCATTCGTTGACGAAGTAGCAAAGGTTGTTGTTGAAGAAGGAGTAAAGGTTGTTACAACAGGTGCAGGTACTCCTACAAAATATATGCCAATGTGGACTGAAGCAGGTATTAAGGTTATTCCTGTAGTAGCTTCTGTTGCACTTGCAAGAATGGTTGAAAAGCGTGGTGCTTTTGCAGTTATTGCCGAAGGTGGCGAAAGTGGTGGTCATGTTGGTGACTTAACTACAATGGCTCTTGTACCTCAGGTTGTAGATGCAGTTAATATTCCTGTTATTGCAGCCGGTGGTATTGCTGACGGCAGACAGATTGCTGCTGCATTTATGTTAGGTGCTAAGGGTGTACAGGTTGGTACAAGATTCTTAGTATGTGATGAATGTACTATCGCTCATGAATATAAAGAAAAGGTCCTAAAGGCTAAGGATATTGATACTGTTGTTACAGGTAAGCGTCTAGGTCATCCTGTTCGTTCAATCAGAAATAGCTTTACTAAGGAATATCAGGCTTGTGAATATGACCGTACAAACTGTGATGATGAAAAGCTTGAAAGTATGGGTACAGGTAAGCTAAGACTTGCAGCTCGTGAAGGTGATGTAAAGAACGGTACTGTACTAGCCGGTCAGGTTGCTGCTATGGTTAAGAAAGAACAACCTGCTAAGGAAATTATTGAAGAAATGTTTGCTCAAGCTGAGGAAACACTAAAGGGAGCTACACAATGGGTAAAATAGCATTAGTATTCTCAGGTCAGGGTGCACAGTACCCGGGTATGGGCAAAGAATTATACGATTGTTCTCCTGCTGCTAAGGCAGTTTATGATATGGCTGACTCTATCAGAGAGGGTACAAGTAATCAGTGCTTTAACGGTACAAAGGAAGAACTTTCTGTTACAGTAAACACTCAGCCTACAGTTTTTACTGCTGACCTTGCTGCTGCTGAGGCAGTTAAGGAAAAAGGCATTAAGATTGATTATGTTGCCGGTTTCTCACTAGGTGAAATTGCAGCACTTGGCTTTAGTGGAATTATGAGTTATGAAGATGCTTTCAAACTTGTTTGTAAGAGAGCAGCATTAATGGATAAAGCAGCAAATGAAACTCCAGGTGCTATGGTAGCAGTTATGAAGCTAACACCTGAAAGAATTGAAGAAATTGCTTCTGAATTTGATGAGTGTTGGCCTGTTAACTACAACTCACCGGCACAGACAGTTGTTGCTATGAATAAAGATAACCTTGATGCTTTTTGTGAAAAAATCAAAAGTGAAAAAGGTAGAGCAGTACCTCTAGCAGTAAGTGGTGCATTCCACTCACCTTATATGGCTAAGGCAGCTGTTGGTCTTGGTGAATATTTAGCAGATATGACACTAAATGAACCAACTATTCCACTTTATGCAAACTATACAGCAGAAGAATATAGTGGGGACTATAAGTCACTTATTACTAATCAGTGTAAAAACCCTGTAAAGTGGCAGAAAACAGTAGAGAATTTAATTGCAAATGGTGTTGACACATTTATTGAAGTTGGTGTTGGCAAGACTTTAACAGGTCTAATTAAGAAAATTGACAGAAATGTTACTGCAATTAAGGTTGAAAATAAAGAAGATTTAGATGCACTAAATGTGTAAGAAAAAGGAGAAGTATATGAAGTTAGAAGGTAAGATTGCTCTTGTAACAGGTGGTTCAAGAGGTATCGGTTTTGCTACTTGTAAGAAGTTAGCAAGTGAAGGTGCAACAATTATTATTACTGATATTTGTGACGAAGAAAAGGCAGCTCCTGCTATTAAAGAATTAGAAGAAATGGGAGCAAAGGCGAAGTTCTATAAGAGTGATGTTTCAAACTTTGAATCAGCACAGGAAACTGTAAATGCAGTTATTAAGGACTTTGGTGGTCTTGATATTCTTGTAAACAATGCCGGTATTGTTCGTGATATGCTAATGATTAAGATGACAGAAGCTGATTTTGATGCAGTTATCAATGTTAACCTAAAGGGTACTTACAATATGATGAAAGCAACTTATAAGCACTTTATGAAGCAGAGAAGTGGTAGAATTATCTCTCTAGCATCAGTTGTTGGTATTATGGGTAATGCCGGTCAGGCTAACTATTCAGCATCAAAGGCAGGTATCATCGGTCTAACAAAGACAGTTGCAAAGGAACTAGGTGGCAGAAATGTTACAGTTAATGCTATTGCTCCGGGTTATATTGCAACTGATATGACAGATAAGTTATCTGATAAAGCAAAAGAAGTTATGTCAAGTGGTATCCCAATGAAGAGAGCCGGTTCTCCTGAAGATGTTGCAAATGCAATTTGTTTCCTAGCTTCTGATGATGCTTCATATATTACAGGTGAAGTTCTAAGAGTTGACGGTGGTATGGCAATGTAATTTGCCTTAAATTTACGAAGAAAGGTAGCTAATATGAGAAGAGTAGTAGTAACTGGTATTGGAGCAGTAACTCCGGTAGGTAATGATATGAAGACAACTTGGGACAACCTTGTAAATGGTGTTTCAGGTATTGACTTTATTCCTGAAGAACGCTTTAGTACAGAAGGTCTAAAGGTTAAGATTGCTGGTTTGGTTAAAGATTTTGAACCAACAAAGTATTTTGAAAAGAAAGATTTAAGAAAGAACGATTTATATACACAGTATGCAGTTGCAGCAGCAACTGAAGCTGTAGAAGACAGTGACATCCTAGGTAAGATTGAAGAAGATAACTTTGGCGTTTATGTAGGTGCCGGTATCGGTGGCCTTGATAGTTTCTATAAGAACTCTATCAATATGGAAAAGTTTGGTGCAAGAAAGGTTAGCCCATTCTTTATTCCAATGATGATTGCTAATATGGCTTCCGGTACAATCGCTATTAAGTTTAAGGCAAAAGGTCCTTGTGTGCCAATCGTAACTGCTTGTGCAACAGGTGCAAACTCAATCGGTGAAGCTTTCCATGCAATCAGAGATGGTTACTGTGATGCAATTATAACAGGTGGTGCAGAAGCAGCAGTTTCTCCACTATCAATTGCCGGTTTCCAAAACTGTAAGGCACTTACAACAAGAAATGACCCTAAGACTGCATCTATCCCATTTGACAAGAACCGTGACGGTTTTGTTATGGGTGAAGGTGGTGCTTGTATGATTCTTGAAGAATATGAACACGCTAAGGCTCGTGGTGCTAAGATTTATGCTGAAATTGCCGGTTATGGTAACACTTGTGATGCTCACCATATTACTGCTCCTGATGCAACTGCCGAAACTCCTGCAAAGGCAATTAAGGTAGCTATGAAAGAAGCTAATGTTACAGGTGATGAAGAATGGTACTGGAATGCTCACGGTACATCAACTCACCTAAATGATGTAACAGAAACAAAGGCAATTAAGATGGCTCTTGGTGAAAATGCTTACAGAGTAAATGTTTCTTCAACTAAGTCAATGACAGGTCACCTATTTGGTGCTACCGGTGCATTAGAGGCTATTGTTTGTACACTTGCTCTAAAGAATGGTATTATCCCACCAACAATCGGCTACACAGAAAAAGATGAAGAATGTGACCTTAACTACACACCTAACAAGGCAGTTAAGAGAGATGTAAATGTTGCAGCATCTACTAACCTTGGTTTTGGTGGTCACAATGCTTGTCTAATCTTCAAGAAGTTTATGGAGGACTAAGATGGAAGTTTTTAAACTAAAGAAGTATGACCTTGATGATGTTAAAAGATTAATTGAACTTGCTAATAAGAACGATTTAAGTGTTCTTGAAATAGAAACAAAAAAGGGCAGAAGAATTCGTATTGAAAAGAATAAGCCTGTTGCTCCTGCAGTAGCTTTTAATGCTGCTGCACCTGCACCGGCTGTTGCACCTGCTCCTGTACAAGCTCCTGTAGCAGAAACTGCACCTGTACAGCAGTCTGCTCCAACTCCTGCAACTGCAACTGCTCCTCAGCCTACAGGCAAAACAATTAAAGCACCTATGGTTGGTGTTTTCTATCAGGCAGCATCTCCTGAAGCCGAACCATATGTAACTGTTGGCAAGACAGTTAAAAAGGGTGATACAGTTTGTATCATTGAGGCTATGAAACTAATGAACGAAATTCAGGCAGAAGAAGATGGCACTATCAAGGAAATCCTTGTAAAGAACGGTGACATTATCGAATACGGTCAGCCACTTTTCGTTATTGAATAATTTTACATAATAATTTTGTATGGGCGAACATTGTTCGCCCCATTATGCATTAATGTGTAAAAATAAATTACAACTAAAGAAAGGTAATTTAAGATGAATCAAGAAGAAATTAAGCAGATTTTACCTCATAGAGATAATATGCTACTTGTTGAAAGAGCAGAATTAACAGGTGAAAATGAGGCGAAAGGTTATTATACAATTAAAGGTGACGAATTTTTCTTAAAGGGTCACTTTCCTGGAAACCCTGTTGTACCGGGTGTTATTCTTTGTGAAATGATGGGACAGGCTAGTTGTGTACTTCTTGCTGATAAGGTAAAAGGTGGTACACCTTACTTTACTAAGCTGGATGGTGTTAAGTTTAAGAAACCTGTTCTACCTGGGGACACACTGGAAACTGTTGCTACAGTTACAAGAGTAAGAGAACCATTCTATTTTATTAGTACAAAGGGTTATGTAAACGGCAAACTTCATGTTCAGGCAGAAATGTCCTTTGCTGTAAAGTAAAACTCCTAGAGGATTGGAGATTTAAAAAATGTTTTCAAAAATTTTAATTGCAAACCGTGGTGAAATTGCAGTAAGAATTATCAGAGCTTGTAGAGAAATGGGTATCAGCACAGTTGCTATTTATAGTGAAGCTGATAAGGATGCCCTTCATGTATCTTTAGCTGATGAGGCTTATTGTGTTGGTCCTGCTCAGGTAGGGGATAGCTACTTAAATATGCTTAATATTTTAACAATAGCTGTTTCTTCCGGTGCTCAGGCTATTCATCCGGGATACGGACTTCTTTCTGAAAATGCAAAGTTTGTTTCTCTTTGCGAAAAGTGTAACATTACTTTCATTGGTCCATCTTCTCAGATGATTGAGGACCTTGGTGACAAGGATAAAGCAAGAAAAACTATGCAGAAAGCCGGTGTACCTGTTACTCCCGGTACAGAAGTTATTGAAGATGAAAATGAAGCTAAAGCAGCTGCCGGTAAGATTGGATATCCAATTCTTATTAAAGCTCGTTCCGGTGGTGGCGGTAGAGGTATCCGTCTTGTTGAAAAAGAAGAGGATTTCCTAAATGCTTTCAGAAGTGCATCAAGTGAAGCTAAAAGTGCATTTGGTGACAGTGGTTGTTACATAGAAAAGTTCCTAAAACCGGTTAAGCATATTGAAATGCAGTTGCTTTGTGATAAGCATGGCAATGTTCTATGCCTTGGCGAAAGAGAATGTTCTGTTCAGAGAAAGAACCAAAAGCTAATTGAAGAAAGTCCTAGCCCATCAATTACTCCTGAAATCAGAGCAAAAATGATGGATGCTGCTACTAAGGCTGCTAAGGCAGTAAACTACAATTCAGTCGGTACAGTAGAATTTCTACTTGATAAGGACAAGAACTTCTACTTTATGGAAATGAACACTCGTTTGCAGGTTGAACACGGTGTTACAGAAATGGTAACAGGTCTTGACCTGGTAC
>Ga0326511_10003449_pt1 | contig 12723 bp, 18 predicted proteins | sample 0_2496_0518_D_FD_203701 | JGI IMG/M metagenome (GOLD analysis project Ga0326511, IMG submission 203701) | Bovine rumen microbial communities from UC Davis, California, United States - 0_2496_0518 | ecosystem: Host-associated > Mammals > Digestive system > Stomach > Rumen | place: USA...
CACCTGAAATTGTATGCGCCGGCTCATCTAACCAAGCTGACTCAAATCTAACGCCGCCAACGCCTTCACGTCGTTTAGCGCGAGCTTTATTTAAAGTCTTTTCTTTCATTGAGAAGAACTGTGAAGTAACTCCTGCGATAGTTAGGTTATCAAAAGTGCAATCTATACTTCCAACATCACCTGATCTGCTATTTGTAATAATGTATGCAGGATTACCTTGGCCTACGGGCGGCGCTACTAACACAGAGTCTTGCTCAAACTCTTTACCTAAATCAATCATATCTGATTTAAATGTATTGAAGTCAGTAACAGTGTCATGCTTATTTATATCGTACATTGGAACTAGAAATGACTCTTCCATAATTGGAAGTCTACGGATATTAAGATCCTGCGTGACTTCAGCGTCATCCCAGTTTGAATTATCAGGCCCGATATTTTCAGTATAGCCGCCCGTCACTTTTATAAAGCCATACCCTAACGATTTTAATCTACTTGCAAGCTGTCTATTGCGATTACGATTTTGCGAAAGTGTATACTCACTGCGAAATGCAGTTAGCATTGCAAAGCCGCGTTTTAAGTGGAAATTTATAATTCTATCTTCTGACGTCTCATTGATCTGTACAAGACCGTTTTTTATATTTAGTGCCATTATACAACTCCATATAGTTATGTTATTGTGGATGCCTCATAAAATAAAGTCCTACTATAATCATTCCATGGATTGTTAGTCTTCATAGAATGAGTTGTAATAGGATTAGCCGTGTACATATATTTTGAGGCAAGCGCAGAATAAGGCCTCATGTGCTGTTATTTATTTGATACTATGTACATGAAATTTTAATAGCATCCACTTGAGCCGAATCCACCACTTCCACGATTAGATGCTGGCGACAATTTATCAAAGTCTTCGTCACTAACTTCTTGAAAGAAAGAGTGTATAATTGGAAGGTGCATAAATTGGACTAATTTTTCACCTGTCTTAATTTGTACAGGCTCATCTGACGTATTGATTACGTTTAAGTGAATCTCACCTTGGTAGTCATGGTCTATTAAACATGCGCCAAGTGTCAGTCCTTTATTTGCTGCGACGCCTGATTTGTTTACAGCAAGCAAACATGTATTATCATCACCGATAATAACTCTAATGCCTGACGGAATGTTTACACGGCCATGCGGAAAAATAGTAATCGTCATGCTGTCACAGTCTGGTGAAACGGTACATTCACAAAATTCTTTATTCCTGCCTTTTGCTAAAAAGTCATCATAGAATGTCTGCGAAAATTCGGGAATGAAAAAATCAACGGCATCTCCTGTACCATAAGCACGGTTTGGACTTTTTACATCTCTGATCTTATTAAATAAAATGTTCATGCTATTCCTTTGCTATATGTTAGACATAAATAATATACACAGCATAGACTTAAAATTAAATCCCTCTATTAATAGAGGGATTTTGTTCTATACTAATTTATCATACATGGACTCATCCCTGCCCGTCTCAAACAGCCGTGCAATCGTGTTACTATACTTAATAACAGATCCGCCTTTTGTAGAAAGTTCAGCCATATCTTTTTTAGGACAAACTACGTAATACGTAGATCCATTGTTAGACGGTTTAATATATTCCATTTTTTGGAGCAGATACTTTAACAACTCTTCGCCTCGTACAAGATACAGACAATTAGCAACTTCGTCAATGTACACGTAAGTAGAGTTATTAAACTCACCTAACTTATCTTTATGAAATGTAATCGTGAAATTTGGAGAGTTCCAATATTTCGATGAGTTCCTCTTTACGTTTATCGTTTTGCTAAACCCGTTTACAGAACAGATAATATCAGCACCTCTAAAGTCAGAGTCGATGTCAGCATGTACAAACTTAATGCCTGACTTATAATAGGTATTCGTCATAAGCATCTCGACGATAGGTTCATCCACAAGGCGAGCACGATTAGCAGAACATTTTCCATACAACATGATTAGGCCTCCTATAACACAATATATTAGACGTTTGCAAATTTGTTAGACACTACGATTCGAGGATAGATGGATTTTCCATTATGGATTGGTGTGTAGATAATCCTATGTACATTAAACCGTGTAAGATAACTATATTCCAAAACAGTTGGCGGAACGGCCATAAGCCCTTCGTAGTCAATAGGAATATCTTTTAATTTATCGACGTTTAGAATGCCAGGGTGATTGTCAAGGAACGAGTATTCAAACTCATGTCCGATGTATCGAGCAGATAGCTGAATCTTTGTAACTTCAGGTTTTTTCGTAGTATACTTTGAAACAAACTTAACTGAATTTTCGATAAACACTTTCCCATTCTTAATAAGATCAAACATCTCATCTCTAATGGAAAAATCGAGCGGCATGTTTGTAACGTAATTTACAGGACGTTTAGTATTCTTTGCTTCTCTAACGAAGTTAGAATAAGCCTGCTCTTCTTCGTCACTGTGTTTCAAGATTTTAAGATTTGGCGTAACAAGCGCTTTCTTAATCGAGTTAATAAGATCTTGCTTTGATTTAGAGATAATATCCATTATCAGTCTCCTTCTGTGTTAAGTTATTTAAAGTTACATGTTCCTAAAATAATTAGCAACTGAAAATTTTACTGACACATTTTGTGTATACGGTTTACATGTATATACACAGAAACCGTCTTCATAGAAATAATGAAGGTAAACATTATAGCCTTTTTGTGGAATATGATTATACTCTTTACGATAATCGTGAGCGTGCTTCTTTGCGATTCTACGCTTACGGTGTGATAGCAAATAAGTTCCTTGTGGGCTGTAATGATTCATAGCATGTGTCCTTACTGTAATGTAGCTATCTTACTATTGTTAAAATCCAACTTCTGCCAACCACGTGAAGCATACTTAGCATTTAGGTAGTTAGGATTTTCTACAAAATTAGATTTTATGTCGTTAGAACTGTCAGCTACAGCTACGATTAAGTTTTCCTTTTTAAGTTCTGTTAATCCTCCATGCTTTGCTAAATTATATACATAGTCTAATTTACATTTTTCGTCAATAGGATGATACTCATACCACTTGTATGGGCGCGTAAATACATTATAGCCATCTGACTGATCGTCATGGCACACTTCATATCCTAGAATATAATCAGTTGCCTTATCGTAAACAAAGTACCATTTAATAGCCATAGCAAGCCTCCGTGTTATGAAAGAAGTCCGTTTCCTTTCATTTTATGAGCGTATAGTAACACAGACTTAAGTGAAAGTCAATAGGAATTTTTACAGCCATTCCCAACCAGCGGCTGATTTGCAAATGTGACCTGAACTTATCTTAGTCTCAACAACCTGACCTGCATATTTAGTAGCTATACGTTTTACGAGCACTATCTGTTTAGGCGTAAAAAATCCTTTATCTTTGTACCACTTCGCTAATGAGCAGCCCATTCTAGCGTCTTGCGGCTTAAACCCAATGCCATTGTGATACTTAACGATCTCGAGCTTTTGCTCATCGTCTAACTGATGAGCATACACAAGCATGAGCGTATTTATAGCGGTAGAGTCTTTTTCGGAAATTTGTTTGCGAAGACGTTCAACGATTTCTTTTTTGCTTGAAAAAGTCGCCATAGCTAATTTCCTTTATTGGCTATCGTGAAAGGATCCATTCCTTTCATTCATTTTGTGAGTACATTCTATCAAAAAGATTCTGATCTGTCAACAAGAATTTTCAGAATTTTCTGACTCAGTTTTGAAGTAAATTTGATGAAGAATTTTCCATCAAATTATGAGTACATTCTATCAAAACTTTCTTCATCTGTCAATAGAAAAATTCAGATTTTTGAAGAATTTTTCTTGACGGAATTTTGAACAGATTTTGAAAGAAGTTTGACGGATTTCCATCAAATTATGAGCATATACTATCACTAGTTTAGTCGCATGTCAATAGAAAAATAAAAACCCTACAGAAGTTTTCTGTAGGGTTAGTTTCATTCTGTATCAGTCTGTATCAGATTATATATTAGCGTTTAAAGAAATGCACTGTTGAGTATTTTGTATTTGCTTGTCCACACCCAGCAGGTGTCCCTTGTTTAAAGTCACTGTACCAACTTCCGTTTGAGTAAAATACAATATGCTGAGATGAGCCGTATTGGAAAGTAACAAACTCGCCGTCTTTATTTAAATTGCTTGAGATGTATGAGTTCATATTTGATTTGCCAACTTTATTGTCAGCTTTTTTCTTTGCAAACTCACCTGCAACTGAACTTGAGATATTATAATTAGTTAAAGCATTAGCACTACCGAATAAATGAGCTGCGCATGATGATGCGTACTGTCGCTTTGCTTCACCGCGTGCATAACTTGCCAACTGTAAAAATAGAGATGTGCCGCGTGTACACTGATGCTGTGAATTAGCACTCGTACAATATTTAGCTACATAATTTGCAGAAGTTCCAACGTCTTTTACGTCATAGCCATTCTGTATAGCGTGTCTATTTAATAAGTCTAAATCAGGAGTGTATGATTTACTCATAATAGTAGCACCACTTGGAATTTTTACAGAGCCACGTGTTTGTTTTGTAGTTTGCTGTGTGTTTGTCTTTTTAGTTGTAGTGCTATTTGATGATGTAATGCCTAATGTCTTTGAAGTATTAGGTCCTAATTTACCATCTTTTAAAGCCATTCCTTTTTTAGTTTGGAATGTGTATACTGCGTTAGCCGTTAATTTTCCAGGAATACCATCGGCTGCAATTTTATTAGCTGATGATAAATACGCGTTTAGTTTAGTCTGAATGTCTTTCCACTGTGCAGTAGAGTAACTTAATCGTTTGTTATATGAAATAGCTGATTTGACGTCATACGTAGGTGACGCTGGTGTGTTTGTTTTAGTAGTGGTAGTTTCAGGTTGCTTTTTATCTGTTGATCCACGTTTTTCAGTACCTTGTCTGTAACCTTCCTGAACTTTCATGGCAGCCATAATACGATTCTGCTCGTCAGGAGTATATTTACTCATAACTTTATTATCAACTTTGCCATGCTTCATAATAAAGTTAGCATAGTTTGTTGGATTGTTATTATCTGACGCAGGAGCATATCGTGCGATAGCTTCTTTAAGAGTTAGATTTTTATAATTAGATGATTGGAATAAGAGATACTTTTTAGCAGCTTTTCCATCATCAGGTGTAGCGAAAATTGCAAAGTTCTTTTTGTCTACGCCGATGCGTGAAGCTGATAAAGATCCTGGACGGAGATTGCCTTCGTTGTTATTTCGCCAAGCAACAGTGCCACCTTCTTTTGTTAAGTAAGTGCCATCTTCATAATAGTATGTACGTTTTGTCTGCTCTGGACACGGCTGTTCTACCCACACGTTACTCATATCTCAAGCCCTCCATATAGAGTGGTTACACATATAGTATACACGAAGTTGTTTATATTTGATACTACTTTTTACTTCTCTTTGTGTGACCTAATTTTTCTGCACCTAATCTGCAGCCACCCTCAGGCCACTGCGATAAGTACCAGTCATAGCTAAGATTTTTTCTACGCCTGATACAAAATCGAGCTATGCTTGGAATAGACACTATAAAATGAAACAGTGGCCCAAATATAAGAGATTGCACTGAATGTCCTGTCTCATGTCGTATAGTATCATCACTACAGTTAGGAGTTACGAATATGATTGGGCCGCATGAGAAGCACGCGTTTCCATTAAAGTTTCCTTTGTTTACTTTTATAACTTTTATATGAGCTTCCTCATTTGTGTAGATTTCACAGTTATGGAATATAGCTAAACAAATTAACCCTGGAAGCCACTGTAATACTAACCAAGGAAACAGTAGTATATTTACGAGTATTGATAGAATAGGATTTTTTAAGTCAAGCATAATCATCACCTATTGTAAGCACTTATACTATAAACTAAAACCACACTAGGTCTAACGCTTTAGGCGGTATTACTCCGTTATATTCATAATCTGAATAGCCATCATTATTTATAAAGTCTAAATCTGTCGCAACTTTGCCATAATATGTATTATGATCAGCTTCTAACAAATTCGGGTCTAAGTATTTACTGTTTACTCTAATAACAACGAAGCTGTTATCAGAGTAATATGGATTTTCTTTAATAGATTTTGTGTTATTAACTACATCAGTCGCTGATTTAGACCATTGTTTTGCAGAATAAATATCACCTGTTAAATACACTTTATTCTTATTTGTAAGATTAGGCCATATTACTCTGCTTGATAAATTTGCAGGCTTTAGCCCGTTCTTTAAAATATCATCAATAGCATCAACAGTGGTGCCATGATAAAAGTATTTTGGCATCTTACCAGCAACTACCTTCTCTAACTTTCTTAATCTATACTCTAGTACTAAATCATCAATCATAATATGTGCCTTTAAGGTAAAGAATACAAAAATACCTCCGGATATACGCCATAACTTGGAGGCGCCGGAGGTCTGGTATTATATTATTCTACAGCACCGGCTTTAATTAATATTGGCTCTATCTCTTTATCGCCTTGTGCTAATTTAAGTGCCGTCATGCCATACTTATTAACGTGATTTACGTCAGCTCCAGCTTTTATTAATAACTTTAAGATCTGTGCTGCGTTGTCATTATGTACGGCACTAATTATTGGACTATTGCCGTCTTTTGTAAGAATATTAACGTCAGCCCCATTTTTGAGTAATAGTTTTACAACTTCAGGCGACGCTTTATCTGCTGCAGCTTCTAATGGGTTCCGTGCTGTACCTCTACCGATGTTTACATTTGCGCCGTTATCAATTAACAATTTTACTATATCATAGTTATTCCAATAACAGTAATATGTTAATGGGTAGCCTTTTGCATAATCTTCATTAATGTCAACACCTTCATCTATTGCTTGTTGCACCTTACTAATGTCGCCACTAAATATTAAAGGTTCTGGATTTAATTTAGCAGCCTTCTTTAATGCATTTACTGCTGTATCTAAGTCGTCACCGTCTTTAAGACCTGATTTTTTAATGCAATTTCTAACTGTTGATGACTGCTGACCCTTCATAAAGTTATTATAAACAACGTTAAGAGGTTGCAGTTTAGTTGCTACACTTTTCAGTGCCTTCAAAGTTGGGTCTTTAAGGTTTGAGACGTCTAATTGAATCTCTTTAATATATCTTGAAATGTTGCTTATAGGGCCTTTTACAGCTTCTTCTTGCTCACGGTATGCAGGTACGTCTTCCCCATCGTCAGCATCAAGAAAGTCGCCACTATCACGATCAAATTGGGCATCATTATATGGTCTTACTTTATATTTATCAGACAATTTATCTCCATCAAGCACAAGTCTAACAAACACGCCTGAAAGATCTGATAAATCGTGTCCAAGAGTATAGTTTTTATTTCTTGAAAAAGAAATCCATTTATTCCCACCGTATAGGTAGTTATCATAATTTCCTGATGCTTTTAATTGATCTTTAGGTAAAACATACTTAATAAAAGCTTTCGCGTCGCAAATGTGATATAAAGTGCCTACTGACTTTCGCTCATTAAACATAAGTTTTTCTAAGCGTGTAAGTCTTTGCTCTAAAGTAAGTCTACTATTCATAAACATCTTTAAGATCTCCATAGTTTTATTCTTTATTATTTTGATCAGTAATTTCCAACAATTTATTGATATTTGATTTTAATTTATCAGCTCTACCGCCTAATCCCCAATTTGTTCTTGTGCTGTATTTTTTAGCTGCAGCATAATCTGTAATTTGATATACAGTCCAATTGTCGTCTTGATAGACTACTTCAGCACCAGTGTCCGCTTCATTTTTAATTAGTTTTTCTAAACGTGTAATTCTTTGCTAAAGGGTTAGCATGCTCATGTTTATACCTCAATGTGAAAATACAGAAATACCCAATATACTTTATTGTATATTGGGTAGATATTTAATTAGCTATATAGCTTTATTATTGCCAAGGATCCGTCCAAACGCGAGCAACGACGTCTGATCCGTGGATTTTATTATAGTTAATATCGCTAATGGCTTCTTTAGCTAGTTCAGATAGTTTATCTGTAATCTCATCGTAATCTTCGCCAGTTTCGTCAGCACAATCTGTAACGGAAGGATCGTCTGCACAATCGGCTAAATATTTTAGTGCTTTCATCCAAGCACGTTTACTATTGAAGTTCTCAGGACCGAAGTTATCGTCAAACCATCTTGTTATAGCATCGCTTGAACTTAAACGAGATGGCTTGTAATTTTTACGAATATCAGCCATGTGCTGTTTAGCCCACGCGTTACGTTCAGATGGAGTCATATCTTCATTTTTAAGAAGACGTTCGAGACGAGCAATTCTCTGTTCAAGTGTAAGTTTACGATTAATCATTTATAAAATCTCCATAAGTTGAGAGAAAGAGAGAGAGAGTAAACAATTTTACTCAATCTATCATCTCATGTTTCATATAATATATATATACATGTGCTTCCATGTATATTTAAATTTAAACTTTATTATTTTGATCAGTTTGATCAGTTATTTCCAATAATTTATTGATATTTGATTTTAATTTATCAGCTATTGTGTGGATTACATCGGTATCGTAAGAATCGTTTAAATAGATATACTCACGTAACTTAGTACATAGTTTATAGATATTACTCTCTAAATGCTCTATATCATCATTTATCAGTTGGTGCATTTGGAAGCTCCATCCAATGAGTTACTGTTACGTTATACGTTCTTTCAAAATCTCTATGTAAAGCTGCAGACTCAGCTAAGCTTTCTTTTGTAGTCCAAAATCCATTTATTCTTTCACCTATTGAAGGAACGTATCTCAAATTTGGATTTTCGTTTGCAACATAAGATATTAGAACAAAGTCGTACTCATCAGGTAATCTTTCTTTTACACTTATCCATTTCATAGTTATCACCTAATATGAGCAAACATACCCATCCCAGCATTCTTGTTCTTTCCAACATGAGTCAACTATACAGTTATAGCCGTATATATCGCAAATGTAATTACACTTATCTACAGGCTTACAATATGTTTCATAGTGACAGCCATCGTCAATAAAAAGACATCCACTCATAAGAAATGCAAGTAGTGCTATAACTGTGTATCTCATTTTCTCATTCCTTTTTATTTACTATATAATGCTTTACGCAGTTGGATAATCCATCAGCTTCAGGTGTAGAACCGAATCTCTGATAATTAGTTCCACCTCTGTTGTATGCTTTTATCAGAACGTACACATTCTTAAATCTCTCTTGAAGATGAGAAATATATTTAGCTGCAGCCGCAACGTTACATTCTAACTTTTCTATATCTTCATCAGAGCATGTAGATGGTTTAAAATTTCGATATGTAGAAGGCATTAGTTGGAAGTAGCCCTTTGCGCCTGATCTTGATGTTTTGTTTTTGCATCCACTTTCGCAAACAGCTAAATAAAAATAGTCTAACGATATATTCTCTGATTCTAATATAGACATTATCTGTTCTTTATATAGTAAACAGTTGTCTAATCTCGAATCAGAAAATGCAGTGGAAGGTAAGATGCTTATTATAGATAATATTAGTAATTTAATAAATTTACTTATATATTTCATATTATAATTTCTGTATGATTAGTCTAACGTATCTAGGCTCACCTGATATAACAGGGCCACACGTTTTATATGGCGGCTTCTGTAATTTTGCAGACTCACCTTTAATTAGACCGCTATCTAAATCAACTTCTTTGAAGTTATTAAATATTCCAATGATCTTAAACTTTGTAGGATCATGTTTTGATAGATATGTTACAGGAACTCCAATGTAACCATCATAGTCAATTGGAATGTCTAATGTTTTATCACAGTTGATAGCGTCAAAGTTATCATATTTCTTATATTGATCTTCACTGTACGTCTTTGTGAGTTTAAGTTTATTTTCTATAGTAACGTTTAAGTTTGTAAACACTGTTATAGAAGGAACTTTTACATAATATGTATTATCTCTAACATAGACTTTTGAGTCTTCGTGATTATAATACTCACTAGGAACTTCAAACTCGCACGTTTTATTAGCAAGATATCCTAATCTAGTTCTATTTCTAACTAGCATAGACGCAACTTGCTTATACGTTATACAGTTATTAGTGCCCCAAATAATAAACCGCTTATTGAGACTATCCAATAATCCAATAAACTCTCTAAATTTACTAAACGGTGGATTAGTTACGATTATATCTGAATGTCTATATCCGTCTATAGCTCCAGCGCTTAGACAGTCAGTTGGTAACGAAGTGTATATTAGCTCTTTTATTAAACCTTTACTTTCTAACTCTAAAAAGTATTTCACGAAAGCAGAATTAGAGTTATCACAAGGACAGTAGATTACTTTATCTCTAAACTGATCAAGATAATGATCGAGCTCAAATTTAACGTCTTTATATAATGTATAGAACTCGTCTCTTTTCAGAGCTCTTGCTGTTGAAAGTTTATCTCTGTTAAACATCGGTTTTCCATGTATATACAAAAAATAGCCTCTATGAAATATAGAGGCTAAATAATTTAAGTAAGTGCAATCTGAACAGAGAGCACTTTTATTTACTACAGTTGTACCTAAATTGATATCCTCATAAGGATGAGTAAGCTTTAACTGTAGTAAATTAAAATTCCACCTGCTTGAATTGAACAAGCACTCCAAGAGTCAAATTCTTGTATTCTACCGTTAAATTAAGGTGGATCAATAAAGTTATGTCTCACGACGTTACTTTATCTTAAAAGGAGATTCCCATTTGGGACATGAAACGATTGCGAAACAAATGTACTACGTAACAGGAGGTGCGTGCAAAGGAGGTGTGATTATGCACGACATGGATGTGGCAGGACTCGAACCTACTTCTCCCAATATTACTATTGCTCGCGAGAGATGTTTTACCACGATAAACTACACATCCTAAGTAGCTTTATTTAACGAACGAAGCTACAAAACGTCGGCATGTTCATATACCGGGAACCGATTACCGTTGGAGTGTGTCTATGTTACTAAACTTTAGTTTATAGATAAAATCTATAAACAAGCTCTACTCCAAAGAGCTAATAGCAAAGATGTGATTACGTCACTACATACAAGTGGAGACTCGAACTCTCAAGAGAATAAATCTCGACTGATTTTGAATCAGCTGCGGTTACCGTTTCGCCACTCTTGCTAACACTCATATTGCTATGAGCTGCCATAACCCTAAGCGACCGTGTACTTAAGTCTAATTTAGAAATCATGAACCTTCTGAATCTCTTGTTTGAGCATTATTCAAATCACAGAATAATAGGCTTAGAGATTTCTGTTATACCACAAAGTGTGGCAAATGCTCCAAGAAAGAATCGAACTTCCAACTTCCTGATTACAGATCAGGCGTTCTACCAATTGAACTATTGGAGCAAAATACTAATTATGTCTCACGACGTTATTAGTATTCTCTAGTTATTTACTAGGAATGAAAATGGAGAGACAAATGACCAAAGTGCTACGTGATAAATGGAGGAATAGGGGATGTGGGAGTCGAACCCACTTGACTAAGCGACGGTTTATAAGACCGTTCCCTATCCGTTCGGGGTATCCCCTACAAATACAGAGTGGATAGACTCTGTATGATAGTTTAATCATCAAACTGAAAGTTATACTCAAACTCCAAAATATCTTTTGCAACATCAATAGCTCTGTCACAAATGAGTTTTGTAGCTTGTTTTATATCTCCGCAGATTGAAAATTTCTTAATTATAGCTTTAACGATATTATTCAGAAGATCTGTATTATTACCAAATACTAAAGTTTCTAAATCTTTATTCAATCCATTTCTGTATTCTGCTACTAATGTTTCACCCATATATTGATCTACATTAAGAGCTAATTCGTTTGCATTATACATTATTGTAATCTCCATAAGGATAAAGTTAAGTAAATCAGAGTGATTGGAATCGGACCAATAGTCTTCTCACCCCAAATGAGAAATGTTACCATTACACCACACTCTGTAAAGAGCAAATCATATCTCACGACGTTACTTGCTCACTTCATGATTTTGGAAAGCTCAATGAGGAACATTGTTAAATTTGTAAAAAGATAACAACAATCCAAATGTGCTACGTGAAAATGCCAACCGTGAGAGTCGAACTCACACACCTATAAAGGTAATAGCTTCTAAGGCTATCATGTCTACCAATTCCATCAGGTTGGCTTAAAGGAGAGTGTGAGACTCGAACTCACATGACGTCTTTTCACGCCAACGATATTAGCAGTATCGCCACTTCACCAATTCGTGCAACTCTCCAAATGTATATAGGGGATGTGGGAGTTGGACCCACTTTGATGGTTTATAAGACCATAGTAATATACCGTTATACTAATCCCCTATAAATCGGAGTAACAGGATTCTAACCTGTGACCTCTCGGACCCAAACCGAGCGCACTAACAAGCTGTGCTATACTCCGATAAATACGCCAAGCAGAACTCGAATCTGCACTAATGATTTAGAAGACCATTTTGCTATCCTATTACAACATTGGCGCATAAAGAATCTTATTGCGTGCTGTTACGCTAAAGTGGAGTACAATCCTTACCAGTTACGGGGTGATTGCCTACTTTCCTCGGAGTGACCACTTACCTATATATCATTACACTTCACTCTGTCAATATGATATATAGCCTGACCCGCCTATTTACTCATTCTCTAAACTAGATTTAGATGATTTGTCTTGATGCTGATCATTACATCA
>Ga0326511_10003450_pt1 | contig 12721 bp, 30 predicted proteins | sample 0_2496_0518_D_FD_203701 | JGI IMG/M metagenome (GOLD analysis project Ga0326511, IMG submission 203701) | Bovine rumen microbial communities from UC Davis, California, United States - 0_2496_0518 | ecosystem: Host-associated > Mammals > Digestive system > Stomach > Rumen | place: USA...
TCAGCATAGCAACTGCGAATCTATTATCAGGATATAATGGGTCTCCTCCAGAAAGAGTTAGTCCTGAGCAGTAGTCTTTATCAAGCTCATCAAACAGCTCCTTTTCTGCTTCTGCATCAAATATAAGACCACCTTCAGGATCCCAGGTAAGAGGATTCTGGCAGCCTTTGCAGTGGTGATTACATCCAGCTACCCAAAGAACTGTTCTTAAGCCGCTTCCATTTTTCATATCTGATTTAGTTATATCGTGATACCTTAACATTTTCATAACAAATGTTCCTCGATTTTCTTTTTAGGAAGATCTTCTTTATTAACTCCAAGGTCTTCTTCAATAAACTTGTTTATAGCATTCTGTGTGAGTGTATCATGTACAAGTCTTTTTAGAGCTTTGTGCTTATCATCTACGAATAAATATTCTTCTTCGTCTTCATACTCATACAGAATCTTATAAAGTTCCTCTGCCTTATCAAGGTACCAGTCAGCTTTCTTAAGATCCTCGATGCCGTTTTTGTTCTTCCACCTCCAAATATACTTGTAGGCGTTTATGATGCAGTACGTGATAGTATCTTCGTATCCGAAAGCAATCACCATAGCATCGATGCACTCGATTGAACATGAATCAGCATAGTGAGCAGGATGTTCTACGTTATCTGCCATCGAATCTCCTCCTTTCAAGAATATAAACATCATCGGTTATTTGTTTCTTAATGCCCCATTCTTCTAGAAAACCAGCGTCGAATTTGTAGCCATCTTCTACATATACTTCCATTTGCTTTACTGTTGAGCTGTCTGTGAAAAAGTTGAGAGTACAAAAGGGTATCAAAGAAACTAACGCGGCCACGCATATGCTAAGAGCTGTGAATAATAAGTGGTCTATAAGATCTTTATTTATATCGTGAACAACCATCATGAATATGATAAACGTTGTTAGAAATACTGCCAAGATAAGACACCAAGACCGCTCTGGCCATGCTTCAAATATGCTATACCCAGTCGTATCAAGAATCTTCATTCCTTTCAAACATCATCACCTTCCTTTAAATATAATCAACAAGGTCTCTGTAACGACCAAGTATCTCAGATCGAAACGCTCTATAGTCAAGGAAGTGCTTCTTTGAGTCAATCAGTACAAGGAAATACCTGAATAGAAGCCTGTTTTTCACTTCATTCGTAGGATCTTGTTTCATAATATAATCGAGATTACTGACGAGTTTACCAAGATCGAACTGTCTCTTTCTTTCGCTCATTGTGCTCATATAGAGAGTTCCAGGCATCTGATAATACTCTCTATCTTGAAATATAAGATCCCGTGGAACAGCTCTTTTAGCTGCGGTAAGGATGCTTTGTACATCGATTTTTGTCTCCATTACTCCTCCAAATCACACGCTATAGTTTTTGTTTCTATTGAGTTTCCTTGTGAGCTCTTTTCTAGTTGAAAAGTAACTGCTACCATAGTTTTTATCTTTTTCGAATCTGATTTTTTCTCGAAGAGCTTCTGCCTCTTCTTTGAAAGAAATATAATCCTTGCAGGTACTGTGGCATCCGATTTCTCGTTTGTCGCAGCCTTTGCAAGGAATTTTCCCGTCGTTCATGATTAGTCCTCTTTTACGTTTACCGAATCCTTATTTGTATCTTTAATATAATTACTGATTTTCACGATTTCCTGATGCGACTTAATGCACATAGATGTGATAATCAGAATTAGTCCAATCAAAAAGTGATTAAATGTATTACCGTTACCAAGATACAAGTCAATACCTGAAACAATCATCATCACGATACCAGCAAATTCAAACATGGTCTCTCCTTTCACTAAATAAAAGAAAAAAAGGAGGTAGCTGTTTAAATTAACAACTACCCCTTAATGTCAGTGATCGAACACAACGCATCCGATCCTGAAGTTCCAATAGTCTCTTAGTCGCTCAAAGGTGTCGTCGCTCGCTTCTACGATAGCATAATCGCTACCTATCTCGCGAACGTTCGAGCAACCTGCAAGTTTCTCAAGAGCTTTTTCAGCTCCAAAATCAAATGTTACGGTTCTCAATACTCCATTAATGATATTTAACATAACATTTACCTCCTTTTTAAGATAAGTTTTTAATATTTCTTTCTATAAAAGGAGGTGTAAAACTTGTTAAACAATTATCAAATTAGTTAGTCTTGAATTGGAACTGGCCTTGGAAGCCTTAAAAAGTAGCCTCCGCTCCTCGGATCATAAGCGACTTCCGTTCCTGATAAGTCATACCAACCGTAGTCATAATCAGACGAGTTCATTTTCGCACCTACAAGCTGATAATAATCGGCAACAGACGCAACTTTATACCTCTGAATATAAGAGTTTAGATCTGCGAGTATCCCTTTTGCGTCCCCGTACTCTGGAACTGTATACTCAGTTACGCGATTTGACGCTCTAGGCATCGGATCGTCATCAACTCTACCGTATCTACTGTCACTATAGCCTTCAGAGTATCTTGTGTAGTTAACTCTTTGACCTTGATAGTAACCGCTTCGTTCATGGTCTCTTCTTTTGCCTGTTCCAAATAATATAATTTCGGCGATTCCCATCAGGCTATCGAATAGAAACTCCTTGAATTTCCTAACGCCATCTTTTCTAGCTTTTTCTATTCTCGGAGCCATATAGTCGTCCATGATGCTGCCTTTGACCATATCGATATCTTCTGCGAAAAAAGCAGAAGCAGCCTTTTGAAGCTTACTTTTCTCCAGCTGTTTTCCCGTTGCTCGCTTTTCTGTTGCGTGTAAATTTTTGTGATTTGCTTCTTCCGGCATCGTTATTTCCTCCTTCCTTAAAGTTAAGAGGTTTGTGAGAATATAACTGACCACCTTCCGATAAGCATTCGTTGCATGGGTCTTCAGTCTCTTTTACATTCTTATGCTCGCATCTCTTACAGTACCTCTCGAACTGCACAATTTTAATATCATTCATCTTCGACTTCCTCTTCTACCTCAAATGGCTTTTCAGAAGCTTCGCCATATGGTTCATCTTCAGTCTCTTCGACAGCATCCTGAGTCTTCTCCTTCGCTGCATGTACTTCAGTGACTACTTTATCTTTCGCATTAAACAGCCACTCGAAGCAGCAATCGGTGAGTGTGTACGCGAGAATCGATGCTGTCATCTTAAGCGATAATCTACCAATAGTATTCACAAGCCCAACTTCACCATAAGAAGCATCACCAAGCTTAAATTCACGTGAAAGCTCTGTCCATGCCGATACTGCTGCAGTTACTGATGCGATAGGTTTAATAATGTCTCTTTTTGCCATAGTATTTCCTCCTAAATATAATCTTATTAATAGCGATCATTGAAAAGTGCAGACAGTTGCTTCTTAAGGTCATGAGTCTCAACCAGAATCTTCTTTTCTCCGTCACTAAGTATCGGATATAATACTTCTGCGAGACCTTTGGTTTCATCGATGTACGTCACGTTACGGTCAACCTTAATACCGTATTTCTTACCGACGTTCTCATTGATAACCCTGAAAGATTCGTCAATAATCATCTTGTCATATTCACTGAGTTCTTCTACACCAACGAGTTCGAGTTTAAGTGTAATCTTTTTGTAAAGTTTACCTTCAGCCATAGTTCCTCCTCCTTATCGATTCTTGACTTTAATATAATGAAGAGTTCCGAAAAGAGCTACCATTCCAAGCAAACTAAAATACTGAACGTCTACGATATTAAGTTTCTTAAGTGTCTTCATATTATCCTCCTTAAAATATAAGGGAGCATCAAATGACACTCCCTTAGCATAGCCAACCGAGTCTACTCTGCCACCACGGCGTTCACCTACACCGATCCTTTTTTCGCTCAGGTATAGGATCCGTTCTCATTTCAAACATAATTGCTGCTTTTCCGTTCTTCATAACTACCGCATGAGCCCAATCAGGATCGAATTCGAACCTTTTTACTGCGCAACCGTTACCGACTCCTATGTACTTGCCTGCTCCAGGTTTCAGGTTTAATTCTTCGTATACTTCTTCAAGTGCATGCCACTCGTCATATGGATCTCCTGATACTCGAGAATTTACAGTGTTAATAGCTGCCGATACTGTATTCAAATCGGATGTGAATAGTCGATCATTATACACGTCGTAAAATAGATCTTTACCTCCTTTCGCATTTACAACATATATCAAGTCTGGATCACTATTAAACGCATCGTTAGCTTTCGACTCGTTCACCTTATCGCGTATCTCACGGGCTTTATCTTCGCCCACTACCTCCTTTGTCTTTTCGAGAATCTCCTGATTATACAGTTGCTCAAGACCTACGAGATGCGTCAGTTCTCCGATCTTATGTTCGGATGTAACGACGCTACCGATAGTTAATCCTGCAGTTGCGAGTGTACACGCTGCGATAGGTGCTACTTCTGGTGCCAGTCTTCCAATTGTTTCCTTTGTGATATCTTTAGAAGCTTTTGCATACTCCTCTTCAGAGAGCTGATCGTTATGATCCAGTGCTTCTTTTTTCTGCTGCTGTTCCTCTATAATCTCGTGAATCTTCGGCGATTTCTTATACGTTAATATAATCACACCTGCAAGTCCTACGAGTGCTCCGATGCCCATAGCTGTCTGTGAATGTTCTGTTATAGTATCTCCAATTGTCTTTAATGCGCCTTTAAAATCAAACATAATAATCTCCTTATCGAAATCAGTCTTCAGCTACTTTAACATTGTCTTCTTCTGCCGCTTTTTCTCCGTCTCTCTTCGCTACAGCCTTAACAGTTACATATACGCCTCCTACGAAACCTGCTCCGAATGCCGCTACGATGCCAATTACAGTTGCTCCACCAAGTACATATAATGCGCTACCTTCAAGAACCTTCATACAGATCTCCTTTCGTAAATAAAATTAAAAAGAAAAAGAAGAGGAACGATAACGCTCCCCTTCCTGATGCCAATCCCGCTGGAATATAACTTATCTATTTGATAATTCATCATAGATGAAGTAGATTCCAACAGCGATAAGAATCAGCCCGATTAACATATATCAATCCTCCTCTTTTTCGTTTGAACTCTGTTTCTGTGCTTCAGCGGCATCTCTTTCTGCGAGTGCCTTGTCAACCGCTTTCTTTAACGCTTCCTCCTTCGCTTTAGGCCCTACAGCCAATGAAGCGAGTGCTAAACCTGCGGATATAAGTCCCCACATATAGTTCCTCCTTTCTAAAAACATAAGCAACATGTTCACTATAGCCATTGTAAAAGTTGCTCACTCTTCTTCGATTACGTCGGTAAGTTCTTCAGGAACCGTATCGTTCTGCAGCGCCTTTACTGTCTCGCTCTTAATGTAATTGTCTCTATGAAGCTTATGGACATATTCACATAGATGATTAATACGACTGTTGACCGCAGAATATAACTCCATCTCGTGCGCCGCTTCGTCAACCATAATTTCACCAGCTGCATCGTATGGGTTATTGCATATGAGTTCTACTACCAGCGCTTTAAGCTCCTTGCACTCTTCATCAATGTCGATTCTGTTTTCTTTTCCGTCCATTTTCTCCTCCATTTATGAAGCTTTATCCCATCCCTTATGAGTGAATAAATATAATAGCTGCCACAAGTGCAAAGAAGCACAAGCAGCAGCTTAACAATCAGTTTCATACTCAGGTTCCTCCGTATTCTTTGTAGATCATGTCTTCTGGTATTTGTTTCATAGGATCTACTTGATAGAATATAACGAAAGCCTCTTTTCCTTTTATGGTTCTAACATCAGGAATCATTTCAATCCAGCATCCTCCAGTCCACGCCCATCCATCTTCTTGAACAACATTGTCGTAATTCCACTGAAGCTCTTCGCCTTCTTTCGTCCATTTAGCGCCTAGTATCAAATTTATAAAGTTAAGTGTTAATTCACAATCTTTTACGAGTTTCTCATTTGCTTTATACATCGCATACGTGATTATTTCTCTACTGGACCAAAAGAACTGATCTGTATACGGATCGTAGCAATAAATCTTCCTTCCATTATCTGGCTTTTCTAGTACATCTGGCTTTTTATCTTCAACGATCTTCTTCTTTAATTCGTTTGCCTTCTCTTCTCCAAGCTCCTCCTTAATCTTATTATCAAGATCCATAGCCTTTTCTTTCCAAATAGCAGCTCCTGCAGCTAATACGGCTTCTTTTCCAACGTGTATTCTATCGGATCCTATGATAAGACCTGTCGTGATACCTGCAGAAACGGCTGTAGCAGCGTAAGTCTTACAATATAATATGGCTTTATCTTTACGGGTCATATCGGGATCTATTGTACGACTCACCTTAACCGCAGCTCTACCTGATAGCCACGCAGTTACGAATACACCAGCAACTGCACCGATGGCACATAACGTTGCTGAATGCTCCTGCGCTGATTCGAGCAAATCACGCATGTTTTCTTTGATTCCCATTCTTTTTCTCCTTTTTGTAGCATTTAGCAAGATCCATGAAGAGGAAGTGTAAGTTGATGCCTGCTGGTACGCCTTTAGTCTTTGAAATATAAAGCATAAGTGTGATGAAATCCTTCATATTAAAGTCGTTAGTCACCATCTTATACTTGAACTGTTTCACGGTTAGATGAAGAGCATCCGCGAATTCCTTTCTTTCCACGTGATACTCTCTCATAAGGTGATCGATAACTTTCGAGTTAGGTCTATCGTAGTACTTATCAGCATCATTCATTTGGCATCATCCTCCGTTTCTTTAAGAAAAGTGTTAACTATAAGCTCAAGTGCTTCGATCTGTCTCTCCAAAACCTTGTTATCGTTTCGAAGCATCATGATCTGCATTTCAAGAGTCTCGATATAATTTAGCATCTCTGCAATTTTAGGATCTGTTAGGTTTTTCTTCTTGAAATTCTTCCATTTATTGCTAAGCGTGAAGTCGTTTATCTGCGGAACTTTCTGCATTTATGTCTCCTTTAAATATAAGTTATTCCATGTAGCCTGAATTGTCCGAGTAACGATGCTTGTAACTGAATCTTGGCGGATAATGCTTCTCCATAGATATAATGCCAAGACCTACCGATCCGACAATTCCTGCGATAAGACCAACAAGCATCCCAAACGTCATTCCAAATATAAACGCTTCGATTCGTTTCACTTTAATGCACTCCTTTCAATTTCTTATACGGTGATCTTTTCTTTTTAGGTTTCCAATCGTCTTTAATAATAAGTTCCGGAGGACCAATGAATGCGATATCCGCGGCTTCTTCTTCGGTGGTTTTAAAGCACATATCTTGGCATCCATATCCTTTTTTACATCTCACATTAAGGTTCGGATTGCATTGAAACACTAGCCTTTCGTAGGAAAACGTCTTAGGAATGATCAAGCGATTTTCTGACATATATTCTCCTTTTCTTTTAACTCAACAACTACATCTGGGTTCCAAATAAGAATGGAATCAACGTCCCATGAGTAAAACCATAAGCCTGGATACTCTATACTAAATCCGCGCAACTCATCCCAGTTTGAACTGATGACAACTTCGAGTGCATCGTAGTACCGTTTCAAATAGTTAAACGATATGCGAGGATCCCTATGATGAATGTCACTTTCTTCATACCTTATACATTCTGGAGGCAAATCTTTAATGCTTTTTACAGTAAGCACTCTTGCATCCGGAGTAAGAGTAAACGTAAAACTAGTATCAAGTCTTTCAGTATGAAAGTCTTCGCCAATACACCAATCGTACCAGCCATATTCGGCATCGACAGGAGAACCCCAGAATCCACCACATTTGTTTCTGTAATCGCCATCAGGATCGGTTTGAATGGTTTGAAGCATGGTATTTCTATCAAGGTGGTCATTGCCATAGTGAATATAATTCTTCATTTGGACATCCTCCTTTTTGTCTTCTCAAGCACCTGAATCTGATATTCTTTCTCCACATACTTTAGATACATTGGCAGCTTATCAGTTACGTTTCGTAGTGCGCTATCTTTACCGCCTCATTCCCTTGTGTGAAACTTATACGCGTTTAGTGACTCGGTGATAGTTCTACCGTTTCTAAAATATCTTGCAACGCTTTTACGATACGGCTGATCGAAAAGCCATATTTTCTCTCCTTCGTGAAATAAATAAAATGAGTGGACTCCTTTCTTAGTTGGATAACAGTAGATTTTAGATGCCAAATGAGATCCTCCTTTCAAAGTGAAATTAAGAGTTCTGCAAGGTATTCTTTTATAGCTTTGTTTGAAAGTATCTCAAGCTGTTTCTCTGTGTAAATAAAGCCGTAAACAAAACCATCGCCTCTCCGGTCGTATCTTGTTTTAACAGTGTAACCGTCGCGTGTCTCTTCGGTTATTACTCCAACATTTCCTCTAGTGTATACTGTATCGCCAACTCCATCCGGACGATCAACGATTACTTTTACAATGTCTCCAACCTTCATATAAAGCTCCTTTCACTAAAAGCTTCGTTTCGAGCAGAAAAAATAAGAGCTGCAGTTAAAAGTAACCACAGCTCTTTCGTGTTTACATGTAGACGTGAGTGCCTTTTACGAGTCTGTTATGGCACCAGATTTTTAAAGCTTCCAGTCTCGGAACGCTAGAGTTAATAATGGTTGTATCTCTACCAAGTCTTCTGGAACGAATGTCTGTTCCTCCCGACTGATATAATACATCAATCATCTCTTTTGCTTTCCAGTTTGGAAGTTCAATGCAAATCTTTTTCATAAGTAACCCTCCTTTATTTTATACTCCCACGTATCACTAAAGGAGCTGTAAAGTTTGTTTGTATAACCTATAAATTAGAATGCCACCAATGCCGTTGAATATAATGTTTAACAAAAGGTACACAAATACTTCCCACCCGTAGATTCTTGCAGCTGCAAAATAGAAGATGTTCGCGATACTATGCTCAAATCCGCATAAGATAAACACCATGATACATAATGTAATCATACTGATTCTTACAAATGATTCTTGCTGCTTCTTAAACATCTGCACTGCGAAGAATATCATGAAGTTACATAGAATCGATAAAGGAATCACCATCCATTCTTCAGATAGTTTCGATTCGCATAATATAATAGCTTTTTCATTAAGTTCCGGCTTAATAAATGACATAGACAGTCCCATTACTGCAGCTCCAATAGCGTTTCCGATCACGACAACTGAAATATAACCAATAGATTTCTTCATATACGCTGAATCAAATCGTAAATAGCACACTTTCCCAGTATACAAATCGAAATCAAGGTAACAAATAAGGAGCAGCCCTATAGAAAATAGAGCCGCCCCGATGATTTTACTGTCAACCGATAAATATGATACTCCGCCGATACCGATACAGATACCTGCCATTATAGCTTTTATTAGATTTCTCATATCGCTCCTCCTTATTTCACAAGCAGCTTATGAAGCTTCTTTTCGTGATCAGTAGATCTCACATATCCGCTTCCATCGCCTCCGAAATGCTCCTTAGGTTCATAAGGAATTGGATTCATATAGCTTACATGAGTGAGACCAGGAAGTAACCCATAGTCGATATCGTTGGTGTCAAGTCTCTCAGTTTCAAATCTTTTTGCTTTTTTCGCCATCTTTAGGCTCCTTTCTTGAATATAATTAGTTGTTGCCGTTGCCGGACCTAACGCTTCAATGCTCTGCGATACCTTAGCCCATCACAACTGTGCCTACCTTTACTTTGCCTCTGCTGTTCCATTTGTTTCATCTCATAGCATTGCCTTAGCGCATCCGCACATGTCATAACTTTGCCTCTGCTATGCTTGGCAATTCGTATCTCTGCCTTAGCTTTGCTAAACTAGTCCTATCTTAACCTTGCCGTCGCCATTCAATGCAATACCTTAGCCGAACATCACCTCGCCTTTACATCGCCACTCTAAACATCTCATCACGCTGCCTTAACCGTTCTTTACCGCGCAGCACTTAACTATGCTTTGCCTTTGCTTTGCTCAACTTTACGGCACCACACCCCGCCTTAGCCGAACATCACCTCGCCTAGCCTCTGCTATGCTTGACAATTCGTATCTCTGCCTTAGCCATTCTACGCTATGTCTAACATTGCAATACCTTTGCCATACCATTCGTTTCCTCTCCAAGCCACACCTCACCACAGCGTTACCATGTTTCACCTTTGCAGTGCAATTCCATACCTTTCCTTGGCTAATCATAGCGTTTCCTCACTTCGCAATACCTTGGCATAGCATCTCTTTGCCTTTACGCTACAGCACCTAGCATTTCCACGCATCGCCTTAGCAGTCCAAGCCAGGCATTTCTAAGCTTCGCCTTTGCACCACCAAGCAACTCTACACCATACCTTGGCACATCCTAACTTAGCCTCTCATTGCCTTTGCTCTACTTAACGTCACGGTACCACACCTCGCCACAGCATCGCCATTCCTCGCATCACCTTTGCCCTACTTTACACCACAGTAACTATCTATGCTATACCCTCGCATCTCATCACTATGCCATTGCTTCACTACGCTAGTCCTTGCTCTGCCTTCGCTGAACTATACCTCGACGTACGTAGCCTTCACATTACATCGCCGTTCGGATCATAACAATACTTCACCTAGCCGTTGCGTTCCAAGCCACGCCCTTCCATACCTCGCCATCGCTAAACGTATCGAGGCTTTTCCTCGCGTCGCTTTTGCTATTCCCCGTTCCACTTTGCCTTCACATGTCAGTGCAGATCCATGCCTTGCCATTACTTCACTATGCTAGTCTTTACACTGCCTTAGCTGAACTATACCTCGACGTACGTAGCCTTTGCGAAACAAATCGGGGCTGCACACTACTAAGCCCTTGCGCCTCCTTGCCTTGCCGTTGCCTCGCACTTCATTTCCTCGCCATTCTTTGCCTCGCCTTCGCAAAACGACGCGTCTCTGCGATTTACCATGCCGTCGCATAGCTTTACTTCGTTCCACCTTGCCTTAGCGCCACTATACGAGTCCCTGCTTTGCCATAACCACGCTACACAAAACTACGCCTTAGCGAATATAATACGAGACCCCATTAAAGGATCTCGTATTTGAAGCGCCCAAAACTGGCATTCCGCCACTGTCCAAGTCCGCGATATTTGCCGTAATCAAGCCACTCCTTGACTGCAGGCACATACTGATCCGACAGGCACGTGATAGTGAATTCGATAGTGCTGCCTTCCGGAATCATCTCTGAAGAAGCAAGAGCGACCCTTTCACCCTGAGGAGTGGATGCACGAAGGGGTCTTTCCATGATTCCGATATCCCCATTCATATTGATAGGGATTCGTCTTTCTTCGACAAAGATTGCGCCGTCAATGATCTTCTTGAACGCCTTCATAGCGCAAGAAGCCTTGGAGAAGTCTTCACCTTTGCACTTCTGAAGAGCCGAGCAAGTGTCTTTGAAGAAACCTCTAATCTGATAATCCCAGATGAAAGGATTACCGTCAGCGTCTTTCGGGAATACGGTCATCTGTTTCTCTGCGTACTCTTCGGCTCCGATAGCTGCGATTTCCTCTTCTTTAGATTTCGCATCAGGAGCTTTCGATGCAATATAATCACCGTGAAGGTTCTTGTTTGCGGAAGCGGTTCCAAGGATCGGCTCAGTGAACGTGAATTTTACTCTGATCTGTTTCATAGTCTTTCTCCCTTTCTTTCATCGATAATGATGCCATCTTTAGTTTTGAAATATAATGGTTTGATAGTAGAATAATTAAAAAGATACGGTGATAAAAACGTCAGTTTCACTTTGATGTGAACGGGTTTGCCAGGATCCACCTTTTTCACGTCATTCATATCAACCTCCTTTTCTTAACACGTAGAATCGAGAAATGTCATCAGTTTCTTAAATACCGTTAAATCATCAAGACTAAAATTAAAAGACGCTTTCGTAGCACTCAACTTTGAATTTACACCTTCTACGTCATATGAATAAACATGCACGAATTCGGTGACATCTTCAAATTCTCTATACAATGAAATATCATGTGCTTTTTGTCCATAACTTATATAGTTAAACTTCCATCCATTCCTCTTCAATTCTTTTAGTATAGATATAGCATCTTTACGAGTTTCGTCCGTGTACGGCTTGACAAATTTCATTTCGTTTTTATCGAGCCCTAAACTAGTAAGAGCTGCGTCATCTTTAAGCTCTCGATTCTCTTCAGAAAGATGACGGATCTGATCAATAAGTTCCTCTCGGCTGAGATCTTTTAAAGCATCTGTCCAGCATCTTTTTACTCGTTCTTCTGTGGTGGTTTCACTTTTACAGATTGTGATTTCGATTCCCATAGTTCTTTCTCCTTTCAATCGCTAAGAATCTCAATACCATAAAGTGTTGCTACCTGATGCTCGATGCAACAGCCTTTATGCTCCTGCCAATCATCTGCAAACATAATGCAATCGCATTTGTCCATCAGCTGAATTGCGTGACCTAAATAGTGAAGACGACCATCAGATTTAAGACCAGGACAGTTATGATTCGATAAAGTAGTGAATTTCTTATACCCTTTTTCAGAAAGAATGCTGGAAGCTTTTAATATAAGCTTGTGCCTAATGTTTTCCTGCTTGTGCGTAGGAACATCATGCATACCATAAGACATAAACACTTTCGGAATCGGTTTATTAACTGGTTCTCCATCGTAATTAGTTGTTAGTATTGAAAGTTTATCGCTCATAGTTCTTTCTCCTTTCACCCACGATTTTATTTTACCCAAGCAGAAAAAAAAATATAAGCCCCTGACATTTCTGCCAAGAGCCTATATTAAGCTGCAACTATTTG
>Ga0326511_10003451_pt1 | contig 12720 bp, 18 predicted proteins | sample 0_2496_0518_D_FD_203701 | JGI IMG/M metagenome (GOLD analysis project Ga0326511, IMG submission 203701) | Bovine rumen microbial communities from UC Davis, California, United States - 0_2496_0518 | ecosystem: Host-associated > Mammals > Digestive system > Stomach > Rumen | place: USA...
AAGAGGGGGCTTGCGCCCCCTCTCGGCTTCGCCGATTCACCCCCGCGACAGCTACGCCGCCGCTCGACCAGTGCCAGAGAGCCGCGAGCCGAAGTCCCACCAGGCGAGGCCAAGGGCGGCGTCGCCGAGGACGCACCAGAGGCCGGCAATGCCGCCGTTCCCCAAGTGGCCAAGGCCCAGCCACTCCCTCTCGCCTGTGGTCGTAGCCTTGTTGGTGTACGTGCCGTCGCACATGCCCGTGCTCTGGGATGCACCCGCGCCAGTGCCGAAGAGCAGCCCACCGGCGCTGTCAGGATGCGTCGGGTACTTCCAGCTATCGTTTTCGTCGGCGGGCAAGTACTTGCCCGTGCGCGTGTAATCGCTCGTGACGGTCGTGGCCTCGTTCTTGGAGTCCCAGCAGATGCAGATCTCCCAGCCGTCACCCGTATTGGACAGCGCCACGTCCCCCAAGACCTCGTAGAAGCCGCCCATGAGCTCGATTCCCTGCAGCTGGAAGGGCTCCTTTCCAGATGTGCGGCCAGCGGCCGTGGGTGTGCCATCTCCTTCCACGCCGTCCGTGGAGCCAGAATGCCAAGGGGCGGTCTTGAGGTAGTGAGTGGTAGCCGTCGTGATGGTCGCGGCAAGGTCTAGGTAGACGGCGCTGTTGCTGGCGTCATAGGCCTCCACCTTGGTGATGGTCGCGCTGTCCACCACGTCGTGCGCCGTGGCATTGTTGCGGTCAGTGTTCGCGGTGCCGACCATGACGGTCGAGCCGACCACGAGGTTCGCGGCGTTCGCGCTGGAGAGGATGACGCGCGTGACGCCAGTCTCGGCCACCGTGACGGGATAGCTCAGGTCGTATGTGGTGCAGCCCGCGAAGACCGACTGGCTGTGCTTGGTGGCGTACTTGAGCAGCATCATGACCTTGGGATACCAGTCGTCGAAGACGCTCTTTCCGCTGTAGCCCGTCGTGGCGTTCTTGCACTGGCTGATGAGGCTGTTGTGGCTGACGTTGTAGGTCCAGGGCTTGGCGCCGCTGATGCTCGCCGCCTCGCCGTCATGGTTGGAGAGCCAGTAGCGCGCCGTCAGCATGAAGGGTCGCAGCGTGCCGTCAGGCAGCTTCGCACACGGACAGGGCTGCATGCCTGGCAGCTTCGTGTCGCTCACGAAAAGCTCGCCGACGATGAAGTTCCAGTACAGCGTGGGCGTGAGCACCCACACGCTGCCGTTCGAGCCGTCAAGCGCAAAGCGGCCGTCGCCCTCGATGGCGGTCACGTGCGGCGCACCGTCGGCGTCGATCGTCGCGTTGACCCTCAGCGTGCGGAAGGACCCGCGCCCCACGTAGGGGTCGACGGCGGGCACTCCCGTGTATCCGGGCGTGGGGCTCGCGATGCCGGCGTTGGCGCCGACCTTCGTGCAGGCGGTCGCGCTGCCCTCGGGGATGGTCACGCCGTAGGCCAGGCTGTCGTTGCCCTTCGCAAGCATGGTGGCGATGCTCTCGCTGGTGTACTCGCCAGCCAACTCGTCCCACTGCAGCACCGCCTGCCCGGCCATGATCTCGATGGACCGCGCGATGCGTTGGCCAGTCTCTTCGCTGAACTCGTGGTTTCTGTAGGTCGCCATTAGTCCTCCTCAATCTCCATCACGTGCGTGAGGTACTCGGTATCGCCGACGGTCTCGTATGTGTAGTAGGAGCGCGCATGGATGGCTCCTTCGCTCGTTCGCAGGCCGTCTCCCACACCGACATCCACTGTCTTGTCGGTGACCGTCAGCTCGGTTCCACCCAGCTTCACGTGCTCGATGTCGTTGGCCTGAGCGCCAGCCTCGATGCCGTCCAGCTTTGTCTTGTCGGATGCGCTCATGAGGCCGTGGGTCGTGGTGGTCGCGTCTCCGATGAGCGTGGTGGCCTGCTGGGCGATTTCCGTCTTGTCGGCTGCGGTGAGCACGTAATCATCGCCCTGCTCGCCGCGCTCGCCCTGCTCACCCTTCGGACCACGTTCGCCTTGAGGTCCGGTCTCGCCAGTGTCGCCTTTGGGGCCAGTGTCACCTTTGGGGCCTTGGATGCCCTGCGGCCCCTGCTCGCCCTGCTCGCCAGTCTCGCCCTTGAGGCCTGAGAATGCAAGCGCGATGGTGCGCTGGTTCGGCGTGCCGCCCGTCTCCACGGTGACGGCGGGCGTTCCTGTGGCCTGGTCGATGGTCGCTGTCACGTCGGTGATCGCAGCATCCTTGATGGTCGCATGGGTGCTGCCGCTCTTGTCGATGACCTCAAGCTCCACGCCATCATCCGTCCCCGTGCGCGTGACGGTGACGTTGGGCACAGAGACGATGGTCTCGGTGGTGCCAAGCTCGATGGGCGCGCCATCGTCGACAATCAGCTCCACCTCGCTGTACAGCCCGTTAGTCGGCATAGCTGACCTCCATTTCGAGCAAGTTCTGATCGACGGTGAAGTGCCCGATGTTCGTGGCCCCGCGCATGCCGTCGCTGTCCATCCAGTTGACCTGGACGTTCGCGCGGCCCGTGGCGAAGCGCGCGGTCTGCAGCTGCGTGAGCGGCACCTCGATGGTCGTGTCGGTGCCGTCGCTCTCGACCGTGAGCGCGTCCGCTCGGATGGTGCAGACGTTGTTCGCGGGCGTCACGGCTCCTTGCTGCAGACCCTGGCTGTACGTCACCCAGACGTTGCAGCCGGTGAGGTCTACGCCCTTGCACGTGAGCACCTGCGTTGGCGTTGTGTAGCGTCGCATGTGGCCTCCTATTCGCATTGTGTTTTCCTAGGATTGTGGGAGAGGGTCTGGGTACAGGTCAGGCGGGTGGCGGTCGGTGATGTAGAAGCGAAGGTTGCTTTGGTTCTTTTCGAAGTTTCTATACGTCAGCGAGTCGTATCCGAATGATATTGACGGGAGATACCTATCCGCGGTATAAGTAAGTCTTGAGTCTGTACCACTTCTCGCGTACATACTAAGATAAATAGGTGTCAGCATATTGATATGTGCTTCACCATAACTTGTCTTGGGAACTCCAAAGATGCATTGGTTTAGACCCATGTTCTCTGGTTGGAACGTAAGCTCATCGCTGTCTCTTGAGAAGGTAATTACCGAATCAAGAATGTGCTCGCCAGCATTCAGTGAGAATTCGTAGCTACCCTCTAGCGAATTGTACGCCGCATTGTTGGCGAACCTATCGTGTACGCATTCGTCGTTGACGTAGGCGCTTTCCAATATGGGGCCGAGAACGAAGTCGTATCTGGCATTAATCCTCGCGTAGTTGACGCGCGCGTACCCATCTGACGGGTCACCGAAAGACACGACCCTGCGATGAGTAAAGTTTACCTGCTGTCTGCTCCCCATTTGTTCATATGCGTCAGACAGCCATGCCTTTCCCGTGACGGAAAGAGCGAACGAATATCTCAGGGTGACGTCAATATACCGAATCGTGCTGTCGGGTGTCGGACCGTAACCCCACGACTGCGTGAACGCAAGCATGGGGTTGTCGTTGTTGTACCAGCCATCATTGGTGAACGTCCTGACACACGAACCCTTGCAGGCGAACGTTCCCTCAAGCATGTTGTCCTCCGGATACACCTTCACGGGCGTGCCCGAGTCGTTCGGGCGAATCCAGACCTCTTTGACCTGCCGACCGTCCTTGAGGTAGATGGGGTCGGCGAGCGTGCGGTAGGTCTTGCCGCCGATGTCAATCGCAGGCATGGCGCCCCCTTAGCTCGATGATGTTGTCGTGATGTAGTTGACCGTCCCGCCGCGCACGCGCGTGCCGTCAATCTCGGCCTTCCACTCGCCCGCGCGCACGGAGTCACGCGACGCATAGCCCTGGGTCTTGTAGGTCTGGTTGGTGCGCTGCGTGACGCGCTCGAAGTGCTGCAAGTCCTTGGCCTGCCTGATGAGCGCGTTTCTAGCGGCGTAGTTGATGTTGGAGTCCGTGTTATTGGTAATCACGACGGTGCCCTCGGTGGCTCCCGTGCCTACCACCTTGCGCACCACGCGCGTGACGCGACCACGCACCCTCAGCTTTGGCGTGAAGGCGGTGTCCACCACGTCCACGATGTCCCCTGCCTTGACCTCGAGCCACGGCGCGTCTTGCGAGAGCGTCAGCTCAGCGATTGACGCGGTGTAGGTCACAAGCGGCGTGGTCAGCGGCTTCAGGTACGCCTGCGCGTCAGCTAGGAGCTGTGCTGCGAACTCCTGGTCATCGTCGGTGTAGAAGCAGTAGACCTCACCGAAGCGCTGGTAGCCGTCTGGGTCGACGTAGTAGATTTTGCCGTCGTTGACCGCCGAAAAGTCAAGGCGGGGCCCGTACCCGTCCTCGTGCAGCTTCTCGAGCGCGGCGCGGTCCTCTTCCGAGATGTCGTCAGGTATGTCGCGCACCTTGCCGTAGCCGACCACGGCCGTCTTCACGCTGCGCGTGTCGACCACGCGCGTGACGCTCGGGATATTGCGCCCGAACTCGAAGCGTCGAATCACGCTCTGCCTGCCGCCCTGCGTGGTGACGCCGACCCATCGCTGGGCGATCTCGCCTTCGCCGACGGTCAGCCACGTGTATATCTCGCACTCGAACGCCTCGCAAATTTGCTGGATGGCCTCGCGCACGGATGTGTGGAAGAAGCGCAGCGTGCGGCGCTTGGCCTTCACTTCATCTGACGCCATCGAGTCCCCGCCGTACTGGAACCAGGTGTTTCCCTCGCCGCCGACGCCACAGCCCAGGAACAGGTCGGAGAACGTCTCGCTAACGCTCTTGTTCTCGGAGTACACGTCTATGACGGGAACGTCGTAGAGCATGTTGATCGAGTTGATGCAGGTGGCCTCGCACACGGGATTGCTCCCCGAGTCGTGCGTCTCGCGCACCGAGTCAACCATGTGCTCGTGCCACGCGCCAGCCACGTCCTGCCAGAGTATCATGTCGTACTTGTCCAGCCGACCGTAGCACCGCACGGAAAGCGTGTCGGCGCCGTTGGTCTGATCGTCATGCGTCGCGTCAATGGCTTGCACGACGCCCAGCGTGTGGCCCCACGGGTCGTTGCGCCGAAGCACTGCGTTGGTCCCCATCACTGCCACCTCTCGTAGTACTCGATGGTCGTGCTGCTAGTCGCGGTGAGGGCGTTCTCGCCTGGCACGAGCGCCCAGTAGTCAGACGTGAGCGTGATGGCCGTCTCTGTCGAGCCCACGGTCGTGCGCATCTGGCGCGGGTAGAAGGTCACGTCGCCTGACAGCTCGCCGTCGCTCGAGTAGGGCTGCAGCCGCTTTCCGTTGCAGACCACGACGGCGCTTGTCCCTCCCGACGTGATGATGCGCTCCGGGTAGCTGCGGTACGTGCCGCCGACGGTCAGCGTATTGACGGTGGTGCCTGGGCTTATGGAAGCTTGGCGAAGCTCTCCGTAGGCAATCGGGTCGCTCATGCGGAAGGTGAGCGACACAGGGGGCCTCTGCGCCTCGCGGCCTATCTCCTTGCGCACGCACGTCGCGTACCACCACCTGCCGGGACGGTCCGGAAGTACCAGCCTGCGCTCGCGCCACTGCTCGCCGTCGATGGGCGAGAGCGCCATCGCAAGCGCGTCTGTCAGCTCCGGCACGTCCGCGACATCCCACACCGGGAGGTTGCCCGTCACGGTAACCTCCATCGGCTGGTACTGAGCGCTCACGTAGGTCTCGCCTGCCTGGCTGGGCATGGAGACGCCGTCAACCTCCACGGGCGCGCTGATGGGCCGCTGGATGCGCGGATGCGGGATGAAGTCGTACAGGTCCACGCCGCCGAACGTGAACGGGCTGTCGTAGATGCCCACAAGCCCTCCTAACGGTAAAAAAGAAGCCCGATGGGCAACAGGTCCCCATCGGGCTTCATCGTGTCTTACAGCGGCTCTCCGAAGCCCTGCGTCTTGAGCGACAGCGTTGTCAGGGAGCCGATTTGGTGCGCCAGGTCGTAGATGTCCTGGTCGCGGTTGTTCTCGACCTTATCTATGAACACTTTCACCTCAGGCACCGACCCCACAGTTTGCATCGAGCGCGCGAGGGCTCGCGCGAGAGGGGCGATGCCCCACTCGGTGTTCGGAATCACCGTCTCAGCATAGCCAGCCTCGCCGATGAGCGCCGTGGTCGGGCTCGTGACGGTGCCGCCCAGTGCAAACGGGCGCGTGCTCGGCACCGAGCTGTTGTTCGTGAACTGACCCGTGAGCGCGTCTCCCGCACCACTGATGGCCTTGCCCAAATCTTCAAACCACCCGAGCAGGTCGCTGATGCGGTCGATTACCCAGTCGAAGATGCTGATGAGGCCGTCGAGCGCCCAGCTGACAGCGTCGATGGCCCCCTCGATGACCGGGAGCACAATCTCCCCCAGCTTCTCAAGGACGGGCATCAGCTTGTCAAGTAGGGGCTTGAGATTGTCCCACACCTTACCGCCAATGCGCTCAACCGCGTCGAAAACCTTGGACGCCGCGCCGCCCGTGACCTCGTCAAGCGCTGGGAGCACCTCGGATTTCAGCACATCTTTGGCCTGTGCGATGAGCTGCGGAAGCTGCTTTAGCACCTCGCCGCCGATTTCAATGACGCGCGGAACGATGTTGCGCGCCGCCGCAGCGACTGACTCCACGAGCTCTTGCGTCCTGGTTTCCATGTCGGCATCGTCTTTGCCAAGCTCGGTAATCCAGTTCTCCCACGCTGCCTTCGCGGAACCGATGGAACCCTCGATGGTCGCTGCCGCCTCCCTGCTCGTGGTTCCCGCAATTCCCATGGACTCCTGGATAACCGAGATGGCGTTCACGACGTTGTCGAAGCTGAGGTCGCCGTCGTAGATCGTGACACCCAGCTTTTCCTGGACGTCAACCAGGTCCATGGCGTCGTTGATGAGGCGCTCCATCTCTTTCTTAGTGCCGCCATACAATGTGTTCAGCGTGGGTCGCTAATCCACGCCCGCCCTCGTGGGGCTGCTGCATGTCGCCATGCAGTTCAGACTATCTCATCGCAACGGTTTCCCGTTGGCCCTGCACTTCGGGCCGCTTGGCCCTACTCTACTCGGTTCGCCCCTGCGGGCGCCTTTCGATAGTCGTTACACGTTCTTGTGCTCTGTTAGCACAAGCTTCGCACGGTATTGTCTACGCTGCTAGGCGCAGAGTTTCACCGTTTTCACAGGGTTTATACTCGGCAATGGCGTGTCTACCGAGTTTCAGGTTGTCTAACCAGTAACACCCCCGCTTTCGCGGTACTTTAACGCTGCCCTAAGCAGCGGGTTTAGACTATATCTTTGGCCAGCTCAAACATCCAACCGCGCTTGCTTTGTGCTGGTCAGAGGGCACTTCCAACGCCGTACCAATAGGCGTTGTACTCGGTGACGAACCGATAGTCGTTTGACCTTCCCCCGTTGGGGCTTGGCACGGGATAACCATGCGCTCTCGCGTTTAGGCTTCCCCCGTTAGCAGCGAAATCTGAGCGGCCATTTCCTGCCGCGCTTTCTCGCCACACCGCTGGTAGCGTTCACCCTCGCTCACTGCACGGTTACCCTATGCAGCGGACATTAGTTCTATCGTGTAGTTGCCCTTGGCGAAGCCCTGGTAGGCGTTCTGGATGGATTCTATCTGCGTGCCCATTTTGTTCGCGTTGTCGGACATGTCCACGATGGCGCGGTCGGCCACTTTCGCCGCCGCCTCCGTGTCACCGCCAAGAGAGCTGATGAGCGACGCGCTGAAGCTTGTGACCGTCTCCATGTAGTCGTTGGCGCTCATGCCAGCCGTCTGGAACGCGTTCTGCGCGTTCTGCATCACAATGTCGGAGCTTGACTTGAAGAGCGTCTCAACGCCGCCCTCGAGCTGCTCGAAGCTTGCGAAGGCGTCGAATGCCTGCTTTCCAATGTTGACAGCCAATCCGGCGAACGCTGCTCCTGCGGCTGCGGCGCCAGCGGCTGCGGCGGTGCCGATGCCGCCGAGAACGTCAATCACTCCACCAACGGCGCCCTTGACGCCTTCGAGACCTGGCGAGAGGTTGTCGAAGACGCCATCGAGGTTGAGGCCCTTGGCCGCGCCCTTGATTCCCTCGGCAAGGTTTGTGCCAATCTTCGAGCCGATGCCCTTGCCCGCGCCGCCGAGGTTGGCTCCGTCGATTTGTTGGGAGATGCTCTTCTCTAGGTTGTCGAACTTCGGAATGAGTTTCACGTTGGCGCGTGCGATTGTCTGTGCGTCTGCCATTAGATCACCTCCCCGTGGTCCTCGAACATGGCCATGACGCGCTCGTACTCGTCCTCAGGGAGCGCGAAGTTCTCGACCTCGCTCACGTCGCGCATGCTTGGCGGCACGATGAGCGGAGGGCTTTCGCTCGCACGGGCGTATATGAACGCCGCGAGGATGTTGTACGTGCGGGCGAGTATCGCCGTGTCGATGGTCCATGCCTGCTCTTCGCGCTGCGCGTCCGTCATGCACGCACGCATGCTCCTGGATTCCCTGGGGAGCTGAGCGGCCAGTCGAGCCGCATGGGCTGGTGAGTACGCGACGCCCATGCGCTCTAGGTCTAGGCCGTAGTACTGCTGGAAGTCTGCCTCTAGCTCGTCGCGGCGCTCGCACCAAAGCTCAAGGAAGACCTCTAGTTTTTTGAGGTCACACCAAACGCGGCATCTGCCGCCTCGGCGATGTCCTCGAGGGAGACGAAACCGCGCCGCTCCTTTGAGATGTCGCAAATGCGCTGGTACCCGTCCTCGCCGTAGAAGGCGAGGCAGATGGCCTTGATGGCTGGCGCGCTCTTGTAGCCGTGCTCTTCGGCGGCATCGAAGATGCGCATGTCGAGCCCGCCGTCAGCGAACGCCTGGAACGTCTCGCCGAACAGCTCAACATCCACGGTCTTGCGATTAGCCATTGTTGGACCCTCCCGTGACCGTGGCATAGTGCGTGATGCACGTCGCTGCCGTGGTCTCGTCGTACAAGCCAGAGATGGTGATGGGCGTCCCCAAGATGGAACCTGGCTGCTCCTGGATGCTGTCCACGCCCGTGACCTTACCGCGCGGGAAGACGGCACGCTTGCGCAAGGTCTTGTTGATGAGCGTGTCCCAGACGTACACGTATTCCTCGTGCTCAAAGTTGCCATCCTTGACGGAGAACGCAGCATCCGTTCCGGTGACTGCCTCATCTCCAAAGGCCACCTGATTTGCGACCTTCGTGTTGTCCAGGAGCGTCATGCTCTTGGAAATCTTTCGGTCGGTGGTGTCAGAGTATACGAGATCGCCCGCCCAGTCGGTCTCCTCGAGCACCGTATTGTCTCGAGTTGTGGTCACGCCGTCGCGCGAGATGCGGGAGACCTTGACGAACGCGTTATCGAGCGTGTCCGTCGCGCTGGTCGGGAGTGTCGTGCCGATGGGGGCGCGCCAGAAGTAGCCGCCAATCTGACTGTTACCCTTACCGACGCCGATAGTGTCAGGCATTGGATACCTCCAAACATTGTTGTCATTCGGTGACCGTGGCCACCGTGTAAGCGAGCTGGTAGCGCCCGCGCTTGTCGCCGTTCATGGGCGGGAAGTTGATCATTTCGTTCGTGTACACGCGCATGACCTCTGGCACGTCCTCGAAGCCCAGCATCACGCCGTCGGCCTCGATGGCGAGCCTGAGGGCGTCTGCCCTTGACGGTGCCCACGCCTGAACGACGATAGCCGCCTGGTCGATGGTCATGTCCTCCGTGACCCTGCCGCCCGTGCGCTCCACGGTGAGGAAGCTGGTCGGCGCAGGCTGGGTCGTATCGTCCGGAACGTCTCCGTAGGCATCGAAACCCTGCTCGCGTAGGTATTGCACAAGCGCGGATTCCACGTCGAACCTCATGTCACACCCCCAAAGCCTTCTTCAGCGTGTTGTGCTTGGCGTTCTCGGCAGCCGCTGGCTGCTCACCGCGCGTGTTCTGGAAGACGCGGGTTGATACCGTTCCGATGCCGTCGTGGACCACGGAGCCATACGGGTCGGCGCTCAGGCCCCAGCCGCGCTCGCGCGCGGCCGCGTTGGCCTTGTCTGCTACCTTCTCGGCTTCCTTGCCCACGAAGTCTGACACGTCATCGGAGCGCATGAACGCCTGTACCCCTTTGTAGTCGATGTGCACCTCTGCCATCAGCCACGCACCTCGATTGCCTGGACCTTGCGGTTCCACGCTCCGGGCGTGCTGGCCGTCATGTACGGCATGGGGTCACCCACGACGGAGAACTCGCGCATGCACATGGGAATCCTGATGCGGCATCCGCGCAGGGAGCACGTGTAGGTCTTGGGGAAGTGGAACGTCACGACAGCCGACGTGCCGTCTGGCCTCATGGAATCGACCACGTCACTGGTCGTGGACGGCTCGAAAAGGACATTTCCCACGTACTCAGGAGCCCAATCGGAGACGGTGTTCCCTAGGGTGTCTTCGGAGCTGGCCACGGGCCTCAGTACGCATACGGTCTCGCCGCTAAACATGAGATTCCTCCACGTCATGCCCGCCGAGCCGCGCCCAGCCGATGCCGCTTGACGCGATGCCAAGGAGGCGCTTCTCGGAGTCAAGGAGCTTGGGAGTCCCGTAGACGCCCCCGAAGGTCACCTGGCGGTTGTAGGAGCCAGCCGTCTGCGAGACCTGGGAAGCGCCTACGGGAATCCACGAGCTTTCGGCTGATGGCATGATGCGGTTGGTCATGGAGCGGCACACGCGCATGAGACGGTCGGCGTACTCGTCGGACGGCTCCGTGTAGTCAATGCCGCGAGCGTCAAGCTCGGCAGCGATCACAGCGGATGCGTCCCCCAGGCACTCGGAAAGCACGTCGATGTTGTCCACGTCTCCGTAGCGCTGCATGTACTCTTCAGGCTTGCAGAACGCATCCACGGCAATCACTGCTCCTTGTTGTTCGGTTTAGTCTTGTGCAGCACGCGCCTAGGCTTGGGCTGCTGCTCTTCGAGCATTTTGTATCCACGCTCAATCAGCCGATCAGCCACGTCTCCCGTGGCCTCCACGACTGTGCCTGAGCAAGGAGCAACAAGCTTCATGGTGACCACTACTCCGTTGCGTTGGTCAGCGCGACGAACGCAGCGGGATCCTTCACGATGAAACCGAACTCAGCCTCAACGCGCAGGGCAAACATATTGCGCTGCCAGAGGTTGATCTGATTAGTACCGTCGTTGATGGTCGCTTCCTCGGAGATGGCAACGTTGATGCCGTCAACGATGCCGTAGCGCGCCTGCTCCCAGTCACCAGCGAAGCCGACGATGGCAGGAGTGCCAGCCTTGTAGACGGCCTTGGTCTCAGCGACAGGAGCGCCCAGGATGCGGCCAATCACAGCCGTGTCATTGACGTTGGGGACGAACAGCGGGCGCTCGTTGCCATCGACAGCCGACAGCAGCATGGCCTTGCCCTGCGGGGACAGCGCCCAGCCAGTAAGGGATGCGTCAGCCGTGGCAAGGGTCTCGTAGACGCCCACGAGCTTAGAGTAGGCGCCCGTTCCGCCGATGCCGACGCCGGTGGAGTTGGTGAGCACGTCGAAGTTGGAGCCGGGCGCGGTTCCGTGGAAGACGGTCTCGTCAAACTTCTTGCCCAGGGACAGAGGAAGGCGGCGCTCCAGCTCGGCATACAGAGCCGGAAGATCACGACGGAACTCGTTGGAGAACAGTTCGATGACCGCCATCTTGTAGGGCGTCATCTGCTTGACGCCGAAAGTGGACTTGCTCACAGGCTTCTCTGCGGTCTCAGCCACCCAGTCAGCGGTGGCGTCGCCAGTGATGACGGGAATGGTGACGCCAGAGCCGGGCAGGTTGACGCGCTGGGCAAGCTGCATGACGGCAGAGCTCTCGATTGCCTTGGCCCAAATGTCGGTGGACAGCTGGGAAGGGAGCTGGATGTTGGTGGTACCGCGGTTCGTGTCAACAGGATTGGTTGCGTAAGCCATTGTGGCTCCTTTCTACTTCTTCAGCTTCGCGTTGAAGAAGTCGGCGAACACTTCGCCGTTGTCCTTCTTGGCGGCAGCTCGTGCGCCGCCATCGTCGATTCGGGTTGGGAACGTCGGCAAAAGCTCGGCGATGCGTTTGGCCTGCTCGGCCAGCTCTTTGCCGTCCTTGCCCGCGAGCATCGCCACGACCTCGGCGGGGATGCCGGAGTCTTGCGCAGCCTTCGAGACGGCCTGCGCGCGCTCGCGCTCCGCCTTCATGGCCTGCAGCTCGGCCTCCGCCTTCTCGGCCCTCGTCAGGGCTTCTGTGGCCTCGTCTCCCTTGACGTACCCCTCGTACTTCGAGCGCTCACGCTTAAGGCGGTCGGCAACGATCTTGTTAACCTCGTCCTTGGTGTAAGTGCGCTCCCCAGACTGTGCAGCTGCAACAGTCTGGTCGGTGGTGCCCTCAGTCTCCTGAGTGGTGTCTTCGGCCATGTCTGGCCCTCCTATCCCCTGCCCTAGCAGGTGTCGGTGCGGCGATTGACCGCTCGCCGCCTTGCGTGGGTGCCATGGTTTCGGGCCCATGGCTGGCCGATATGAAAAAGCCGCCCCTACTCGGGACGGCTCGTTTCATCCTTTCGTTGCGCGTACAGCTCGCGCCTGCGGGCGTTGCGCGCCTCGGCTATCTCTGGGTGATCGTCTGGGTTGTTGTACACGTCGAGGTAGTAGTCGGGGTCGTAGCCCTCGACCTCAGGGCTCTTGTCCCAGCTCGGAATCACGCGGCAGTCGCATCGCGCGTGACTGTGGCTCGCAATGTCCTCGGTGTAGTACACGAACCCGCGGCTCGCGAGCATGATGCAGAACTCGCACGTCTCGGCTCCCGTGGGGAC
>Ga0326511_10003452_pt1 | contig 12715 bp, 9 predicted proteins | sample 0_2496_0518_D_FD_203701 | JGI IMG/M metagenome (GOLD analysis project Ga0326511, IMG submission 203701) | Bovine rumen microbial communities from UC Davis, California, United States - 0_2496_0518 | ecosystem: Host-associated > Mammals > Digestive system > Stomach > Rumen | place: USA: California...
CAAAGAGAACAAGGCTGTAGAAAAGCGCATAAAGAAAGCCGTTAAAGAAGAAGGAAAAAAGCTTATCGAATTGGAAAAAGCTGAGAAAAAAGCGGAAAAAGCCGCTGCAAAGGCTGAGAAAAAAGCCAAAAATCAAAAGAAGAAGTAATAATCACATCAAAATATAGTAATATGGATTTATTCAGATATATTGTCCGGTTTCTATACAAAATCCGTTGGTATCTCATTATCCTGCCCCTTATCGCTTTAGTAGTAGCGTGGTTCTCCACCCGCCACATGGAACGCGTCTACGATGCAAACACTACTATTTATACGGGTATGATTACCGCCTATAACATTGAAGGCGGAACTGGTGTATCTGGTAACACACAAGCCAACATGGCTAATTTGATACTGATGATAACAACAGACAATACTATCCATGAGGTTGCTCTTCGGCTATTTGCCCGCTGTATGATGTATGGCAATGCAAATAAGGACAACAATTATATCACTGCCGAGCACTTCCGACAGCTTAATGCAGCAGTCCCGGCAGAAGTGAAAGCGCTCATCAACCATAATAGCGAAAATATCACATACAATAATCTGAAGGCATATGAACGTCCGACCCAAGATAACTTTATTTTTGGATTGGTAAATTATCATCCTTGGTTCGGCTTAAATGCAATAACATCAAGACTTAAGGTGATGCAATTAGACCGGAGTGACATTATAGACATCAGCTATTCCGCGAATGACCCAGGTATTGTTTTTAACACTCTAGAAATATTAAATAAAGTTTTTGGAGAACAGTATGGAGAATTACGTTATGGAGAAACTAATAACGTCATCAAATTTTTCGAACGCGAAGTAGGTCGTCTCTACAAAATTCTCACACAAGCAGAAGAAGACCTGATCCGCTATAATGTTTCCAAGCGCATTATCAACTATGGCGAGCAGACAAAAGTTTTGTCTGGCATGGATGCCAACCAAAAGGTTTCCGACAACGACCTGCTAATGAATTATACCACCTCAAAGTCACTGATGGACTATTTAGAGCGTCAATTGGGCGATCGCGCTAAAGTGATTCGCGCCAATCGTGAATTTACCAACCAAGTGACTGACATCTCCAGAATACAGTCTCGAATATCCAACCTAAAGTTGATGAGTTCAGAAGGCGGTAATGAGGTTGAGTCTCAATTAGAATTAGCCAAGGCAGAAAAGATGCTTCAGGATGCGGCAGCACGAATGAAAGACTTAACACTGGATATTGAAGCAGCTAACTATAGCACGGACCATGGCGTAAAAGCTAGTGACCTCATTACAAAATGGACGGAACAAGTACTTCTGCTTGAAGAGACAAAGGCCAGGATGACAGCCCAAGATGTCATGCGGCAAAAAATTGATAAAGAAATGTTATACTATGCTCCTATTGGTGCTACGATGGCGAGAAAAGACCGACATATCAGTTTTATTGAAGGCAATTATATGTCCATGTTGGGGGCATTAAACAATGCAAGACTTCGCCAGCGCAACCTCCAGATGACAACAGCAACACTTCGCGTACTGAATCCGCCTATGTTCCCCATGAATGCGCAGCCTACCAATCGAATGATGATATTGCTGGGAGCATTTATGTTGACATTTGCACTGACAGCCATGTATTTCTTTATCGTAGAACTTTTAGACCGTACACTCCGCGACCGCATGCGTTCTGAGCGTATTACAAAAATACCCGTCATGGGATGTTTCCCCAAAGAAAGCACCTTGCGCTACCGCCGCTTTAACAAGACTATTGCAGATATGGCCTTGCGCCAGTTGAGCAAGGAGCTGCTTCCTCACTTCAAGGAAGGACAGCAGAATGTGCTGAATCTGCTTTCTACTGACGCTGGTAACGGTAAGAGTTATATTGCTCAGGAATTGGAGAACTATTGGATTTCAATAGGACTTCAGGTGCGCAGACTGACTTATGATGAGGACTTCTTAGCCGAAGACAGTAAATTTATATTAGCCAACGGCATCAAGGATATCTGTCCTGACATCATGCCCAACGAAATCGCGATTGTCGAATACCCCAACTTAGATGACAACTCTATTTCCCCTGCACTACTGAACATGGGTACTATCAACCTGTTGGTTACCCGCGCTAACCGTACATGGAAAGACGTGGATCAGAAAGCACTTAAAGAGCTCAACGAGCGGTTGGAAGACAAGAGTACCCTCTTCATGTACCTCACTGAGGCACAACGGTATGCTGTCGAAGAATTCGTTGGTCAGCTGCCGCCCTACACAAAATTCAACAATTTTGTGTATAGGATGTCGCAGATGGGATTGACAGCTGTAGAAAATAGCCATGCGAAATAAATGATTAATAAGACCTATACAAGTAGAATATCCGAATATGCTGGTGAAAACGGAGGAAGAGTCCTTATACTCTTTCTTCTGTTTTTACTCAGCATGTATTCCTTGAGCAATTCAGGTATAAATGAAATGGCGATGTATTTAGCAATACCAGTTGTAGTCATTGCCGTGTACTTGATATTCTCATATAAGATGCTTGCATTTTGGACTTTGTTTATCATTAACTATACAGTGATGTTTCTTGCCAAAGAGCGACTTTGGCCGGCTATACCAGCCTCTTTGCCCAATGAGATGTTGGAAATTGTCCTTATTGCAGTTGCCGCAATTGATTTAAAAGACACCCGCTTTGAAGATCTGGCAAATCTGATGATTTTGGCTTTATTCGGCTGGTGCGTGTTTTGCACGCTTGAAGTGCTAAACGACTCTTGTGGATTGGGTATCAACATACCCGCATGGTTCACAGGCATACGACTTATGGCATTTCAACTGCTCTATGCGGGAATAGTATTTCAATTATATATAAACTCTCCAGAAAGGGTATATCAATTATTAAAAGCTTGGGCTTTTTGCTCTATTTTTGCAGTATATTGGGCATGGAAGCAGAAGAACATTGGCTGGACACAAGGCGAGTCAGCATGGCTATTTGCTGCTGGTCATTACAGGCAGCATATGGTAAACGGTATCATTAGGTATTTTTCATGTTTTACTGATGCCGCAAATTTTGGTATCCACATGGCTGCGGCTGGTGCCGCTTTCAGTATTATCGCAATAACAAATAAAGTTAGAAAAAACAAGATTTTTTTTAGCATTATCGGATTATTGTGCATTTGGGGTATGTTCCAATCAGGAACCCGAACAGCAATGTTTTGTTTAATTGCGGGTTTCATGGTATTTTTAGTACTATCAAAATCTGTGAAGATAATTGTACCTGTATCTATTATATTAGGTTTGTTCGTCGCAATGCTTATGTTTACAAACATTGGCCAAGGCAACAATCAAATTCGCCGTATGCGATCTGCATTTAATAAAAACGATGCTTCTGCAAATGTCCGTGACATTAACAAAGCTACAATTGCAAAATACATGAAAGAAATCCCATGGGGAATAGGTATCGGTATATTTGAAAGCGATATTCCAGCCAGAAATAAATTCAAAAGATTATCTCAGATTCCACCGGATTCTGAGTATGTGTTTATTTGGGTGCGAACTGGTGTAATCGGAATCTCTTGTTTTCTCATTCTTAATGCTATAATGCTATTGGGAGCGTGCACCACAGTTTTTTTCAAAATAGGGAATCGTTCTCTCATGGGAATTGGTGCTGCATGGTGTGCAGCTTTTACTGCAATCCATCTTGGAGGATATGCAAACCAAATCCTTATGCAATTCCCAAACATTGTCATTTTCTATGGAGGACTATCTACAGTATATTTATACCCCTCAATAGAACAAAAATTCAATGAATACGAAGCTAAGCAGCTGGAAGAAGAGGAAGAGAAAAAAAGATTGAAACTAGAGAAGAAACTTGCAAAAAGAGTTTAGATTATCTATTATCACAGTCAATTACAATGGGTTGAAAGACACCTGCGCGCTAATTGATTCTATCCCCTCTCACAAAGAAACAGAGGTGATTGTAGTAGATAATGCTTCTAAAAATAACGAGGCCAAGATTATTCAAGACAGATATCCTCTTGTCAAGGTGATTCGCGCTGAGAAGAACCTTGGCTTTGCTGGCGGGAATAATCTCGGCATTAAAGCCGCCAAAGGTCGGTATCTGTTCCTCATCAACAATGATACCACATTCAGGAATTATAATGTCCATGCCTTAATACAACGACTGGAATCGTCTGCCAAGATTGGAGTAGTGTGTCCAAAAATTCGTTTTGCATGGGGCAACCAGCCTATACAATTCGCAGGCTATACACCTCTTTCCAAACTAACCGTCAGAAATCAGGCTATAGGTTATAATGAAACCGACCATGCCCAATACGACAGTCCCCACCCCACGCCGTATGCTCATGGAGCAGCCATGATGCTGAAGCGCGAAGTCATTGAGAAAGTCGGATTGATGCCAGAATGCTATTTCCTTTACTACGAAGAGTTAGACTGGTCAATGATAATTACCCACGCAGGCTTTCAGATTTGGTATGAGCCTGGCTGCACCATCTATCATAAAGAAAGTCAGACCACAGGGCAAGACAGTCCGTTACGCACATATTATATAACACGCAACAGGCTCCTACTGGTAAAGCGCAACTGGAAAGGATTTGCCAAATACCTACCCTATGCTTATCTGATAGGCGTAGTAGCAATTCGAGACGTTATAAAACATATCCTCCACGGCAGACATGACTTGAGCAAGTCCGTCAGTCTTGGAATACGAGATTTTTTGTTCAATATATAAAGACAAGACAAAATGGATTTTTGGATTATTCTATACACAATTGATTGGATACTATTCATTGCTACAGCTGCAACGGCTCTGTATCTCGGTATATTTTCGATTGCCTCACAGTTTGGCAAGCCCATAGAAATCTCAAAGGCGAAGCTACAGCGCCGCTTTATTGTGCTCATCCCTTCTTACAAGCAAGATAATGTCATTGAGCATACCGTCTTGTCGATTCTCAGTCAGTCGTACCCACAGCGTATGTTCGATGTCGTGGTCATATCCGACCATCAGAGCGAGATGACAAATATGCGCTTGGCGCAGTACCCGATAACCCTGCTTACGCCCAACTTTGCAGAGAGTAGTAAGGCCAAATCCCTGCAGTATGCCTTTCTCAACCTCCCAGAGTTCAAGATTTACGATATCGCCATCATCTTGGATGCCGATAATATCGTTGACCAGGAATTTCTGGTCAACATCAACGATGCCTTCGAGACAGCCGCCACCAAAGCCATCCAGACCCATCGCATCTCCCGTAACCGCGACACGGCGGCCGCCCGTATGGATGCCGTATTTGAGGAAATCAACAACAACATATTCCGCAAAGGCCATATTACCGTAGGGTTGTCATCCGCATTGGCAGGATCAGGTGTCGCCTACGACTTCACATGGTTCAAGGAAAATATCATGAAAACAAAGACTGCTGGAGAGGACAAGGAATTGGAAGCCCTTTTGCTCCGCCAAGGCTATTTCATCGATTATTTCGACAACATCTATGTATATGCCGAGAAGAAGCGCACCACAGAGAAGTTGAATGAGCAACGAGGACGCTGGGCAATCCAGCAAATACAAAACGTATTTCGCAATATCAGGTACCTGCCTGGCGCCATTTTCAGGAAACAGCACGACCTGACAGACAAGATTGTGCAGTGGATGCTGATGCCGAGGACTACCATGATGGGCATCATCATGCTCATGTGCCTTGTTCTGCCGTTCATCTATCTCTCATTAGCGCTCAAGTGGTGGCTTTTAGCATCACTGACGCTGTTTTTCTTTGCTCTAGCCACCCCCGACTATCTGGTCGATGAGATGTGGGACAAGACTTTCCTCAGTTCCCCGTTTGTCACCCTATGGGGCAAACTCTTCACAAGATTTCACAAGGACTTACCTAAGTCCATTAAAAAACAAAAGAAATGATTTGGCAAGTTTTACATATTATTGACTTTCTCCTGTGGTTTCTTATCGCAGGCTCTGTAGCCTACGTCGTATTCTTTGCCGTCATTTCCCTTTTTTATGACAAAGAAGATCAGATTGCACTCCACGCTGCGGCACTGAAAAACCAACTTACAAGATTCCTCATCCTGTATCCGGCATACAAGGAGGATCGCGTCATTACCAATGCTGTGGAGCAGTTCTTACTGCAAGACTATCCCAAGGACCACTACCAAATAGTCGTTATCTCCGACCACATGCAGCCTGAGACCAACGACTACCTCCGGAAGTTTCCCATTACCGTACTGACACCTTCTTTCGAGAAAAGTTCCAAGGCCAAAGCGATGCAATATGCTATCAACCAGACGGATGGTAATTATGACAATGTCGTCGTGATGGATGCCGACAATGTTGTCCGCCCGGAGTTCCTGTCACAACTCAACATCCTGTGTTCTGTCTATGATGCCATTCAGTGCCACCGCTGTGCCAAAAACGCCAATAACGACGTGGCTGTCCTCGACGGTGCCAGTGAGGAAATCAACAACACCATCTTCCGCAAGGCCCACAACCGGCTTGGACTCTCGTCAGCACTTATCGGCTCTGGCATGTGTTTCAGCTACAAACTGTTCAAAGAGAATGTCTTTAAGCTCACTACCGCCGGTGAGGACCGTGAGATGGAGGCCCTGCTGCTTCATCAGGAGGTTTTCATAAAATACGCTCCCGACATCCACGTCTTCGACGAGAAAGTAAGTAGCCAGGATAATTTCCAGCGTCAGCGTATGCGCTGGATGACCGCGCAGGTTCAGAGCCTGTTCAGCAATCTTCCGAAGATACCAGGCGCTATTCTCCATGGCAAAGTCAACTTCATCGACAAGACGCTCCAACAGGCGCTCATTCCCCGATCGATACTTATCATCCTATTGGCGGGCATCTCTGTATTCATGACACTCTTTATGCCTGCATGGTGCGAGAAGTGGTGGGTACTCTTTGCACTGTTAGCCATGGCACTTTACATTGCCATTCCCTCCCAGCTCCGGCTCCAGTCATTCAAAAAAGTTTTCGCCATCCCTGGACTTGTTATTCGGATGCTGAAAAACCTGCTACATATAGACCGGAAGAATACCGACTTTATCCATACTGAGCATACGACATAGAGAATGAGCGGGAGAATACATAAAAGCATCCTCAATGCGGAAGTAAACATGCTGTTTTACTTCCTCTCTCTTATTTTGGCATTCTTCTCCCGTAAAATATTCTTAGACTGCTTAGGAGCTGAGTTTATCGGACTTACAGGCACGTTAGGCAACATTCTTGGTTATTTAAATATAGCAGAACTTGGCATTGGCAATTGCATTAGTTTTTTCCTATACAAGCCACTGCAATCCAACAACCGCCAGGAAATAGCAGAAATCACTTCTGTTCTAGGCTATCTTTACAGATGTATCGGCCTTATTATCCTTTCATCAGGAATTGCTGTCAGCCTATTTTTCCCATGGATTTTCAGTAATGAGGAATTAGGTCTCAGCATCATTTATTTCGCTTTTTTTTCATTCCTGACATCATCCCTCGTTGGATATTTTATCAACTATCGCCAGATTATCTTGTCAGCAGACCAAAAAGGATATTTGATAGCAATTTACATGCAGTCTGCAACGATTTTAAAGACAGCATTACAAATATTTTTAGCATTTTATTATCAGAATCTTTATTTTTGGGTTGCCGTCGAATTCGTATTCAGCCTTATAAGCTGTCTGATTATCAATTGGAAGATTGACAGAGAATATCCATGGCTTCAAGTAAGAGTTGCCCAAGGGAGGAACTTACTCAAGAAATATCCTGGTATCATTAAGAATACCAAACAGATCTTTGCACACAAGATGAAAGATACGATTCTTTTCAAAAGTGACGAACTATTCATTTTTGCCTTCGTATCTATGAAAATGGTAGCCTACTATGGCAATTACACAATGATTGCAGCTAAGATAGGGATGCTATTCAGCACTGTTCTCGACAGTATTAGCGCTGGAGTCGGCAATCTCATTGCTGAGGGAGACCAGCACAACATCATGAAAGTATTCTGGGAACTGATGACCATCCGGCACTTTGTGGCAGGAGTATTAAGCTTTTCCGTCTATCATTTCATTGAGCCTTTTATTAGCGTTTGGTTAGGTGAACAATATATTCTAGCCAATGAGATCCTCCTATTACTTTGTGTTTACATCTATATCACGACCTCACGCGGAGTAGTCGATATGTACAACCATTCTCATGGCCTCTACGGAGATGTATGGGCAGCTTGGACTGAGCTGGCTATAAACGTGTCAGTCACCCTCGTTGCCGGATACTATCTGGGAATAGTCGGTATCCTGCTTGGCAAGATTGTCGCCACCGTACTCATCATCATCCTTTGGAAGCCATACTACCTTTTCCATTCTGGTTTGCATCGTAGCTATGCAGAGTATTGGTGTGGAGCATCAAGAAATTTTTTAGTGTCATTTGCCAGTATTAGTATGTCTCATATCTGCCTGCAATATATCCATATCAAGGCTAACGATGGCTACCTCCCATGGATTCTCTATTGCATAGCAGGTCTTACAATCTACCTCACAATCAATCTGACATTGACCATTCTCTTTTGCAAGGGAGCTAAAGACAGTCTGAACAGAATAACAACCCGTTTTATCCACCATTCCACTCATGAGTAACATTAAGATTTTCATTTGCGCACATAAGGAAGTTGCCCTTCCTCAGCACCGTTACTTCCTTCCCGTCCAGGCTGGAGCTGCCCTCCATCCTCACATCACTGGTTATCAGCCAGATGACACAGGAGACAATATTTCAACCAAGAACCCGCATTTCTGCGAACTGACCTGCCATTACTGGGCCTGGAAGAACCTCAAGGATGTTGATATCGTTGGTCTCAATCACTATCGTCGTTATTTCGATTTTCAGCAAAATTTTCCACAGATTTCACCAGACAAGAAGTTCATATCTTCAGAACAATTCCTTCAACAGGAATATCTGTTTCCAAATTTGGATATCATACTTAAAGAATACGACATCATCCTGCCTGTAGCCCGCCACTGGCGGGTTAGCAACACCAAGCAATATGGCGACTACCACATCGCCAAAGATTGGGAAATGCTACGTCAAATCATCAAGGAGCGCAGTCCACAATATATTACTGCCTTTGAAAAGACCATGGACAAGAGCAACTCTTCCGTAGGCTACAACATGTTCATTACACACTGGCATCACTTTGAGGCCTACTCTGAATGGCTTTTCGATATTCTTTTCGAAGTCGAGAAAAGAGTGCCACCCATTGATGATCCCATACAAAGCCGCATCTATGGCTATATGAGCGAACGCCTCATCAATGTGTTCTGCGAGCATCACCACTTAAGGATTAAGCATATCCCTCTTATTATGCCTCTTGATGATTACAGCGAGGGGCTTAATGTGAATAAAATCCACTGGATGTGGCGAACAGTAATAAATGATCTCTACTTTTTGCTGAACAAGAGAAATTGTTATTGAGAGAAAACGCGTCGCTTGAGCAACACGTCCATATTGCTGACTGAAAAATCCGAAGGCATCGGTGGCAAACTATATCGAGAGTAAAGTGACAAACCTGCAGTATTACACTGAAGGACATAACCTAGTTTTGTAAAAAGGCTGTCATTGGGGGCAGTCTGGTGCGCCAGGACAAAGTCTGATTTCATAGAAACCACATCTTCATACTGAACTCTAACCATCTCTTTGGTCGCCCCTGTTTGAGAAGTCCAATATACAGATCCCGGCAATGCACCTGCAGGCACACCATATCCCCTATCCGTCAAATTATAATACACAATTGTAGGTTTAGATACTTGTGCTAAATAATAAGCTATCTCATAATAATCTTTTCTACGCTGACCATCTTTGAAAAAAAGACATGGTACGAAGAATCCCTCTGTGAAAGTATAATTTGTAATGATTGTCAAGAGGAAAACACTTAAAGCCCCCGTCAATGTTACACGCTTTATCTTCGCCAAGAAAAGATGACGCATTTGTTCCACAAACCAAATAAAGAGGAAAACAAGAAGAAAGAGATTTATACTGAGATAATATAAATGGATGGCATGATGTATAGAGATGCCATAAAAGACAAAAAACATAAAGACAAAAGCATACTTGTATTTCTTCATTCTTCTGGATACCAGCAACGTGCCTAAAATACCTGCGAAAAACAACGCAGCATAATACGCATCATTAAGAGTACTGAGCCACTCACGCAAATATTTATCCGGAGAATTAGCAGACTGGACTGTAGCCATTGTATTCAGAAGATACTCATCTACAAACGAGCCTAATACACCAGAATAGAGCATATAGGCACAAAAGGGCGCTCCAAGAACCAAGCATCCCAGAACAAAAAAGAGAGACGGCATCACAAGACTCATTTTTTCGCAAATCAAATAATAGAGCAAAATACCGCAAAAAGAGATGGACACCATTACCGTAACACTATATTTTATTAAGAAGGTCCACATGAAGCAAAGCCCGATCATAAAAGCTGTGATACGGGCCATCTTCATTTTCTCTGTTTCTTTCCCATATAGCATCAGGCATAGGGAATACAAAGTAGCTGTTAATACAGGAAAGCACCAGTCTTCAGCCCTGACTTCAAAATGATACCAAGGATTAAAATAAACAAGGGGCAATAAAATAACCACAAGCATAGCCAACTTCTTATTCTTTAAGAAAAGAAGTGCTATCAAGAAATCAAGATAGAAAACGACTGTATAGGCCAAGACAGACAGCCAGAAAACCCCAATATAGTCGTAATTAGAGATCAAATAACCGACTCCATAAATAAGCCATAATACTGGTCCCTTTGAATCTGCGAAATCCACATAGGGTCTCATTCCTTCCATCCATGCTTTGCCACATGAAAAAAACACAGCACTATCCCACCGGAAGAACAAATCGTGGGTATAGGAATCTGGCGAAACGAAAAAGAGTAACGCGAATGACCAAGCCAGACAATATATAAGATATTTTCTATTCTGCAACATCACCACTTACTTTAATAAGATTCCTTCCTGTTTCATATTCACGAATCAAATAGGTCGGACGATTTTTAGTTTCATTAAATATTTTTCCAACATACTCTCCCAACAGACCAATTGAAATAAGTTGGACACCTCCCAAAAAAAGCATGATACATACCAAAGTTGTAAAGCCCTGGACTGGGTCACCAAACAGCAGTGTTTTAGTAAGATAATAAACAAGAAACACAAAAGCGCCAAAAGCGATGACGAGTCCCATAATAGTTGCAATTCGAAGTGGGGCTGTAGTGAACGACGTAAGACCTTCTACTGCCAAATTAAACAGACTATAGAAAGACCAACTACTATTGCCCGCAACTCTACTGCCTCTATTGAATATGATCTCTTTTTTCTTGTAGCCTATCCAGCAAAACAATCCTTTGGTATATCGTTCGTTCTCACGAAGTAATTTCAAAGCATCAATACATTTTCTGTCGAGCAAACGGAAATCGCCTACATTTTTCAGCACAGGGAACCGTGTTGACCTATCAAGAAGCGAATAAAACAGCAAAGACAACTTCTTCCTGAGCCAACTCTCTTTACCCCGGTCACCACGCTTAGCATAGACATCATCATAATGCTGCTCCCACCAATATAACATTTCTGGAATTAACTCTGGAGGGTCTTGCAAGTCTGCATCCATTATAATCACGCAGTCTCCCCTGACATAGTCGAATCCCGACAACATTGCATTCTCCTTTCCGAAATTGCGACTCAAATCCACATACGAGACTCGTCCATCCCTTTCATAAAACCCTTTGATTATATTTAGCGTTTCATCACTACTACCATCATTAATAAAAAACAACTCAAATGAATAATCAGCTATTTTATCAACCACTTTCACCAATGCCTCATAGAGACTGGCTAAAGAATGTTGCTCGTTATAGCACGGAATCATTATAGAAACTAACTTTTTCATAATCTCAAGTGGAATTAATGAACTTTCCTTATACTACTTTGAAATTTACTCTGAACATAAGCAAACAGCGTAGCTATAACTATAGTTGAGACAATCGTTATTGACAATAAAACAAAAACGTTTGTTATGGTTTTCATCGGGATAAAGAATGCAACCACAAAAATATGGGCCAAATAAACCTCATACGAGTGTTTCCCAATCAAGCTAACGAACCATTTGAATGGTTGTTTGAAACATGACAGCGAATAAACTATGAGCAAAACAGGGGTAATCATAGACAATGCCATCGCCTCATAGCCAGAAAGCAGCCCCAAGCAAGCCCCCCAGATACATAGTGAAAGTATTTTCTGGCTGTCATGACGCTTGATGTAAATACAAGAAGACATCACCAGATATATAAGAGGCATTCTAAGCGCCAGCAACCCAAACATAAAATGCTTATTCACACGAATCCACACACCTAAGAACAGAAGCAATGCCAGCACAATCATCTCAGCCGCAAGTCCCTTCTTATTAATCCATGTTACAGCCTTTGACAATAGCGGGAAAGATAAATAAAACAATATTATTGCTGGTGTAAACCAGTCAAAACAGAAGTTACATGAGAAAAACTCAGGATACTTAAACAATGAGAGACCTGTAATCTGACAAACACTCTGCACCACAACCCTATCAATGGGGCAATTACGCTCAAATGTAGTAAACAAGACAAGCAAAAAAAGGAAATAAACAGGGAACAATCTCGTAAACCGGTTAAAATAAAACCGA
>Ga0326511_10003453_pt1 | contig 12713 bp, 11 predicted proteins | sample 0_2496_0518_D_FD_203701 | JGI IMG/M metagenome (GOLD analysis project Ga0326511, IMG submission 203701) | Bovine rumen microbial communities from UC Davis, California, United States - 0_2496_0518 | ecosystem: Host-associated > Mammals > Digestive system > Stomach > Rumen | place: USA...
AGTTAATATAAATGCTAATTATAATAATATGTCATTAAGTGATAATAATGAAATTTTATTATCAAATATATCTACTGAAAACGGAGAAACTTGTGGGAGATTTAATGTTCCATTAGGAATATGGATTAATAGTTGTGATGATGAACAAGGTGAATCATTTATATCATTAAAATTAGATTCTGAAATGAATGCGTATCCTGCTTGGTCATTATTGATTAGTTCTCAATTTAAACCATTCCCTTATTCATTAGACAAGAAAATAAGTAATGAATCACAGAATGGAATAATGACTGCATATCCAACATTTGCTGAAACATTGTCAAAAATAAATGATGTATTAGATAAATTTACTATATTGAACTCTCAAATATTAAATCTTAATAATAAAGTAACATCATTAGAACATCAGATAAATGAAATTTCTACTGTAAATAATATATCTAAGCTTGATGATAAAATATTGAAATTAACTAATAACGTTAAAGATGAAATTAATGAATTCAAAAAACAGCTTTATGGATATATTGATAACATTACATGGTCAAATAAGTATAAAAACAATAATTAAATTAGATAATGAATAATAATTCAATAAAAGAATATTATATAAAAATTGAGAAAATGATGAGTAATGCGGTTAATATATTAACTGCAATTAATCAGTCATTATCTTCTCAATCTCCAGAAATTACTGTTGATTTAGTTAATACAGATACACTTGATAATGTTAAAACATCATTAAGAATACCTTCATATCTGTATTTAGAAAGTAAGATAGAACAAATTGATAACACAATATCTAATTTATTTACAATACCTAAATCTGGTGAAGCATGGTTTCATAAATCATCAGATATGTATAAGTTATCATTAGTAAAATCAACAAATGCTCCAATTGTACCAAATGTATCTAATTTAAATAATTTAGGATTTAATATTAAAGAAAACAATATCTTTAAAGATTTAGTAAATCCTAAAACATATATAAGACTTAATATTAATAATTTACCTGAGTATATTTCTCAAATGGTTGTTAATAAGATAGTTTTATATAATGAATCTGATGCGAATTATTTAAGTTTATTTAATTCATATTCAGATATTAAAGCTGCCTTATTTAATAAACAAAAAGGTGCAGATTATGAAGAATATGAATCTATTATTGATTTACCAATTAAAAGAGATAAATTTAAATCATTATTCAAAATTGAAACAATTATTTGTCCTAAATGTGGTAAACCAAAATCAAAATGTACATGCACTGATGAAGAATTAAGTGATATTAGTAGTACTGAATATTATGTTAGATTAAATACTTTAATATATTATGATAAAGATGACTTATCAATACAATATCAATTAAAGAAAGGTGATTTATTATGCCTACCAAATGATTATATAGTTTATAGAATAAAAGATGTCATAACACAATATAATTCTCAAAATACTGATGATACCAATGAATATATTGTCGTATTAGAAGATTATATTGGACATGTTACATTACAATCATTTGAAGAAAATTCTGAAATGTATTTACAGATATATAATGATTCATATGATAGCTATCATTATGTTGATATTCCTTTAGAAGAAAATCCACATATCATTATATTTATTAGTACATTATATAATAATATTCGTAGTACATATTCAGATGCTATACATTTGAATCTAAATGAAATTTATATGCAAGATTCAAATGGTAATTATATTCTTGATGAAAACGATAATAAGATAACATATATTGAATACTATAAAAAGTATTGTAAGAATATTGGTGATTTAATGGATGGTATATCAAAAGTTTCTTATCCACAAATTACTAATTATTCAAATAGTGAATTAAAACGATTAACTGATAGTGATGAACTTAAGAAAATGGTAACAGACACATTATATGCTAATGATGAGATATCGCTTAAAGTAACAAGAATTAATTCACATTTAATTGATGAAGATACTACAAAGAACATTATATCATTACATAATCAGAAGAATGAAATTAACACACAGTTAAAAACTGTTCAAGATAATGTTGACCAAATATATACACAATTGACTACAACTGATTTTAGCCAAGAATCATCAGTATCTCAAGAATCATTAAAAGGTAAGTTAAATGATTATTATAATGAACGTATTACACTTGAAAAACAATTGATAAATATTGTAGATAATATTAATCAAGCAAAAGAAGGTGTATTAGGTATAGATGATTCAAAATATAGAGTACGTGGTGTAACTGATGTAAATGATAAATACGATTCATCAATTGAATCTCCAATTATTGCATTCTTACATAGTCAATTTGGATATGACTGTGACATAATAGGAATGGATGTTGAATATAAGTATAAGACTGCAACAAAAGATTCAACAACTATATTAAGTAACAGTGATGTAATATTTACAGATTGGAATAAACTACATAATATCGAAAGAGAACGTTATCTTAAATTTGATGCAGAAACTAATAAGTATATTATTGAATATGCAAATTATAATTCAACATCAAATGTTGTTAAATGGAATCAAATAGATATTCCAATTAATCAAGGTGAAGATGTTGTTGTTCGTATAAGATATAAATTCAATATTGGGCAACCATTTATAAACTTATATACACCATGGTCAGATGAAACTACAATTGTATTCCCAAGTGAATATACAGAAACTACTGATATATCATCAATATTAGACATTAATGATACTGATACTATTAGTGCTAATTTCATTAGAACATTAGTAAATGGCGGATATGAAGAACATATTTCCGGAAAATTAGTAGATAACTCTCAAGTATTCCATCATATGCCGGAAAATATTTATTCAGGATTTAATACACCTGAAAACAATCTTATTTCACTTAAAGATAAACTTATTGAAATGAGTAATGAAATCACTTCATATAAGTCAGCAATTGAAAATGAAATTAATACAAACTTTGATATTTATATAGAATGGGATAATTCATCTATTAAGTTATCAAATTCAACAATAAATAATATCACAATAAATGAATTAACAAATGTTACATCTGATACGTTTGTTAAGAAGAATATGAATTTGATAATAAAGAATACAGGTAGTGTGCCAGTTAAATTATATAGTTTATTCCCAGGTAATATAGATATTCCTTTGATAGAATGTGATGGAATGTATCTTAATAATTATGTAAGTAATTATGAACGTGTTCCTATATTATTATCAGGTTCAAGTATACCATCTGAAAGTATAATGCCTCAATATATGGGACAGTGGATATATTTCAGACAAGATAATCCATTTAATAATAAGTCATTATATTATGATAGTAATATGCAAAGACAATATGATTATAATAGTATAATGAATGGTGAATTATCGGAATTTATTGGGCAATTATCTCAATATTTAAGTAAAGATAATTTACAAGCTTTACTTCCATATAGAAGTAGAAATAACAATAATTCTTATGGTAACTATTGGGGATTACTTACTAAAGATGGAGATAATTTAGTATATTCAAGTTATGATTTAACAAATAATGAAAATAAATATAATGATGTTGAAAATTTCTATGTATATAAGAACATTGATTCATCAAATAATAATTATATCTTGAAATATGAACACTTATTAAATGATAACTTATATAATTCATCAGAAGATAAAATAAATTATTTATCTGAGAATATATCAATTAGTGAATTTATTAAAAATTTATCTAAGTCAAACTTAAATTATTATAATGGAGCATTTTTGGTTCCAGAATTATTATCTAAGAATCAAATAATATGTAGTTCAAAAAATAGAAATCAATATGAAGTATTGGAAGTAGGTAAATCATTATCAATTCCACTATTATTTGAATACTTCTTAGTACCAAATGACAATTCTTCAAAAATATCAATATCTAAATCTCTAGCATTTGATATTAAGACATCATTGAATAAAGATCCTGAACATTATATTTTAACTGTTACAGCTAAATATGATTATAGTCAGACTGTTGCTTCAACACAAACATATTCTGCATTAATTGATGGTCTTAAATCAATATAATAAATATTTGAATTTATAATATGAACAATAATAATATAAATAACGATATAAACAAATTTGATGGTAAATATCTTAAATGCATAGTATCTAAATATAATGCAGTAACAGATTATTTATCAAATAGTGGAGCAATGATAGTATTGCAACCATTAGGTGATAAATCAAAATATAATGGGAAAGAATATAATCGAAATTATGTTTATCTTGGTAATGAATTTTTAGCATCAGGATATGGTTTCTTATGTAAGGATATGCGAGATGATGCTGAAAATATTGTTAAAGTTTATAATAAAACAATTCAAAGATTAGATAAAGCAGATAATGATGAAGTATTAGCTAGAAAACAAGCTGATGAAAACATAGTTGATGAATTTAAAAATTATGTTGCAAAAAATGGTGGACCTATAGAAAATACAACAGTAACTATAAATAATGTAAAAATACCAACAAAAGATATTATATTATATGGAGAAGAAGCAAAATATGATGATTTACAAATTGTTGAATACTCAATTAAAATAAATGGAAATTCTACATATTATGATAATAATACATTATTATGTCCAATTGGTTCAACCATAAATAATATATCAATATCTATTACTACAAAAGATAATGATTCAGGAGGAATTGAGAGACTTAAAGTATTACATAATGCATTATTATATTCAGATATTGAAAATGAATTAAATGAAGATATTGAAGCAGTTATAATAGATTATAATTGTGATTATGATTATAATATTGAAGATGAAGTTTCACCAAAATATAATTTGCATAAATGGTATTATTCTAATACATTAACATCTGATTTACTTATTAATGAAGAAAAAGAAGAAATTATTAAAGGTTTATATTTATACGTTAAAGAAACTCCTAGATCTGCATATAAGTTTTATCCTAGATTATATGAAAAGAACCCAGAATGGAAAATTATATCTGCAGGTAATATAATTAAATCACATAAAATTGAATTAAGTAATTTATTAAATGTTAAACCACAATATTATATAAAATGGATAGATAAATGGGGAGAATCACCTGATTTTAATAATCTTATTAATGCAGGAGTTAATAATATAAATGATCAACATGTTGCAGCTTTGAATAATTTTAAAGATTATGAATTAACAGAAATAACAATAAATCCAAGTAATACAAATAACAATGAAAGTCAATATGAATTATATATTGCTATACCTAGTAATTTTAGATTAGAAAAAGCATATATAATTGAAAACAACTTAAATAAATATAACATTACTGGTTTTTTTGAAAAAAGCATTGATTATACTTTTCCATGTCCTGGGTCAAAGATTATAGATGAAGAATATAATTTTAAAGCTTATTGTATTTCTTATGATATATATCATTTTAAGTCTCCTAATGGCATTAAATCAAATACAAAATTTTGTATAAATGTAATAAATAATTATAAAAAAGGTGTATTAAACAATAATAATGTACAAGAATGCACAAATCAATTAAATATATCTAGTTCGCCTAATGATTCATGGGAATATATTAATGATGAAGAATTTAATAACTTATATTGGGCTACTAAAGATGTTTTAACTAATTCAAATTTATTTGAAAATGGTATTAATAAATAAATTCATAAATACTTTAAAATTATTATTAAATATATATAATATTGATTAAATAATGAATACTATGAATATGTCAGATTATCAAAAAATAATATTTGTAAATACTATTGATGAATCTGAAATAATAAATGATTATCCTATTGACCAATTATCTAGTGACTATCCATTTGCTGTATTTTTTACAGAAAACAGTAATTCAACTTATAATGATTTAGGTTATAAGGTACGTAATATTTGGTATAAAGGTGATAGATTAACTAGATTTGTTGGTGTACAAACAAATAATAATTTTGAAATTAATGGACATGAATTTAAATTACATTTTGAATATGATAATGGTTTATTATCTATAGTAGAAGCAAATAAATTAAACAATATTAGTTTAACACATATTCAGTGGATTGATGCAATAACTGAAACACAAATGACATTGGAAAATAATATTGACCTTAATAATATTCCCACTATATATGCTAAAGATAATAAATTTAGTTTACGATTAAAATTTGAATGTGATGCTGCAGCTGATTTATTAAAAATTTCACCAGCAGTAAATTTTAAGATTAATAATAACGATATTGATAATAATTTTATAAATATAGGTTCTCCAAAAAAATATGAAAGTTCTGAAAATACAATTACATACACATATAATTGTATTATAAAATATGAATCATCACATGAGAATAATGCAATAAAACCTGAATCATATTTAATAGAATCATGTTATGATACATCAAAAAATATACTTGCAAATTTTAGTTTTTATTTAAATCCTATTGAATTGAAAATATATATAGATGGCAATATTTCAAATAAAAGATCCATTACTTTATTAAATAATACGGATAAACAATTTAGTATAAAAATAAATCCAAACAATGGAGATGTACATTCATATCCTGAAAATTATAATGGTGAGAGACCATTATATTTCAAAATAAGTAGTACTGATCCAGATTATATTAGTATATATGATCCTGCTGAAAATATATATAAAAATGAAATAATAATTAATATTGAAACTTATGAGTATTCATTTAAAATTAAAACAAGTAATATTGAAGATAATGTTAGTATAAATGGTACAATTAATGTAGAAATTTATACTGAAGATTCTGATAATAACGAAAAATTATTATGTTCAGATTTCTTTAAAATTAATTCAAGTGGTGAAGTTAATAATTGTTATTTCTATTGTAATTATATTAATTCAGAAGATCTGAACTCATTAACCAGAGCAGATATTGAAACATTTGAAGATTATACTGGTAATATATTATATGATTGGACGCAATATACAGGAAATTATGGAGCTAATACTAGTTTCTATTTTATAATTCCTGTTGATTATATAGATAAAATTGTACCATGTTGCGATATATATGAAACGAATGCATTATATCAATCAGCATCTGGAGGTAAAAAATATATAAGTCTTTTAAATAATAGTTTTAATGAAAATGAAGATCCTATATTTGAAATGATTCCATTTGATGCAGAAACGAATAATTATATATGGGAAAATTTTGCAGGTACAAATAAACAAATGATAGTATATAAGTATACTGGAACAGAATTATTCCATGGAAAAATACAAATACAATAATAATTATGGCAAGTTTACATAGAGTTAATGTTACATATCCTAAAAATTCGGAATCATTCACACGTGTAGATCTTCCTATTAGATATGTTGATAATGATATAAATAATATAGTTGCATATTTAAAGGATATTAATATTGGTAAATTTGAAAATTTTACATTATCAAATATTAACAATATTGAAGATTTGATTAGTGCTTTAAGCACTTATTTTAACGAAATGAAAGAAAGATTAAGTTAATTTAGTAAATAATTATATAAATATAAGAATAATATATGGCAAATTATACATATGTTCCATATCCAATAATATCAAGTGTAAATGGACAGCCAGTTACATATATGGATAATGTTGGTTTTCCAGAAACAAACGATTTTGGATATCTTGATGGTTATACAAGTTTTTCTACATGGACAGGATTTATACAATCAATCGATGCCCATCTAAGAGACTTAAATAGTCGTGCAGAAGGATCATCTACACCAGACCCAACAGGAGAAGTAGATCCACCAGCACCTACCGGTACATACTGGTATATAGGTATAGTAAGTCCATCGGATCCAACTAGTGCTGCAGAAAATACTGGAAATAATAAATGGACTCAATTAACATCTAAACCAGATTCTATAACAATATATGCAGGCCCACAAATGCCACCTGAAGTATGGTATATTGCTATACCACATAGTTATGGATTCCAAGCATATGATTCAACAGGTGCAGCTCCAGATACAGCAGCATATACAAAATCACAAATAACTATAGCTGGAACACAATATGATTTATTTACTGGAGCTGGTAGAGCACCTGCTGTAAATGCAGTATTCAAACCATAATATTTAAATAAATAAACTAATATATGGGAAATATAATTCAAAGCAATATTAGTTTTACTGTTAATAATGAAGAAGCTGCTGGTGGATTTGCAACTAAAAGAACAAATTCTAGTTTATTATCAAATGGTAAATATAATGTTAATTTTAAACAATTGTTAATTGATGGTAACTATGAAGAATACGGAGGTTTTAGTATTAATACAATAGATATTGATTGGAATAACGCAGAATTACCAAATTCAGATTCATTAACTGGTAGTTCAAAAACTATTCAAAATAGTGGTGAATTATTAAAGTTAATTGATGATATGCAAAAAGAAATTTATATATTAACAGATATTATATTTAGTTGGTTTCCAAGTGAATATTGGTATGTAGGTATAGTAAGTCCATCGGAGCCAACTAATAACGCAGAAAATACTGGAAATAATAAATGGACACAATTAACATCTAAACCAGAATCTATAACTATAAGTGCAGGCCCACAAATGCCACCCGAAATATGGTATATAGCAATACCGCATTACTATAATTTCCAAGCATATGATTCAACGGGTGCAGCTCCCGATATTGCCGCATATGACAAATCATTAATAATAATTAATGGAATTGAGTATGATTTATTTACAAAAACTGGTAAAACTATTGCAATAAATGCAGTATTTAAAGTTTAATATAAATAAATTAAACTATTAAAATGGGAAATATAACACAAGGAAATATTAGTTTTACTGTTAATAATACTGAGCCAATTAATGGATTTGCAACAAAACGAACACATTCCAGTTTAATGATAAATGGTAAATATAATATTAATATGAAGCAATTATTAATTGATAGTGGGTATGAAGAATATGGAGGGTTTAATATTAATGCCATAGATATTGATTGGAATAATGCAAAATTACCAAATGTTGATACAACAGTGGGAGGACAAAAAATTATTAAAAATAGTGGAGACATATTAAAATTAATTGATGATATGCAAAAAGAAATTTATATATTAACAGATATTATATTTAATAAATTATAAAATTATAAATAAATAAAATTAAATTATGGGGAATATAACACAAGGAAATATTAGTTTTACTGTTAATGTTGGTGAAGCTGCTGGTGGATTTGCAACTAAAAGAACAAATTCTGCCCTAATATCAAATGCTAAATATAATGTACAAATGAAGCAAAATTTAATTAATGATGGATATGAACAATACGGAGGCTTCTGTGTAAACGCAGTAGATATTGATTGGAATAACGCAGAATTACCAAATTCAGATGCATCTACTGGCGGCTTAAAAACTATTCAAACTAGTGGTGAATTATTAAAGTTAATTGATGATATGCAAAAAGAAATTTATGTATTAACTGCAGCTGTTATTTCATTAGCAAATAGATAATAAATTAAATTATGTCAAATATAACTCAAGGAAATATTAGTTTTACTGTTAATGTTGGTGAAGGTGCTGGTGGATTTGCTACTAAACGAGCACTTGGTGGTGCTAATGGTGTAATAACAAATGGTAAATATGATATTAATAAAAAACAATCTGGTAATTATTTTTATATTAATGCTATAGATATTGATTGGAATAATGCAAAATTACCAAATTCAGATTCATCAACTAGTGGCTTAAAAACTATTCAAACTACTGGTGAATTATTAAAGTTAATTGATGATATGCAAAAAGAAATTTATGTATTAACTGCAGCTGTTATAGCATTAAATAATAATTAATACAATTTATTTACTAATAATTAATAAATTAACTAAGGTACACTTAAGTGTACCTTTTTTCATTATATAATATATAAAGGTTATTTTTATATATAAAATTACATATTTATTTAATGCTTAATTATAAATTACTAAATAATAAATCAGTTATTAAAAAAGATAATGATACATATATTGATTTATTATCAAAAACATATAACGAAAATGCAAGTTATATCCCTACACCATTAATTGTTAATAAATATTATGTAGCTAGACCAGACTTAATATCTTTAGCATTATATGGAGATGATAAGTATGCCGATATAATATGTAAATTAAATGGTATATCTAATCCATTTGAATTAAATGAAAATGATACAATCATTGTTCCAAATATTGAATACATGAATGAATGTTTATATAAATCAAAAGAACATTCAGGAATTATTGAAGATGCTAAAAATGAAACAATACAAAAAATAGACAAATATAATAAACAAAAAAGAAAAAACGAAAATAGATCACCAAATGAACAAATTATTGGAGAATCTAATTTTATAATTGATAAATCATTAGGAGTAGTATTTTATTAAATATGGGAGATATACAGAACATTATTAATAGTACAGAAATAAGCGAATTTAAAACAGAAGAACAAACAAATGTTAATGATAGTACACAATCAGAAACTATAACATCAGTATCTTCTACTGGGGAAAAGAATATAACAGATCCTAAAGTATGTCATGATCCTTCATTAACATTTGAAGGTATTGCTAGATATTGGACAAATCAAAATAAGGTTGGCATGGAAGATGGTGAACTTTCAACAAATAATATTTATGAAATGACTAAAATTGATGCAATTGAATATCCTTTAATAGCTATTAATAATCGTAATGTTGAAAATAAGGATATTTTATACATGAATATTGAATATAGGAATTTTTTAGCAAGTATTAAATTAACTATTCATGATATTCATCAAACTGAGCAGAAACTAAATACTTCACAAATGAGCGCATTAATTAGAACATGTATTACTGCAAAAGTTGATAAAGTATATAGAAAGATATTATTAAATTTTAGAACATATGATGCAAAGATAGATCCTTCAGATCCAACAATTGTTACTTATTATGGTACTTATTATGTACCTGGTTTTAGACAAGTAAATACAAAACATATTTGGATGGAATCTGTTTGTTCGTCTCAACCTAATTGTGGACAAGGTGGTCATATTAATGCCAACACTTGGGAGATGCTACATAAAATAGCAGAATTATCTGGATTAGGGTTTGCAGCAACACAACAATGCAAAGAAATAGAAGATAGAGTTATTCGTAATATATATTCACAAAGATTCGACCAATATATTGAACAACAATTATTACATTGTGGAAATAGTGAAGAAAATATTTTTGATGCTTGGGTTGATTTATACGGATATATTGTAATGGTTAATGTCCCATGGGTTATGAATAAAAATATTAAATCATCAGATTTAGATATCACAATTAATTTTGGTTTACATGGAACAACAAATGATACTCCAGAAAATAAAATTGAAACTGTAGAAAGAACATTAACAAATTATAATTTAATGGGTTCGCCTTCAAATATGGAAATTGCTTCATATAATATGAAAGTGGATAATAATTCAATTAAACATGGAACATTAGAAAGAGTATATAGTATAAATTTTGATGGTGTATTGTCTAATATATCAAGTGTAGATATTCAAACAAAACAAGATTCTGTTGATGGTGATTTTATTGAAGATTATAATACTGGAAAAAATAGACCTATTCCTAAATTTAATTTTAATGATGATGCTTGGACAGGATTAAGTGGTGGATATGATTTACATAAACAAAAAATAATTAGAAACGCATATTTTAGAAAGAAACGTCAATCAATATTACATTTAACATTAAAAAATATTAACTTAGGATTACAAAGAGGTACATTAGTAAATGTTGCAATATTTGAAGATGATCCTGTTAATAAAAAGGCAACATTTCAAAATATAGATAATTTATCTAGTGCAAGTGATTCCGTGCAACAACCAGAAATTGAATTACCTTCAGAAATAAATGAAGAAGATATTATTATGGATGGTGGAGCGCTTGTGCCAAATATAAAATTATCAGGTTTATATTATATTGATGGAATGCAATTTGAATATAGTTATGATATAGGAAGAATTGTTCAAACACTATTTTTAATTAAGAAAGGTAACACATCAGGTTATTATAATAAACATAATTTACCACGTGTACCAGCAGATAAATATATTGAAAAACAAACATTAACGCAAGACCAGCCATTTGTGGTTGAAAGTTAACTTAATAAAATAAAATGAATAAATTATCAAATGTTGTAAATAGATATGATGATCTATTATATGAATCAAGGCCATCATCATTTAATGAATTAATAAATAATAAATATAATGAAGTTCATAATCAATTATATCAAGATGCGTTAAATAAGTTTATATCAAAACTTGTTTCTACATATATTGATTCTGATTTTATATATTCATTTTATAATATTTTTAACAATTCTAATAATTTTGATGAGTTATATGATACTGCTTTAAATACAAATATAATTAATACTAATTTAACAATTTTAGGTATAAATATTAAAGTGTCTTTAAAGACTCTTTACAATACAACATTGGATTATATTAATACAAATGGTAATGTTGAAAATGAGTATTTAATATTTGATGGGATATATAATGATATAATATGTAAATTATATAAAAAGTATCATAAGATAATTGAAATTAAAAATTCAGAATACTGGATGCCATCATCAATATTTATAATTGATAAAATTACTCCATTTAATAAAAAGGTAGTAGATTTATCAAGTTATTGG
>Ga0326511_10003456_pt1 | contig 12705 bp, 14 predicted proteins | sample 0_2496_0518_D_FD_203701 | JGI IMG/M metagenome (GOLD analysis project Ga0326511, IMG submission 203701) | Bovine rumen microbial communities from UC Davis, California, United States - 0_2496_0518 | ecosystem: Host-associated > Mammals > Digestive system > Stomach > Rumen | place: USA...
TGCCTGCCGCGATACTCCACGGAGGAACATCACGGGTAACTACGCTGCCTGCGCCGATGACGGAATTTGAGCCTACCGTAACGCCCGGAAGAACTACCGCGTTGCCTCCTATCCAAACGTTATCGCCGATTGTGACGGGTTTTCCGTATTCATAGTATGAACGGCGCGTATCGGGATGTACGGGATGTCCTGCGGTATAAATCGCCACATTCGGCGCGAGCATACAGTTGTCGCCGATTTTTACCTTTGCAACATCAATAATAGTGCAGTTATAGTTTGCGAAAAACTCCTTGCCGACTTCAATATTAAAGCCGTAATCGCAGTAAAACGGCGGATTGATAAATGCTTCGTCCGACTTGCCGAGCAGCTGTTTAACTACTTCCTTTATACCGTCAAAATCGGAACGATCCATAAAATTGAGCTGCTGTAAAATCTTACGGCACTCCGCCTGCTGAGCGAATGCTTCGTCGTCGCAAACATATGCCATACCCTTATCTCTGCGTTCAATCTGATTCATAGCGTCCTCCTATTATATTTTATGATTCGTTGACCAGCTTACCTGTCATATGCTCCATCACAAGCTCAAGACAGCATACTCTTGAAAACGCGCTGTCAAGTTCTTTTTGAATGTACTCTTCGTCGTCTGTAAACTTTCTGCACAGATTTGTGCAGATTTCTCTTTTTTTATCCTCATCGGTGACAATCTTAATTCGTCCGAAAACCACCACGCTGTTGATATTCAAAGCCCACTCGCCTTCCTTGCGGAAGCCCTCGTCCATTACGCAATAACTCACCTTATCGCATTTTTGAATTGCGTCGAGCTTATGACCGACCTTCGCGCAGTGAAAATATAACTTCTTATCCTTCTCGCTGTACCAGTGATCCAGCGGGATGCCGTAAGGATAACCATCATCACCTATCATAGAGAGAACTCCCCTCGGCTGTTCCTTTAAAATCTGAATACACTTTTCATCGCTGATTTGCTGCTTGAAGCGCCGCATTTCTCTGAACATCTGTCTCACCGCCGTATAATTTGCTAAACGCAGCCTTTGATATAGCCACAATTCTTTCGATATTTTTCAATTCTGCATTTTCTTATTTCATTAAAATCGTATCCTACCGGTTTTATAAGTTTTGTTCCCTTGCCAAATCAGAATTTATACTTCTGCGACTACTCTGCACGGAAGTCCTGTCATCTCGGCGTAGTTCATCGGATAGGTGTTTGCCTGAAAATATCCACCGTTATCAAGAACGGCTTTTAAATTACAGAGGTTTTCGATGATGAACACACCCCTGTCGGCACAGTATTGGTCTTTAGGAGTATGCTCTTTGCCGCGCCTTACTCCCGCAAAATCAACGCCGATAATCGAAATGTCTTTATCAAGCAGCGCGTCAATCAGCTCATTTGACAACTGTGGATGCTCGGTGAAATACGCCTTTCCACCGTATCCGATTTTTTCAATAAATCCTGTGTAAAATGCTACGAACATTTTGCTTTCAACATCATCAAGGTTTACATCATCAATGTCAATATCTCTGTCCTTAACACCTGACACATCAAATACGATACCTTTTCTCCGCGTGTATTCCAGCGGAAACTCCTTGTTCATCACATCAAAGTGAGTTCCGAGATGACCTACAAGTGCTTTTTTCTCGTTACCCTGCGCGTCGGTTACCATTTTTGGTGTAATTTTTAAAGTAATGTCAATTAACATATTTTCCTCCGTTAAATTTCGATTTATCCTACTGTATATCATAACAGATAAAATAAAAAATGTCTATGAAAAGCTCCGCTTGGAAACGTGAAATATCCAAACGGAGGTAGTTTTATTCTTTACACTTGCCACAGCGGGTACAGCCGTTGCAGATTGGTTTCATTCCGCAGGTTTGGCACTTCTCACCGAAATAGGGTTTGTAGAAATTCTCATTGGCAATTTTGAAGCCGAGCTGACGGGTTAGCTTGAAGTTAATCGGTTTGCCTTGAAAGCTAAGTCCCGATTTATAAGCTTGATTAGCCTGTAACTCGCTGCCCTCAATTTGATAGAGCTTGCCATCCTTGACAAAGCGTCTGCCTGTGCCGATAAAGGCGAAAGTAACGCCGAACTCTTTGCACTCGTCGCTTAGCTGTTTTACCCATTCATAATGGCAGGGACGCGCGCCCGCATAATTCTCGCCGTCGCAGATGACTTGTTCAAGCTGTCCGCTTTTGAGGTATTCTTTTATGCTGACCGAACCGATAAACGGAGCGCACATAATGCCCTTGTGCTTGAACGGCAGAGAAAGCAGAATCGGGATGCGCTCGTCGGCTCTCCTTTGATTCTCACAGCTAACGTTGAAAAAGACATTCTCCCAACCGTCGTCCCAATCACTCGGTAGGCAATCCCTTACTCTCTGCGGACGTTTCGTCAGCAAGAAGAAAACGACGTCGGGGCGTTGACGGATGATGTTCCACGCTTCATCACGCCACCCGTCTGCTTCCTCAAGGAAAAAATCGGAGGTCATACACACACGGAGCTGTTCGCCGCTTTTGACTTTGTAATGTCCGCTTCTGTCCTTTGACAGCGGATATTTAAAACCCACTTTGGTGCGGTAGATATCCGCGCCGTTCCTGCCGCGCTGAGCGTCAAGAAAATACATATAGCAATTCTCGCAGCCCTCGCTGCACTTTTTGCATCCGTGCCACGGATTCCAAATGTCGTGCATAATCTCACCTCCTGAAAATATTATACAATATCGTTAGTTTTCTGTCTATAAAAAGCTCCGAGTTTTAACGCTCGGAGCCTTCGTTAATTCAAATCGTTTATCACCTTACCGATGTCGGCGTTGACACAGATGGATTGATCTGCGATCTCGTCGGGGCAGTAGCTCTCGCCGAGGTTCACGCAGATATACGCGGCGTTCTCATTCTGCGCCGTCAACTGCCAGAACGGGAATTTGATAATGACAGGCGTGTTGCCGCCGACTCCCAATTCAAGATAGACAATATTTTTGTCCTTGTTCTCGTCAATGAAAGAGTTGTACCGCTCAGCCGCCTTGTGCCAGCCCTCGTCCTCGACAAATTTGTCGTCGCTTCTGAGGTTCATTGTCATCGGCTTTCCGCAGACAGGACAGTGCGGAATAAGCTCCGTCGGGATTCTCATATTTTCCTGCTGTTCAATCATCGCGATAACATCGTCATAGTTGTCGTAGTTTTTGTCGTGACAGGGAACGGAGCATTGGAACAGTCCGTAATCACCCTGCGTATAGAACAGTCGCTCCTTGTCGAAGCCTGCCATCTGAAACTGATGATCGACATTCGTTGTAAGGACAAAGTAATTCCTATCCTTAACGAGCTTTAGCAAATCATCATATACGGGCTTAGGCGCTTTTTCGTAGCGGTTGAAATATATATGTCTGCTCCACCACGCCCAGAAGGTTTCGTTATCGGGGAACGGGTAAAACCCGCCCGAATACATATCGATGATTCCGTACTTCTCGGCAAAGTCGAAAAAGTGTTTGTAAAAACGTTCGCCGGAATATGTCAGCCCCGCGGCGGTGGACAACCCCGCGCCCGCGCCGATAACAACCGCGTCGGCGTTATTGAGCTTTTCTCTTATCTGTTCAATCTGCTGAGAGTAATTCTCGGTAGAGTTCGTAATCGTAATCCTTGAAAACATTGAATATCACCTCAATTTCGTGTTCTTTCTGGTATTCTTTTACGGTATTGACCGCGATCTGCGCGGCTATATCGTTTGGGAAGTGAAACTCGCCCGTGCTGATACAGCAGAACGCTATACTTTTCAGATCATTCTTCACAGCTTCATTCAGGCAGGAGAGGTAACAGCTTTTGAGCAGCTCGCAGTCTTCGTCCGTGAGCCTGCCGCTGACAATCGGTCCTACTGTGTGGATAACATACTTGCACGGAAGATTATAAGCGGGTGTGATTTTCGCCTGACCTGTCGGCTCCTCGTGACCTTGCTTCCTCATCATCTCATAACAGGCATTACGGAGCTGAACGCCCGAAAAGGTATGGATTGCATTGTCGATACAGCCGTGACACGGGCAGAAGCAGCCGAGCATTTGTGAGTTCGCGGCATTAACAATAGCGTCGCATTTCAGCGTGGTAATATCACCCTGCCAAAGATAGATGCCCTTTTGCACAGGCTTTAAGTCAGCAATATCGGTAATGCCCTTGCGCGCGTTTTCTTCCTGCAAATACCCGTCCTGAATTGTTGTAAATTCCTCGCTGACAGGTTTCGGCATACGGATATTGAAGAGCGAGCGCAGAAGTCGCTTTTGACTATATTCATCTTGTGGAATAACAGTCGCTTCGCCTCGTTCAGCAAGTATATAATTTAATAAAAATATCCTTCTTTCTGCCTGTGTCATAGTATCATCTTCTTTCTGTTGATCGTTTAGAAACACCTTTGCTTTCGTTCTTTTTTGCAGCGCTCAATATTTCCGCAGCGATAACACAACTCGTTATCGCACATTCCGTCGTTGTTGTAATATGAAAGAATGTTGTTTACGGTAGTCTCCGCAATATTGTTCAATGCATCTTCGGTAAGGAACGCCTGATGTGACGTTACGATCACGTTCGGCATCGAGATAAGGAGTGAGAGCAGTTCGTCGTCCATAATATGTCCGGAACGATCTTCAAAGAAGATGTCGGCTTCTTCCTCATATACATCCAGACACGCCGCGCCGATTTTTCGACTCTTAATACCGTCAAGCAGCGCCTCGGCGTCGATGAGCGCGCCACGCGAGGTGTTGACGATCACAACGCCCTTTTTCATCTTTTCAATGGCTGAGCTGTTGATCATATGCTTCGTGTCTTCCGTCAGCGGACAATGCAGAGAGATCACGTCGCTTTCAGCGAAAAGTGTTTCGAGTGAAACGTAGTCGATACCCTCAACCGGATACAGATCGTATGCGATCACCTTCATTCCGAAGCCACGACAGATATCAATGAATATCCGCCCGATCTTTCCTGTGCCGATTACACCGACGGTCTTGCCGTGCAAGTCGAAGCCTGTCAGTCCGCTGAGCGAAAAATTGAATTCTCTCGTCCGGTTATATGCCTTATGGATACGGCGCACGGAAGTAAGCAGCAGAGCCATAGCGTGCTCGGCAACAGCGTATGGAGAATATGCCGGAACGTGAACAACGTGTATCTTGCCGAAAGCCGCACGGACATCAACATTGTTATATCCTGCACTCCGCAGAGCAATCAGCTTAACTCCGCTATGATATAACTGCTCGATGACATCGGCGTCAACCGAATCGTTGACGAAAACACATACCGCGTCACAGCCCTCAGCGAGTGTTGCAGTATCCTTGTTCAGTTTCGTTTCAAGAAAACGGAATTGAATATCGTGTATTGCGCCGTAATGCTCAAATGACGGCTTATCGTATGCTTTGGTATCGTAAAATGCAACCTTGATCATTTTGTTATCCTCCGATTCTTTTATCTTTTTTCTACAGCCCCAACGGGACAAACATATTTACAATTGCCGCAATGCAGGCAGTTCTCCTGATGGATGACTGCTGGTGTTTTACTGACATCAATACATTGCTGTGGACAGACCTCCAAACAGCTCCCGCACCCAATACAGTTATCATTGATAAAGTATCCGCTTTGAGCGGTTTCCGTTTTTCCAAATGTAAAGCTCGCACGCTCGATCGGTTTTTTACTGAGATCAAACCATTCTCCGCTGCCCTCGTATATCTGAAAGACCGTCAGCGCCTTTCGGGATTCCTCTGTCGGGTATATTTCATTCATATACGGATTCTTTTGGAAAAGCCCCGGTATTCTTTCAAAGCCTAATTCTCTGACCTTGCCCCGAACAGATACCGCCACGCTCGACATCGTGTCCTCACCCTTCATAGCAGTAAAAGCGAGAAACTTTCTGTTGATAAGCCTGTCATAAAAAGCTTTGCCTTTTGCGGTGAGAAAATATAGGCTGTCTTCATCACAATCCATCATATCAATCGCACAGGTGACAGGCAAGCCCTCTTCATCGACGGTTGCAACAATGGTTCTGTGAATCTCATTGACGATATAGTTCAAATAATCTGCTGTGGTCATAGATATGCTCCTTTGTATCGAATAATTGTTTTTCTCTATTATACAGAAAGCCCCGCGATTATTCAACCGCGAGGCTGCATTTTTGCGAAAACTTGGTTACTTTCTCAAAACACTGATTCTCTGCTGAATATGGTCGCCGTTTTCGATTTCGTCAACCATAGCGATAGCGTAGTCGGCGTAGGAAATAATGCTTTCGCCTTTTTCGTTGAGAGTAAGCTCCTCGCCGCCGAGGATATACTCGCCCGTTCTCTCACCGTCAGCCTGAAAATCACCGGCGGGACTGATGAATGTCCACTTGACGTCGTTTCTCTTACGCAGCTCGTCAAGCTCCGCACCCTGCGCGTTTGCTAAAGGAAGGAACATAGCGGGGAAGTCGGGAGCGTCCTTGACCTGTACGGTGTGCTCGGGATTTACATAAAGAGAACCTGCACCGCCGACGATCAGCAGACGTGTATCGCTGCCGCTGAGAAGATCGCAAAGATGCTGAGAAGTCTTGATGTGCATCGGCTGCTCTTCGTCTGTCCACGCGCCGAAGCCGTCAACTACAGCGTCAAAGCCCGCGATATCATCTTTGGTGAGATCCATAATATCCTTTTTTACATAATCCTTCGCAACGGTTTTGTTTTCGTCGTCACGTCCGAATGCCTTCACCTCAAAGCCTCTGTCAAGCGCTTCTTTAATGACCTTCTGTGCTACTCTGCCGTTTGCTGCTACAACTGCGATTTTCATAATATTTACCTCCGTAAATTGATTTTGCTTTATTGTAACCTCGCTTGTTACAACTATAATATAACACGCATTTATTGTAATGTCAATAGTTACAACGAAAGTTTTAAAAAATTTTTTCGCACCCTGTCAAGAGTGCGAAGTTTCTGAGATGTATTTTTTTGTATCGGCAAAAATATCGGCGAGAGTGATACTTTGCATTTCTCTTTCCATAGCCGTCTGGATTTGATCGAGCCGTCCGTCGAGTACAGGATGAATGCTTTTGCCGACCGGACATTTCGGATTAGGATTCTCGTGGAAGTGGAAGAGCTTGCCGTCCTCGATACTCTCAACAGCATTAAACACATCCAGCAGCGAAATTTTCTCAGGTGCTTTCGCAAGACTCGCGCCGCCCGAACCGCGCTGTACTGTGATAAGCTCCGCTTCTTTCAGCTGCCCGAGTAGCTTGCGAATAATTACGGGATTGACTTGAATACTTGAAGCGAGGAAGTCGCTGGTGATCTTGTGCTCCTCAGAAAAGGTGTCTATACACGAAAAAATATGGATCGCTATCGTAAATCTGCTTGAAATCTGCATACTCGTCATCCTTTCAATGAAGAAAGTATAGCACAGCCGCGTTGTAAAGTCAAGTGTTACAACAGCGAAGGTGTTATAGCTCTATCTTCCCGTGCTTTTCTTCGTACTTCTCAATCGCGTCACGAATCAGAATCAATATCTGACTGTTTGCCGAGCGACCTTCATAGTCGGCGACAACGTGCAGTTTGTTCAGCATTTCCTCATCAATTCGTATAGATAAACTCTTTACAGCCATAATAAAACCTCGTTTCATATTTATTATGACTTTATTTTATGCCTATAATGTGCTATAATGTTTGATATAGGCACATAATATATCTAAAGTGTATCTAATGAGGTCGTTATGAAAGCGTGCTGCGGTTTTGGGCATAGAAACATATTTGAGAATATCGGTGATAGATTGGATAGTGCGGTTGAAACGGCAATACAGCAGGGCTGTGAGATATTCTACACCGGAGCTATGGGAGAGTTTGATAGCCTGTGTTCCTCTGCCGTCCGCAAGGCAAAGAAATCTCACCCGCATATCAAGCTGATTTGTGTTAAACCGTATTTTACAAATGACATAAACACCGATAGCGATTACTACAACGCTATGTATGACGACGTAATCATCCCGCCTGAACTTATCGGGGTTCATTACAAAGCCGCTATCAAAGCTCGCAATCGCTGGATGATAGACAACAGCGACGTTATTCTGATTTATACCGTCCGCAATTATGGCGGTGCGTGTGAGGCAAAGCGATATGCACAGCACGAAAACAAAGCGATAATTATCATTTAAGCTTTTGCCATATTACTTGATTTTAAACAGCGAAATGCAGTATAATGTTTTTAGATTCAACAGATAAGGTCGGTGAAATGTATGACGGATGTTCAGCAGCGAGAAGCGGCGCGTCAGTTTTACTACAGATGGAAAGGCAAAGGACGTGAGGATGAAGAAGCGCGTTCCTATTGGATAGAGATATTATCTAACATCCTCGGCGTAGATCGTGTGACCGAGCGTGTAGATTTTGAGAAAAAGGTCAAGGGGTACGACGGCAACACCAAGCGTATCGACGTATATATTCCGGAAACGCGTGTGCTGATAGAGCAGAAGTCTATCGGAATCGCACTTGACAAGCCCCAAACCGGTCATAATGGTATGACTCCCTATGAGCAGGCAAAGATGTACGACGACAGCCTTCCGTTCAGTGAGAAGGCGCGATGGATTGTGACATCTAACTTTGCGGAGATTTGGATCTACGATATGAACGTCAGCAATCCGCAGCCGCTCAAGCTGGAGCTTGCGGATTTGCAGAGCAAGTTCCATTTGCTCTGCTTCCTCACCAACAAAGAAACAAAGAAGATTGTTGACGAGATGAAGCTTTCTTTGGACGCGGGTAAGCTCGTTGGAAAAATCTATGACGCATTTCTAAAGCAGTATCAGAATCCCGAAGACCCCGAAACGCTGAAAAGCCTTAACAAGCTGTGCGTACGTATCGTATTTTGCCTTTACGGCGAGGATGCGGGCATCTTCGGCAAAAAGAATCTGTTCCACGATTATATGGTGCAGTTCGACGCCGCTCACGCCCGCAAGGGTTTGCGTGATCTGTTCCGCGTACTCGACCAAAAGGATGAGGAGCGTGACCGTTATCTTGCCGATGACGACCCGGTATTAGCGTCTTTCCCTTATGTGAACGGCGGCTTGTTTTCCGATGAGGACATCGAGATACCGCCCTTTACCGAGGAGCTCCTTCACCTGATTTTGCGTGACGCTTCCGATAACTTTGATTGGTCGGATATCAGTCCGACGATCTTCGGCGCGGTTTTTGAGAGCACCTTGAACCCCGAAACACGCCGCAGCGGCGGTATGCACTATACCAGTATTGAGAACATCCATAAGGTGATCGACCCTCTGTTCCTTGATGATCTGAAAGCGGAATTCGAGGAAATCAAGCAAATCAAGGTTGTCAAAACAAAAGAGAGAAAGCTCCGCGCATTTCAGGATAAGCTTGCTTCTCTGAAATTCTTAGACCCGGCGGCAGGCAGCGGAAACTTCCTCACCGAAAGCTACCTCAGCATCCGCAGGCTCGAAAACGAAGTTGTAAATGAGCTCACCAACGGTCAGATGTTTATGGGCTATGAAGATTTTACACCGATCAAGGTCAACATCAGCCAGTTCTACGGTATCGAAATCAACGATTTTGCCGTAACTGTTGCGCGGACTGCGCTGTGGATCGCCGAAAACCAAATGATGAAGGCGACCGAGGATATCATCAAGCTACCGCTCAACTTCCTTCCGCTCAAAACCAACGCACATATCGTAGAGGGCAACGCCCTGCGCATTGACTGGAACGATGTAGTCGATAAAAACGAGCTGAATTACATTATGGGTAATCCGCCGTTTGTTGGCGCAAGATTGATGAAACAAGGCAGCATACAAAAGAAAGAAGTTCAGGATACATTTGGAAAAATTAAGGATGTTCAGGATTTGGATTATGTAACCTGTTGGTACAAAATTGCAGCTAACTATATTCAAAATACAAAAATAGAAGTGTGCTTTGTTTCTACCAACTCGATATGTCAAGGCTCTCAGGTTCCGATTCTATGGAATATATTGCTGAATGAATTTCATATCCACATAAACTATGCGTATCAAACTTTCCGCTGGAACAGTGAATCTTTGGATCAGGCAGCGGTGCATTGTGTTATTGTCTGTTTTGCTAATTATAACCGCAAATCAAAGTATATTTATCCTTTGGATTCCGACAAACAAATTGTTAAAAATATTAGCCCATATTTAACCGAGGGCACCGATACTTTTGTTGTAGCTTCCAAAAACGCTTTATGCAATGTACCTAAGATGAGTTTTGGTAACCAGCCCCGAGACGGCGGTAATTTTGTTATTTCTCCTGATGAGCGGACAGAGATTCTTTCAAAAGAACCTGATTTGGAAAAGTGGTTGCATCCGTATATCGGTGCGGAAGAATTTATCAAAGGAAAAAAGAGATACTGCTTGTGGCTTGTTCACGCTACTCCTAATGATATAAAAAGGAGCAAAATACTCTATAACAAGGTGGAGGCAGTTCGACAGTTCCGATTGAGTTCAAGTGCCAAAACTACAAATGGATATGCTAAGGTTCCAAATTGCTTTGCGCAGATGACGCAACCGGAAGGGGTAGATTATTTAATTGTTCCCCGCGTTTCGTCTGAAAACAGAATTTATATACCCATCGGATTTATGTTACCTGATAATATTTCTTCTGATGCTGTACAAATCGTTCCGAACGCGACTGTTTTTCATTTTGGCGTTCTAACTTCAAATGTTCATATGGCTTGGATGAGAGCGGTTTGTGGTAGATTGGAAATGCGATATCGCTACAGTAAGGAAATCGTATATAACACGTTCCCGTGGCCTGAGCCTACTGAATCGCAAAAAAGACGAATAGAAGAAACCGCACAAGGAATACTGGATGTACGTGAAAAGTATGCAGATACACCGATGTCTACACTGTACGACCGAACACTAATGCCTAATGATCTTTATAAGGCTCACAAAGCCAACGACAAAGCCGTTATGCAGGCTTATGGTATGCCGATCAAGGAGACCGACGAATCCGCCTGTGTCGCGTGGCTTATGCGCCTCTATCAAAAAATGACAACATAATAGTATACAAACTCACAACCCCGCTGCCGGATAACACTTCACCGTTATCTGACAGCGGGGCTTTTTCTTTGGTTTGCCGTTTTTGTCCAGATCATTTCTATCGGCATAATGCGTGCTAAAACAATCCGGGCAAAAGCCGAGGTGTTGGGCGAGCATTATCTTTTCCGTATATTCCAAGCTATCAAAAGCTTCATACAGCTTATCGTAAAGCTCCTGCTTGACTTTTAGTACTTTTGCACATAGAAAAACACCGTACATACAAATTTGTTCTGTACGGTGTTCTGTTTTAGGCTTTCAATCGTATATTTCTCCATTGATCCAAAGTATCGCCGTTATTCATGATGATGTTCGAAACTATTAAATTGAATACACCCTGACATCAAATACTTTTGTCTTATGCTTGTCCTTTTTCAAAGCAGGTCTTATAATCTTGTTATTTCTTCTTGTATAGCAGTAAAGCAGATAAGATTTAAGGTGATTTGGGTGCGTTAATTCTAATTTGTCATTATAACCGCCCATTTTTCCGCATGGAGGGACTTCGGTAGGAATCTATCCGGCAAACGCTCTGAGATTAAATAATGCAAAAAAAGAAAACCGCCTGAAAGTCACAGACGGTAAAACAGTATGTTGATTCAATTATACGCCATAAAAGCCTTTGTCGCTGTAAGTAAGCCATGTCAAATACATTTCTTTGTAATTCATTTTAATAAAGCTGCGGATTTTTGAAATTTCTCGGTCATTCAAAATCCCTTTGGACTCTACTGTCGTATCACCGTTGCTCATTACAAAGAATTTAGCGGAACCTGCTTCGGTCAATTTTTTATCACTTGCGTGCACATGCATTGCTTCAACAATACAGTGGGATGTAAAATACAAATAGTATCCGCAAACCATGAAGGAGTAATATTTCGGCATCGTTTAATCCTCCAAAAACATTTTATTTCTTCTTAAATAATCCGCAGCAATTTCTATCTCAATATCATCCATACTGGATTCTATCACGTTATCGTCCGAGTCGAAAACGCAAGCGGTTTTGCGTGACAAATTAACAACCTGTATGCCTGCCGGAATGACGGTAAAAGCGTATCCGTTAACAATCATTTTCGCGTTTTCGGCAATTTTAATCATATCAGTCATAACTAATATTCACCTCTTTGATATTCTTCAGAAATTCACTTGGTTCAATACACAGATTATGCAGTATCGGAATCAGGTCGATATACTCCTCAGTTTCAACTCCGTTGTATATAGCCAGCACAACCAGATACCCGTTGTCCCACTCCAATATCTTTGTATATTTTTCAAGACAAACCGGAGCAGCGAAGCGAATTCTTGTGCCGTTATATGTAAAAGATGTAAAACACTTATCGTTGGATAACGTAGCAACAGTATTCATGTCAAGCACCACCTTATAAAACTATTATACTATGTCCATTTCATAAATTCAATATGAAATATAGCTTTTATACTGCATACAAATTCACATCATACTTCTTCGCTCGCGGCTTGTCTGTTTCGCTGTATGGGTTGATTTCCCGTCCGGTTCTTCTGTTTGTACAGAAGAAACTGTAGCTTTTGAACGCTTTATGTAGTTTTATTGCCGAATTAGAATTATTATTCGTTTTTATTTCTTTATTAGCATTATAACTGCCCGTTTTTCCGCATCGAGGGACTTCGGTAGGCACTGAGG
>Ga0326511_10003457_pt1 | contig 12701 bp, 14 predicted proteins | sample 0_2496_0518_D_FD_203701 | JGI IMG/M metagenome (GOLD analysis project Ga0326511, IMG submission 203701) | Bovine rumen microbial communities from UC Davis, California, United States - 0_2496_0518 | ecosystem: Host-associated > Mammals > Digestive system > Stomach > Rumen | place: USA...
AAGTCACCATTGCCTTCCAAGGGCATTTGCTTGCATTCTGAGCCATCATAGTCAAGTCTGTATGAAGAACCATCGAAGTTAATATGCGTTGCTGTAAGGCGCTTCATATTGAACTCCTTGAAATGGTCAACGAAGTACTTCCAGAAATTGCTGTTCTCGTCGTCACAAGGAAGGTATATCCATTGCCCCTCAAAATGCTTTATGTAATGCTGGCACTCAGCCTCTATGTCATTGTACAAGGTTTTAAACTCATCGTTCTTCGCTCTCCTTGCTTGCGTTAAGTTTGAATTATTCTTTGCCATTTATAGTCTTTTTAAACAAGTTATTACAATAAAATTGGGTACTATATAAATAGTACCCAATAATATCTATTTTTCAACCCTTAAGTAGAAAAATCAGTCCTCAAAGGAATAACCTGCCCTTGTTCCGTCGTCGTTAATTATTTCCCAACCGTTTGGAATGCCACTGTCGCCACTTGTCCATCCGCTCATCGAACTGTTCTTTATAAACGTTCCGCTTGCAGAAACACCACTAAGCCAATTATATGTGCAGTCAGTGGCGCTTATGTCAGTGGCCATACACTTTATGTAGCCAAGGCTGGAACAGCCATAGAACATATTTGAATAGCACCCAATAGTCAAAGTTGCTGCTGACAACTCTGGTGATTCTGTCAAGTTTGTTCCCTTGAACATATAAGAATAGCAGAAGGGCGACAAATCCGTTGCTGTAAGGGAAGGCGCTGCTGAAAGGCTTTCACAACCATTGAACATTGACTGATAGCAATAGGATGCCAATGTTGTCGCTGGAAGTTCTGGGGCTTCCGTCAGACTTGTGCAATTAAAGAACATAAAAGCATAGCAGGCGACTGCAAGCGCCGTTGCTGGAAGCGTTGGCGCTATTGTCAGACTTGTACAACCATTGAACATATACCTATAGCAACTTTCAGCAAGCGTCGTTGCTGGAAGAACCAGATGCTCAGCGCTTACTATCTCTGTATTTCCAAAAAGGTTCGAGAAGGTGTATGCGCTTTCCAGCGCCGTCTGACCTCGGAAACTGTCGCCATACACCAAAGACATTATGTTTCCCTCGACACTGAATGGAACCGTGCTGCCTTGGAAGGATACATAGTCAGACAACTGCCCATAGGCATATGTTGCGTTGGTTCCCTTAAGCATAACACTGTCGCCAGCATTGACACTAAGCCTTGCCCCTTCAGAGGACGAGGTTAACTCAGTCCAAGTGTCCCCATCGTCAAGGCTGTAGGATATTGTCTTTGAAACAGCGCCTGAGCCATAGTTCTTCCATAGGATGTCGCCATTTCCAAGTATCCTTAGCGTCGCATACCTTCCTTCATAGCCGCCAAGAGGCCAAGCCTTGACGCCATCCACCCACAGTTCAGTGACCTGACTTCCGTTGTATGTTATTCCATTTATGTTTCTAGTATCTATGTCCATCACTGATTGGTTATTGTAAGTATTCCAGTTTGTGAGTCGAAGGTAATTATTGGTATTGATGCTGTTATTGAAGCGACCTTGTCTGTAACTATCGCTTCTTGGCCATTGAAGGATACTCCACTTATATAGTTGCTGACGTCTGGAACCTCGATGTGAACGTCGCCAGACTGTCCGTTAACAGAATATACAAGGCTGTAGCCTTCTCCTCCGCAAGTTTCGTTGTCAACGACAATTCCAACCCTGACGAAAGCACCAGCGCATACATCGTTGAACCTTTCACGGAAGGTGTTCTGCTCATAGGTGTCAGCAAGCACAAGGCCAGCGCCCTCTATCGCCTCCATAACGTCGTTAAGGGCAACCGTCGCAGTTGACTGAACATCAAGCATATTCGACTCCTCTGAGTCAAGGATGTCGATGTAGAATATGGTGAAGTTGTAAGTGGTAGCCTTGCTTATGTTATCGACAAACGATGTCTGCTGGGTTACCACCATAGCAGGGTACTCGACATCCTGCTTGTGGTTAATGGCATAGACGTCGCCCACTTCCACCTGATTGACGTTTGGCTGGGCGCCGCATATGTCCTTGATAAGGTTTGTAAGGTTATATAGGTTCATCTTTAGTATATTGTTTCGTCTTTAGTTTCAGGCAAAATCCTTCTTCCTCGCATACCCCCTAACCATACACTGGTGGTTGCTGCGCTGTAAAGGTTGGCCTTCATCTTAGAGCAAGTGCACTCGTCAAGTTCCTTGAGTGCCTTCCTGTTTTCATACACATATTCCTGAAGGCGCTTGCAGTAGAAGTCTGCCTTGTTCACATAGTAGTCCTTCAGTTTGAACATCTCGCTTGTGGATGCAACCCTTACATTTTCGTCTGACGTCTGGTTAAGGCCAATGTTATTAATCTTAAATGTCGTCGACACAATGACGTTTGCAAGGACTGTATACAGAAGATAGTACTGCGCAACGTCAAGGAGTTCCTTGTATGCTCCATATTCTATCTTTCCTATTTCATTGGTTTCCACAAGTTCTAGGCACCTCTTGTAAAGGCAAGAGCCAAGTACACCTTGAAGGTTAATGTCCTGAGCCTCCCTTATCGCTGACTGAAGAAACTTGTCCTGAAGGTTGTCTGAAGCCTGCGACATAGTCCTTATGAAAGATGGTGATATAAGGTAAACGTTACTCATTGTCTTCTACTTTTACTTCGTTAGTTTTCACTTCCTCCACATCCTGCTTGTTACCTACAAAGTCGATTGTGAAAGGCTCTATCGTTATGCTTCCTTCGCCAAATATGGTGTCTATTACCTCGCAGACTTGCTGCTGAAGTGGAAGAACCACCGTTCTGCTGAACAGTTTGAAGGAACTCTCATACTCTTCGCTAGAGAAGCCTAGGTTTTCAGTGGCCAGTCCAAACAAGTTTGGGTTCGCCCTGAAGGCTGTGTATATTTCCTGCCTTGCCCTGTCTCGAAGGGACTTGAACCTTTCAGACCAGTCGTCCTGCTTTATCTGCTCTATGGTGGTCGAGTGTTCCTTGTCGTCGTTAAATGAAAGAACGAAGGCGCCAGCGTTTTCCACACCAGCAAACTTCTCGGAGAAGTTCCTTTCTATCTCCTCCTGCTGCTCCTCAGTAGGCTGACCGTTGTTAAGGTTTATGATGACGTTGGCTGAGAAGTTATTGTTTATGGCGTTTATGAAGTATTCGTTAATCTTCCTTTCCAGTTCACAGGCTGTCACTGCACCTCCATACATAGGGGAAGGGTAAGTCTGAAACTCAGTGTTCTTGTAAAGGAATATCGACGTTGCGACGTCTGACTCCTTGCTGAAAGGAAGGAACTCAAGCGTTTCATACTTCGTCATATAGGTCTTCTTGTCACGGAAGTATTCTGAGTAGAAGACCAAGGAACCATCCTTTGTGCTTCTGACGCATCGCATATCAAGGGGACAAGCCTTTGCCACTTGGCCAGACTTGCTTCGAAGGACGTTAACGGCAGCACCTCCATAGATGACAATGCTCCTTGCGACGCTCCTTGCGAGTTTCCTTGCTTGATAGTCAGTCATCTGCACAACGTTGCTTGTGACACCGTCACCTAGAATGTAGTCGACGAGTCCGTCCACAAGGGAATGAAGCGTCGGAACATCCTGATAAAGCGAGTAAAGGTAGTTTGGATATGCGTTTCCGTCACCCCATATAACCCACTTGCTTGCCTTTGAAGTCTTCTCGGCTGGAGAAACAATATTGTCCACCAGAACAGGATTTATGGCTGCAAAGGCTATTTTTTCCTTTTTTTCCATTAATTTTTATGTTTTTTCTAGGATAAATAGATAAAAAACGGATATGGTTCACAATATGATACAAAAACCACAGTTTTCTATTTAGGGTAAAAAAGAAAGGTATGATTATTATAAAGGACAAGACCATTATAAGGCCTATATTCTTCCCAAAGAACATAAATGGCTGCGATGCAGAGGCAAACCTCCATATTGTAAGCGAAACAACCAACGAGGAGTTGGAATTCACACTTTCAGACGAGGGTAGGTATGCAGACTACTACATACTTATGCCAGACTTCTCTAAGATGGATGACGGACTGTACAGATACACCATAAACTGCAATGCAAGGGGAATGATAAGGATTGGGGAGGCCAAGCCAAGCCACACTGACTACAACGCTGACAACCGTGGAACCATATACTATGGCGAATGACCTTATATATTGGGTAAAAAACAAATAATGGAAGGCAGCAACCTTCCATTTTTTTGTCAGTCCAAGCAGACTGTCATATAAGCCCTTTCAGCAACTGGACGATAGTAAAGCCCAAAGCAGATGCATTCAGTAGGCGACTCCCTAAGTTCGTCAAGTTGCCTAAGCGTCAGCATTTCCACCTCGTCGACATAGACTTTGCTGAAGCCTTCTATAAGCGGCTTAAGGGATGCTTCGTCGCTGAATGAGATGCAGGGCAGTTCCTTTCCGTTTCTACTCCATACCTTTCCGTCAGAAATCCAGTGAACCCTTGGCTGTATTATGCGAGGGTTGTCATCCCCTGAAGCCATCTCTATAAGCATAGCCGACTTGCCTGCACATCTGTCGCCATAGTAGTACTTTATCATATATCTAAGATTATTGCCTTTTCCTTATATTCGTCCAACTGCGCTAGAATTTCCTCCTCGCTCCTTGCATAGTGTGTGCCATAGCCCATCTGTATGTTAAGGCTGCTCCTTCTCTCGTTGCTCTTCCTCATCCTTTCCAAGTAGTATTCACTTGAAAGCCTTGACTCTGAGTGAAGGCAGTATATGCTTCCTCCATTCACTGTAAGGCACCTCCCACTAAGTTCTGGAGAAGAGAAGTGCTGGCCAGCGCTGAAGTTCATTTCCTTCACTAGCCTTGGCTGAAACAGCATTGGCTTCGCCTCCTTCTGCAATGGAACCCAGTATGGCCTTACCCTATGAAGCAGTTCCCCATTATATTGTGGAACCTCGTCAGAGGAAAGCACAAACCACTTAGGGTACACAATTCCTACAGAAGCCTTGGTGTACTCATTTAATATATGCCTAACGCCCTTTGGACAGTAGATATGCTCATCCATATCGCAGACAACGACCCAGTCTGCGTCAGAGCCCTTCCAAGCGTTGTTCTTTATGTACCTTACAACCTCGTCATCCATACCATCCGTTTCAAAGTGCCTTACCTCCACCCAAGGAAACTGGGAAAGGAACTCCACGGAACCGTCAGTGGAACCGTTGTCAAAGACAATTGCCTTGTCAGCAAACTCTTTCCAGTAGTCCACTGACCAAGGCAATATATCTATCTCATTATAGCAGAACGAGTACAATTCCACTGCTGTCATACCGCATCAACTACTGTCCAGTTAGATGGTATGCCATTAACACCACTTGGCCATCTTGACATCGAACTGTTCTTTGTAAACGTTCCTGAAGATGCGACGTTGGAAACCCAGTTCTGCGTTGCATTGCTGCCCAAACTCGTTGCCAAGCAAGTTATAGAGTTAAGGTTTGAACACCCATTGAACATTCCAGAGTAGGCTTGCTTTGGCACTGTGGCTGCTGGCAGCGTCGGCGATGTCGTCAGACTTGTGCAGCCTTGCATCATATACCAGTAACACTGCAATCCAAGTGTTGTTGCTGGAAGTTCAGGCGCTGTTGTCATACTTGTACAATTGGAGAACATATCAGAGAAGCAGTAGTCGCCATTGAACGTCATTGCAGAATCACCTATTTTTTGAGGAGGTGTGACAAGCCCATTGCAATGGTCGAACATCTGCGAGTAGCACTGCTTTGTTACAGCAGTCGCTGGCAGAACAAAGTTTTCTGCGCTTGTTATGTTCGTTGCCCCACTAAACAACTTTCTAAACTGGAAGTTTGCAGATATGCTAGTCTGCCCACTAAAGTCGTCGCCATAGGCAACGCTCATTATATTGCCCTCCACACTTGCAGAAGAGGAAGGCCTTATCGTTCCTATTCCAAGTTCGCTGTTTATGGTAAGCCCACTAGCCTTGAAGAGCATCTTTTCACCATTGTTGATGGCACTTGTGGTTTGTCCAATCGAAACGTTGCTCCAAGTGCTTCCGTTATCCACTGAATATTGGAATGTATTTCCAGCAGTTCCTCCATACAGTGTGAATGAAACATTGTCATCCTCTGCCACAAAGGTAAGGTACTCCTTACTGTAGTCCACATAGTCAGGTATTGGCGTCCATCCGTTAGGAATGCCGTCTTTGCCTTTTGTCCAACCAGCGTCCACTGTATCATTTTGGTAGAACGTCCCATAGGGCGCTACACCGTCAACCCACCAAGCCGTGCAGTCAGTTGCACTTATGTCTGTGGCCATACACTTTATGTAGCCAAGGCTGGAACAGCCATAGAACATATTTGAATAGCAATAGTCCTCAAGCGTCGATGCTGGAAGGACAGGGGCAGTTGCAAGGCTTGTGCAGCCATTGAACATACTCCAGTAGCATCCCTCTGAAAGCGAGGTGGCTGGCATAACCAGATGCTCAGCGCTAAGCACGCTTGTCGAGAAGAACATCATACCGAAGGTGTAAGCGCTTTCAAGCGTCGTCTGACCACTAAAGTTGTCGCCATACACCAAAGACATTATGTTGCCTTCCAAGTTGAAGGAGGCAGTGCTTCCGTTGAATGTGCTGTATGTGAACGCCATCTGACTCCCTGCTGTAGGGGTGCCATATGATGCGTTGGTACCCTTAAGCATAACCCTGTCGCCAGCAGAAACGCTGAGTGTGGGGGCAGAGACTCCGACGTCTGACGTTATCTGCGTCCAAGTATCACCATCGTCAAGGCTGTAGGATATGGACTTTGCGTCAGCGCTGCTGAAAGCCCTCCACATAAGCGTCCCTCCACTTACAATGTCAAGGGTAAGGTACTGACTGGAATAGCCTCCAGCGCTCCATATCATTTCATCAGCAAGGTAGACGGATGCAATAGCCGTCGAACCTTGCTTTATGCTTGTAAAATCCAGATTTCCCAACTTAATCATAGCTAAAAGGTTTTAGTTGGAGTTATCCTTAATGAAATAGATGGTTGTACTATCCTTGGTTGCCAATTGGTCATATTCAGACTGTGTTAGACTAACGAACTTAAGGCCACTAGTCTGTGCAACTGTAACAACCTCATCATTGTTAATGGTGACAGCACTGTTGCTAACTGCGAATGTGGTTGTATGGTCTGCATCGCTCGATACCTGCAATGAGATATTGTTTTCGTTCACACTAAGGTATGAATGTGTTGCTTCTGCGTCATCAATGTTTTTCTCATAGGCCATAGCAATACCAGCAGAGTTTCCGTTTATATCACTGTGAGTTTCAACAATTGAACCATTGTCTTCGTCTTCTTCGGTCATTGAAGCATACATATCAACACTCCCACCATCTACAAGCAACTCTCCAACTGTGCCACCATCAGTATTTTCAATATGTATGGTTGCTGTATTTCCAGTTGTGTCCTCGCTGTAATAGACATAAGTGCCACCACCTCCACCAATGGTAATATTGCCAGAACCCAATAGGCTTTGGCTGTTAATTGTCTTTATGTTTGTGCCGCTAACAAGGGCATCTTGCTTGCCGTTCCACACTGCTTTCTCTGCTGCTGTGGTGTGCATAGATGTATTGCCACTATGTGCTGCAAAGTCGCTTTGCTGTGTATATGCAGACATACCAGAAACTGGTTGCCTATCGCTTACAGCAGCGCTTATCTGCGAAGTAACGGCAGAAGTGTCGGCCTTGCTAGATGAAAGGTCGTTAAGAGCCCTCGAAACAACCTCCTCCTTCTCGTCAAAGACAGATTCCTCCACATAGTCCTGAAGGTCAGTGAGGTCAGCCTTCTCGTCAAGAAGAGCGTCGACGGCAGTCTTTGTGTAATAGTTGGAAGGGTCGACTGAGCCGCCCCCGCCACCAGTAATAAAACTTATAATCATCTTTCCTTAACTTTTAATCATTCAGTTTATTAGTACTGGATAAACACCTCAGACTCGTTACCTTTAAGTTTGAATGTCATATGCTTCGACACCCCATAGACGATAAGAACCTCGTCAGCAGGAGTAGGCTCGGTGTAGTCAGTGAATTCTACACCATTCGCACTGTAAGCAAGGGTGTATCCCTCAGCAGAAGGACTCACCGAAAAACTGTTCTCAGGAACAGAAAACTTTTGTTCACCTTGAATCTTCATTTCAATTTCGATTTGTGTTTGTTATTTACTGCTAAATAGAAAACCACACTCCTTCGTTTCTTTTAAACACAAACCTGTTTTATAACAGGTGTCTAGATTTTGTTTTCTCATATTTTTTTTGTATATTTACCAAAATCAAAGAAATATGGAATTCATAGCACTTGAGAATGAAAAATGGGTAACAGCAAAAACTTTTAAGTATGATTATAGTGATGAGTACCTTGTAAGTGACCTAGGGAGATGTTGGAGTATAAGGAATGAAAAATTTGTTGGGCATTGGCATAATGGCTACTGGACTGTTTGTTTGTCAAAGAATGGAAAACCAGAAACTATGATGGTTGGCAGACTTATCTTAATCTCTTTCAATATTCCTATCCCAGAACATCTTAAAGATTTACCAACTAGCAAACTGCAAGCAATGCACCTTGATGGAAATAGTGAAAACAATGTCCTAGAGAATTTCGCTTGGGGTAATGCCAATGAAAATGCAAATGAAGAAAATTCCTTGAGGAGGAAGTCTGAAGCAAATAAAGGTAAAAACAATCCTATGTATGGCAAGTATGGAAAAGAACATAATAGCAGCAAACCAATCCTGCAATACACCAAATCGGGTGAATTTGTCAAGGAATGGTCATCCCTATCGGATGCCCAGAGAGAACTAGGAATTTGGCAAGCCAACATATCTGCTTGTGCTAGAGGTAAGAGGAGATATAAATCTGCTGGAGGCTATGTATGGAAATACAAAAATGAGGTGGCTTGATGGCCACCTCATTATCATTTTCTTAAGAAATCCTTACCTTATGCAACTTCCAAAGCCTCCAAGGCTGCGATGGTTGACTCGCCTGTAACCATAAACGGCCAGGAATCGCTTTCGTCAGTGAAAGTAATACTGTATGAGTTGCCGTCGGTGGCTTGGGTGCCAGTAGCGCCTTCACCACTCGTTGCATTAACTGGCTCATCATAGCCCAAGAAGTAATAAGTGCCGTTTGCATCCTTGACGATGATTTCCAAATCGCCAACACTGAGGGCAGCGATTTCAAGGCGCTTGGTTACCTCCATCTTAGAGAAGACAAGGTTCAGTTCTGTAGAAATGTAATTAACACCAGCAGCAGCGTCGACGTTCAGGGTCGAAGTCATAGAGCCAGTGTTCTTGCGGAAACTGTAAGGCTTGAACTCAGTGACGGTACCGCTGACGATTGAATCGCCACTGGCCGACAACTGAGGCTGGAAACTGCCAGCAACGGCAATCCAAGCCTTTGTGATGCCTCCCTTACTTGAGAAGCACTGAGGGTTTGCTAACCCGTTTAAAACTACACTACAAGGCATCGTTCTATTTCAGTTTAAAGTCGTTCAGTTTTAGATTACTTCTTGTTGGAGATTACAACCTCGTCAGGGAACACAATCTGAACGCCAGCCATAAACTCGATGTTCAGTTTGAAGATTTGGTCATCCTTGCTGTACCAGAAGTCCACAACTTCCTTATCGCCTAACATATCGGTTGCGAAGATAAGGTTGCTCAGACGAGAAGCAAAGATTGTGCCAGTTCCGTCAAGTCCGTGCACTGCGATTACCCTAACGTTAGTACCTGGGAGTCTGTACTCCAGAGGCTCGTCGTTGGGATTGTAGTGATACAGGTTTGCAGCAACAAGTTCCTGAACGAATGCACGGAAGGTGTCAGCGCCTACAAAGATAGCCAAGTCTTCCTTGATAGCTCTTTCAGGAACCGCCATATAAACTTCCTTGATAGCGCTCCATACTGAAGAACCCTCAGCATAAGTCAAGGTAGTTGCACTTGCATCCTTAGCAAGCTTTAGGTAACCGTCAAACTCAGTGGCTTTAGTATTAGAACTGTCACCTTGCCAAACCATCTTTTCGAGTGATTCGTTAACGTTGTCGATAACGCTGGCAATGAAATCTTCAGCATAGGGAAGTGTCTTTTGACCAGCGGCAATGCGAAGCTTATAAGCTGCATAGGTGTTCAAGAAGTTCTTGTCGCAGAACTCCATCTGCACTCCTAAGTATGCTGGTTCCACATAGCGTCTGCTGATTTCATTGCTTGATGTTGGGTTCCAGCCGCATTCGCTTGCGTCCTGCAACACTACATCAGTGTCAAGGTAGTTCAGAGCGGTCTTACCTTTAACGCCGCCCATAAGAGAAGCAAGGCCAATGGTCTTACTGCCAAGAACAGTGCGAGCGATAAGCTGCTCCTTAGACTCGTCGATGTAGCCCTTAATCTCTTCGGCAATTTCTGGATTAAATGCTTTTGCCATTTTAATTCAATTATTTCTTTATGTTATTATTCAGTTTTTTTTTGGAATAAATAGATTAAAAAGAAATGCGTTCATTTTTGTGGTAAATGGTCACAATGGAACTCGAACCTATGGCCGTTTAAAAGCATATCCACCGTCATTGTCACATATATGAAAAAATAATGGGACGAACCCAGAAAAGAGCCCGTCCCACATCAGGAATGTATGTTGTGTTTGGTGTGTTATGCGTCCACTACTGTCCAACCATCAGGTATACTATTTTTATTAGAAAGGGAATTTTTTGGCCAACTAGTCATTGAAGCTGCCTTTGTAAATGTTCCATTTGCTGCGACACTATTAGTCCATTGTCCAGTACAATTATTTGCACTTATGTCAGTTGCAAGGCAAGTTATTGAAGTCAAGTTGTTGCAACCATAGAACAAGGCATAATAGCAATAGGATGCCAATGTTGTCGCTGGAAGTTCTGGGGCTGTCGTTAGATTTGTGCAACCTCGGAACATTTCATAATAGCACTTATCTACCAACGTTGTTGCTGGAAGTTGTGGTGCTGTTGTCAGGCTTGTGCAATTAGAGAACATCTGCTGATAGCACTTATCTACCAACGTTGTTGCTGGCAATACAAGGTTCTCAGCGGAAATAATATTTGTGCAACCGTTGAACATTCTCATAATTCCATTTCTCTTTCCTGTAAGGTCTGTCTGCCCTATAAAGTTGTCACCAAAGAGAATCGACATCGCATTACCCTCAGCGTTAAACATTCCAGTAGAAGAGAATGTGCTACTCATTTTATCAATACCCTTCCACATTATTGTGTTACCACTGTCTATCGAAGGGCTGTCTGTATTGGCTGCAAGGCTAGTCCAAGTATTTCCTTCGTCAAGGCTGTAGTCAATCGCATTGGAACACTTGAATGTGTTATTGTCAGCAAGGCTCACAAAGGTAAGGTACTTTGTGGAATAGTCCTCCCTAGTTGTGAACTTTACATCATCAGACTCCTCTATGTATGAAACGTTGGGATAGTCAAGCGACGACGCAGCCGACTCGAAGTCAGCCTCGGTTTCGAATTTCGTTATATACTTTGCCATCTTTCTATAAAAGGATTAACGTTATTACTTTCTGTTCCTCCACTCCTTCAGTCCATACCTGTCGAAGTCTTCCCTTTCGTGGGAGTCCCTGATAGGCTCCACTGCTGGCTTTGATGCAATTTCAGCAAGCATATCCCTAAGGGCGTCAATCTGACCCTGAAGGGTTCCATACTGACTCGACAGCGCTGCAATGTCTGCCTTTATCTGCTCAAGGTCGACGCTTTCCTTCTTTTCCTCCTCTGTGGGCTCCTCGACAACTTCTTCCTCTTCTTCTTCCTTGACAACTTCCTCCACTGGTTCCTCATCAATAGCCTCCAAAGCAGCATCAATTTCATCTTTGGCATCCTCTTCTGCTGCCTCTTCTTTCTCAGTTTCTTCTGCAACTTCCTCAGCAGATTCTTCCTCAGTTTCGTCTTCAACTTCCTCGACGATTGTGATGCCATCGATGACGCCATCCCTTACCAGAAGTTTCTTTCCGTCTTCCAGAATATACTCGCCGTCTTCAGCCTTCACTGCAACGCCTTCCTCAAGGGTGTCTGATGCAACCTCGATTTCCTTTCCGTCAATTGTCCTTACAGTGCTGAATTCGACAAGCAACTCCTGCAACAACTCTTTGATTTTTTCTATCTTACTCATCTTTGTTTCCTTTTTCTTATTATTGTAGGCTTCAGCCTCCTTTATTGTGAATATGCCAGCAAGGGAGAAACCCTTGAATGTTCCCTTTCTAACCTCGTCCCATATTGCCTCGTCGTTGACGTGGTAGGTTACCATCAATGACCCGTCTGGAACGCTTTCCATACCCTTGGGGTTAATACCCTTCTCAGAATCCTTGATGTAAAGTTCCATAGCCTGAACGGCTCCCTTGTCGAGCAACTGTCCGTTGTGCTCGATGTCTATGTTGTTAAGCGTTCCGTCAGAAATGACCTTCTCAGCCATTGCCTTGAGCGTTTCCCTCTTGTACTGTATGTAGTACTCGAAGCCTCCCTGATTTCTGTATATTGGTGTGTCAGCAAGCATAAGTACAGAAGAAAGCATCCTTTGCTCCTCGTCATCGACAAAGTACAGCCTTGCCTTCTCCTCCTTGGCAAATGCAAGCCACTCCACCTCAGTGGCTGGGTATTCCACAAGGCTCACTGCAAATATGCCGTCGTTCATATCTTCCAGAACAGCGTTGAATAAAGGTAACTTGTCCATAT
>Ga0326511_10003459_pt1 | contig 12697 bp, 15 predicted proteins | sample 0_2496_0518_D_FD_203701 | JGI IMG/M metagenome (GOLD analysis project Ga0326511, IMG submission 203701) | Bovine rumen microbial communities from UC Davis, California, United States - 0_2496_0518 | ecosystem: Host-associated > Mammals > Digestive system > Stomach > Rumen | place: USA...
GATACCATTGTTTCCAAGTTCAGTATCTGAGGTAACAAGTCTAAGTTAAACGTATAAGTTTTTTCTGAGGACTCCGAAACAGGAAGTGCCTTGATATCCTGGATAACATCTGTTGCTTCTGCACTCAGTTCATCTCCCATAACAATAAGACTGGAAGCATTATCTAGTTGGTCTGAGAATGAGGATGTTATCTTATTTAATTTTTCTGCTATTAAGTCTGCTTTTTGAGTTATTTCCATATCGAACTCCTTATGTCTATTTATATTTAGGTTTAATTAGATTGTTCTTGATTTTGGTTTTAGTTTGATATATAATATAAATGTAATCAGGAATTTAAGGAGTGTGATATGAAATACACTATTTACTACACTGATAACTGGAGATGCAGAAACAGAGGTTCAGGAAGAGATGACTTTATTAAAGAGGTCTATGAGTTTGAAAATGATAAAGATGCTTTACTCGAGGGAATAAGTCTCCAGGAAGATGAAAGCGTTGAAGATATTTTAGAAGAATTAGATGATGGATATGAAACATCTGAAGAAGAATTAAAAAGAATTTTAGAAGATACAGATTATGGCTTCGGAAACCCAGTGGTGTTTTGGATTAAGAATGGTTCAAAGAAGATTTATGACACAGGGTTGACAAGAACAATATGGAATAGAGAATTTAACTAATAGATTTTTTTAAACCCTGCTTAAAAACAGGGTTTATCATTATGAGGATTATTTGAATGTATACAATTGAAAAGACTTTTACTGGTGATTTAGCACACAGAATTCATAATCAGAACTTAGACTCTAACTTTACTGAAGGAAACTCTAAGGTCTTAAAGTGTAGAAGGCTCCACGGTCATACTTTTAGCCTTAAAGTCAAACTGGGTTCTGAAGAATTAGTTGATGATATGGTTTTGGATTATAATGAAATTGGTTTCGTTAAGAATATGATTAACGATATCTTAGACCACAGAACACTCTTATCTAAGAATGACCCATGGTTTGGCAAGATTTTGTGCATAGTTCCTGAGTACTGGGAGCAATCATACGGCGTTCCTCCTCTAAAGGAAACAGAATGGGATTGCGAACAGGTAGACATTAGCAATATCGAAGACCAGGACATTAAGGAATTTTTAAGTTCGTTTACTTTAGTTCCATTTACCACAAGCTCTGAGAATATCGCTAAGTGGATTTATGGAATCATAGAAAAAAGAGTTGATACATATAATAAAAGAAACAACACAAACGTAAAGGTTTTGAGTGTTTCTTATAAGGAAACTCCAAATTCAGAAGCAATTTATTTAGGATAAAAATGAAAAAGGAATTAAAGACAGTAAGACTGGATAAGCTAACTCCTTATCCAGGAAACCCAAGACATAATAATCAGAGCGCCAAAGTAGTAGCCGAATCCATCAAACAGTTTGGCTACATCAACCCAATTGTAGTAGATGAAAACTATGTCATTTTAGCAGGAAACACTAGATTCAAAGCCCTTAAACTCTTAGGATATGACATCGCTGAAGTCTTAGTTGTAGAAGGGCTAACAGAAGAACAGAAGTCAGGGTTTGTGGTAGTCGATAACAGAGCAGGCGAATTTTCAAGATGGAATATGTCAGCACTAGACAGGATGATTAACAGAGGAGACTATGACCCTGAAGCACTGAAAGCATTTGGAATTCAGAGTGTAGAAGAAGTTAAGAGGCAGATTGAAAAGTTAATCTTAGGAGATGAAGGAGTTAAAAGTGTCACAAAGCTCGAACAGTGGTAAAAGTTTAGTCTTTGGCCTCAGTGGAGTGCTCTTTAACCAGTTAGATGGTCTGAATGCTCCTCATGAAAGAAGAAAGATGATAGCAGAGAGGATTTTTAAATCCTTTGACAATGATTTTTTGATTTGTGCTCAGAATTTCACATATAAAGGAGCACAACTCTTTGCTGAGTTAGGTCCTGAAATCGAAAACAGATGCTACATAGACTCAGGTGGTTTTATTCTGTTTAAGAAAGAGATGGAATGGGGCAAAGACGACCCCAAGTTCATCAAGATGTGCGAAAGAACTAAAAACAGATTTTTGAAGATGCTGACATGTATAAAGTGTAAGGAGTGCTTTGAGTTAGATAATGAGTATTTTAGAAAAGATGAAGACCTGTTGAGTCCAAAAAATTATCTTAGAGAAGAAGTTAAGGCGATAACAGGGTTTTATCCTACTCCTGTTTTTAAGATGCATCAAGGGTTTGAATACTGGAAGAGACTGTGTGAGAGTGACCTTTATCCAAGATTAGCCATTGGAGGCTTAGCACAGACATCTTCATGGCATAAGTATCCTGAACAGTTAAGACTAATGGTAGCATATGCTAAACTGTTTAATAAGAAAGTTCATTTCTTAGGATGTCAAAATGCGGCAACATTTAGACAATGCCAACCTGATACTGTAGATTACAATATTACACAGTTTAACATCACCATGAGCCTAGCAAGAAGGAATAATCCAGAAGCTACTGAAAGAGAGTTGTTAAAGCACTTTCCACTGTACGCATTTGCCATGGCTAAGGTGAGGTCATTTTTATATGACTGTTTTAAGAGGGAAGGCGAAGAAGACGAGGATACAGAAGAATGATACATGGACTTTCAAAGAACACTAACAGTGTCTTTAGTTTTGAAAAAGATGATGAAAACAGAATTCAACCAAATGCTTTTGATTTTAAAATTTCAAGAGTCTTTAGATTTAAAACAGATTTATTTGTTCTAAATGAAGATGACTCTAAGACTCACAGACAACAGGAAGAGATTTTTCCTGATGAAAATGGATTTTGGACTCTAACAGAAGGAGACTACAATGTCCTGACTGATACAGAGTGTAAAATATCAGAGGGCGAAGCAGGATTTGTTATTCAGAGAAGTTCTCTGAATAGAAATGGCATCTTCCTTACCTCAGGACTCTATGACTCAGGTTTTGACAACACTGTGGGCTGTGTTATGCATGTCTGTGGGAATGGAGTTTTTAAGGTCCAAAGAGGTTCAAGAATAGGTCAGTTTATTCTAACAAAAGCAGAAACACTTAAACTTTATAATGGATCTTATAATAGAAAATGAATTTAGAAACATACTTTAAACTTATAAGTGACTTAATTCTGAAAATCAAGGACTCACAATTTAAACCTGACTGTGTTGTAGGGGTAGTAAGAGGAGGATATATTCCATCTGAAGCTATTTCAAGAGCACTTAAAGTTCCTTTAGTCTTAGTAAGAGCATCTTCGTACTCTGACAAGTCTAAAATTGGAAGTCCAGTTATCTCAGAATTTATTGGAAAGCCTTTTGGAAAAGTTCTAATTGTAGATGACTTAGTTGACTCAGGTGAGACTTTGTTACAAGTTAAAGAGATTTTGAAGGATTTTAGTCCGAAGACTGCTGTTATTTGGACTAAGAAAGACAACATTGCTGATTTCTTTGTTAAGAGAGTTGAACCTGAAACTTGGATAGAACAGCCAATGGAAATGTTTGATTTAGTTTAGAATATATAATATAATAAAGAATATCTTATTTGAACAGGAGATTTTAAACAGTTATGATTGAAGTTGAAAAGACAAACCCAGAATTAGGACTTAGAGTAAAAGAACATTTAAAGTCAAAGGGACTTCTTAACATTGAAGCAGATAATGACTTTTCCAGAGAAGAACGCATCAACATCTTAGAAGACAAGTTTAGAGATATTATCAGAGTGCTTGGCCTAAATCTTGAAGATGGAAATCTCCAGGAGACTCCAAGACGATTAGCTAAGTTATATGTTAATGACTTATTTGGCGGACTAGACTGGACTAAGTTCCCTAAGTGCACTGCTATTGACAATGAATTTGTAGCTTATGATAATTTTGTTTTGGTTAAAGACATTAGAATTGTGAGTGTTTGTTCGCATCACTTTATGCCTTTCTTTGGTGTAAAGAACAATATCTTTGGCCCTGGATGTAATATCGCTTATATCCCAAACAAAAAGGTCTTAGGTCTTTCTAAGTTATCTAGAATTGTAAACTTCTTAGGTTCAAGACCTAATACACAGGAAACTCTAACAGCACAGATTGCTGAAGTCCTAGCGTTTATCACAGAAACAGAAGATGTCGCAGTTTTGATAAATGCCAATCATACTTGTATGTCGTTAAGAGGCTCCAGTGACCCAGGCGCTAACACTGTCACACTATATTGTAAAGGAAAGTTCCTCACAGACGGCAAACTCCGAAGTGAATTTTTAAGCACTAAGTCACTTTAGTATTACAATCTTCTAATCAAAGCACTTAAAAAATAAGTGCTTTTATAATATAAGGAAACTCAAATGCTTGTATCACACGAAGTTCCAAAGAGTCTGTTGGACCTTTCATTGTTATTTAATGACTATGACTATTTTTTAATACATCAGATTTTTAAATTCCAGGAATACAGGGATTTCTTTAAAAAATCTAAAGACCTAAACAGAAGACAAATTTTAGATAATTCTTTATATGAACTTAAGGAGACCTTTGACCCTGATGTATTTGCTGACTACATCAAAGAATTGAAGCCTTCAGAGTATCTTATTCCTGACTGTTTCAATGACTTCCAGAAGAACTTAGACCTTTTTGATGACTGGATGTCCAAATACTGTGACCTTCCAGGACTCAAAATAGCGACAATCCATGGAAAAACAATGAAAGAATTCCAGGATGCTTATAATATTTTTAAGTCTTATGATATAAAGATAGCTTTTAATTTTGCAGAAGATGCATACAAACAGTTTCCATCTCCAATAGAAGGAAGATACAGATTTATCAACTCCGTAAATATAGACAGGACGAAGAAACATCACCTCTTAGGATGCACTAATGCTTCAGAGTTTTTCTACTACAGGAACTTTGAGTGGATAGAAACTATTGATACTTCTAATCCTATCATGGTGGCTTTTGAAGGAAATAGATATCCTATTTTCTCAAAGCCTAAGCTAGCAGTGGATGATACTCAGGACATTGAAGTAACAAAAAAGATAAGAGATGATGTTCTTTATAATGTAACTATGTTTAAGGAAACTATAAAGAATGACAAATCGAAACTACACTCCAGTGTTTAAGGAAGGAAATGTAGACCTTTCTGAATTTGATTATCCAAGATGGGGAGACCCAAGTGAAGACGAAATCAAACTGAAAATTATGAAACAGTTTATATGCTTTAATAAGACGTCTCCTTCAAAAAAAGTTCTCAAGGATGGTACACGAGTAACTAAGGACTCTCCAGACGAAGATTTCATTGCTTATTTTGACCAAAAGTTTAGCCCTCTCCTTCCTCCTGAAAAGGAAATCATAAAAAGAAAGGACTGGGCTACATTTGAAACATTTGTCGGTGAATCCTTGGAAATTCTCCACCACCCTGTCTTTGAAAAAATGGCAGAGTATATCAGAAACAACAGTGTCCAACAATCTGACTATCTAGTCATTTGTTGCTGTGGTCATAAAAAGCCTTACTCAACATCTGAATTTTTTAGAGGATTCACACATCCATTAAAACTCGAAGGCATGACACACGCTTACGACTTAGTTGTCTTATCATGTTCAGGAGTTATCCCTATCAACGAAGGGAATGACTTCTCATTCTGTTATCCATTTAGACAATATGACTGGAATCATGGAAGAGAGCATGAAAAGGGAATTAAAGAGGATGCCTTTGAACAAAGATATTTTTATATTAAAGAATATCTTAAAACCAAAAATTACAAAAAAGTGGCTATTTCCTCAAGAGAGACTGGGGACACATTTATCAAGATATACAACAGACTGAAAGAGGATTTTCCAGATATCCAGTTCATGAAAGTATATGACAGGCAGGAAGTTGAAGACTGGATTACTGGAACATATGGGTATGTGAAGGGAACAAAGGAATTTAAGATGACTGAAACCAGAACAATGCTACATCCGAGAGTAGTGACCAAAATCTTGAATTTCTTTTATGGTTCTCTCCCTGATGTGTGGATACAGTATCTTAAAGATTTTGAAGAAAGATGTGCAAAGAAGAGACAATACAAACATAAAAAATAACATTTAAGTTATAAGTGTGAGCATCAAAAAAAGACAATTGGTTTCAATTGTCTTTTTATTTGGTTTATTATATAATAAGACTATAATTTAAATAAGGAGAACTTAGATGAAAATTGCTATTTCAGGAGTCCAGTGCACAGGAAAAAGCACTGTTTTAAAAGAACTTCAGAAGATGCCAGAGCTTTCAGGATATGAGTTTGTTTTTGAAGGAATTAGAAACCTCAAGAATCAAGGAAAAATCAAGATAAACGAAGATGGGAATGATTACACTCAGATGGTTATAGCCAATTTTCATAAAGACAACCTTCTGAAGGAAAATGTTGTTCTGGACAGATGTATCTTAGACTGTTATGCATATTCATTGTATTCATATCAAAAAGGTATGATTTCAAAGGATACTCTTGACAATGTCACTAAGATATATAATGAAACAGTAAACCAGTATGATGTTATCCTCTATCTTAGACCTGAATTTGAGATGATTGAAGACGGTGTAAGAAGCCTTAACAAAGAATTTAGAGATGAAGTTTTAAAAAATTTTGAGTCTTTAATAAAAGACCTTAAAAATGTTGTTGTTCTTTCAGGAACTGTTGAAAACAGAGTAAATCAGTTTAAAGCGGTATTAAAGTATTTTAAAGGGAAAAGAAATGGATTATAATTTACCAAAATCAGACAAGCCAGTTGTTTGTGTTTTAAGTGGAGGTTTAGACTCCACTGTTTTAGCTTATCTGTTAAAGAAGCATTACGAAGATGTAAGACTCTTAGCATTTAACTATGGGCAGAGACACAGTATCGAGTTAGAAAAGGCTAAGATTACAGCAGGAAAACTTAATTCTCCTTTAAAGATAATTGATATTTCTTTTATAGGAGACATTGTCAAAGATGTTTGTTCATTGTCAGACAAAACAACTGTTAGTCTTCCAACTAATGAAGAGTCTAAGGATGATGTTCAGGCAAACTTTGTTGTTCCATACAGGAACTTAGTCTTTCAGAGTATCGCTTTAAGTTATGCTGAGTCCTTAAGAGCAGAGTATGTCTTTTTAGGTATTCAGAATGGTGATAATAATGGTTTTTGGGATTGTAGACCAAATTACTATGAAAAGCTAAATGAACTAACATCTTTAAACGACTTATACAAGATAAAAGTATTAACTCCTTTTATTGACTTGACTAAGGTTGAGGAAATTGCTTTAGGGGAGATGTTAGGTGTTCCATTTGAAGATACTTGGACGTGCTACAAAGGTTCTAAAGATGGAAAACCTTGTGGTATTTGTCATAGTTGCGCTGAACGATTAGAAGCATTTAAGAAGTTAGGGTTAAAAGACCCATTGAATAATTAAGACAAATAACTTATAATATCATCATATCAAGAGGATATTTTTAAGGAGTTAAAATGAAAGAAGCTATTTTAAGTTGCAGTGGTGGATTAGACTCTACATCATTACTTTTGAATCTTTTAAAGAACAATTTTAATGCCCATATTGTAAACTTTAATTATGGTTCCAAACAGAATATTTTTGAATTGTGTTTATTATATAAAAACATAGAATATTTAAAGTCAAAAGGCTTTAATGTCGACTATAAGACCTTAGACATTTCTGATGCAATGAGTAATCTTAGTTCATCTTTAACAAGAAAAGATGTAGAAACCCCTGAAGGCGCGTATAACTCAGAAAATCAGAAAGTAATCTTTGTTCCAAACAGAAATGCTATCTTTGCTAGCATTATCTATGCACAAGCATTAAGTCTCTATAACGACACAGGAAACGATGTTAGTATCTGCATGGGAATTCATGCTAATGAAGTTTCAGTCTATCCTGACTGTACACCTGAGTTCTTTGATACTTTGTTTAATGCCTTCCAGAAGGGAAACTATAACCCTGAGCACATCTTTGCTTATAATCCCTATGTAAATGTTACTAAGCAAAAGGTCTTAGAAGATGCTATTGACAGTTGTGAAAAATTAGGTTTAGACTTAAATGTCATAATGAAGAATACTTTAAGTTGCTATAGTCCAAAGAATGGAAAAGCTTGTGGAAAGTGTCCTACCTGCATAGAAAGGCTGGAAATATTCAAGAACTTAGGATTAAAAGACCCTGCTGAATATGTGAAGTAAAAGTCTTGTTTATATATAGAAAAGAAGATTAAAATATTTTATAATAAGGATATCTTTTAGATATCCTTTTTATTTGATGGAGAAACACATTGAGACTTTTTGAGACAACATTTAGAGATGGTTACGACTATTTTGAAAGATACTTTAACACTGAGACTAACAAGTCAGAGTCACACAAGATAGACTCTAAGTATGAGTATTTTGTTCCATACTCATTTGGAGAGTACAAACTCATTACAGACCAAAATCTTAGATTAACAAGATTAGAAGGAACATCTAAACAAGCAAAAGACCAAATGGGTGTTATACAACCTGTTTATAAGCATATCAGAGATACCTATTGGAAAAATGGGACTTATAATCTTAGTCCAAGAATAGCATACTTAGATATAGAAACTAGAGCAAAAGGGGAGCCTGACCCTTTAAATGCCCCTGAACAGATTACTTTAATCCAGGTCTTAGACTCTAAGACTAATCAGGCGATTGTTTTAGGACTTAGACCTTGGGAACCTGAAGAAGACTATAAGTTAGAATGTGATGTAAAGTATGTACACTGTCAGGATGAAATTTCGCTGTTAGAGACATTTGTAAAAGTCTTTAGAGCAATTAACCCTGTGGTTGTGTATGCTTGGAATGGAGATGGATTTGACTTTCCTTATCTCTATAACAGAATGAAGAATTTGGGGTTAAACCCAAATGATTTGTCTAACTATGGAAGCGTAAAGTTAGATATAGTTGAAGACCCTAAAACACACAGAAACTGCTTTAAGTTAAATTCTCCAGGACATCACTTCCTGGACTTAATGGAAGTTTATAAACGATTCGTTCTGAGTCCAAGAGCTTCTTACGCATTGGATTCAATCGCTGAAGTTGAGTTAAATTCTCACAAAGTAGACCATTCCGAGTTTCCTACTTTTGACTCTTTCTATACTGGAGAGGCTTATACCATTTCAGATAAGCCTTATTCAGAAAGAATAAGAGAACAGATAAGACAAAGATATATCAAGAAAAATTCCTTAACAGAAGGAACACAAGAGTATGATGAAAATATGTCTTTGTTATTAAAAGACATCAATTTTCAATTTGTGTATTATGGCGTTATCGATATTGTTCTTTTAAAGAAGATAGATGAAAAGAGAAATCTGAGTAAGATTATCGTCAACATTTCTAAGACAATGGGCGTTAACTACAAAGATGTTTTGGGAACAGTTAAGCCTTGGTCACAGTATATCAGCAATGTAGCTTTAAATGAAGGTCTCGTAATGCCTAAACTTGAGCAGATTGAAGCTACACAGTATGAAGGTGCATTTGTAAGACATCCTGTTAAAGGAAAGCATAAGTGGGTCTTAAACTTCGATGTTAACTCTATGTATCCTCAGTTCAGTATTGCAGGATTTGGAATGAGTCCCGAGAACTTGGTTCCAATGGCTAAACTCCCAATGGAATTAAGAGACTTAATCCAAAGATATTTTGCTAATAAGTCAGACCAGGAAATCTTAGACATTCCTGAAACTGTTTGGGATGAAGTTACTCCTATCTTAGTTAAGCATAATCTTTGTTTGACAGCGAATGGGACCTGTTATAAGAGAGACTCAGTTGGAATTATTCCAAGACTTGTAAATCAAATTTATGACGGAAGAAAGTTAGACAAAAAGGAAATGTTCAAGTATGAACAAAAAGCAGTTGAGATAGAAAAGGTCTTAGAAGAAGGAATTTTTGGAAATAAAGAATTAGAGGAAAATATCGATATTCTTAATATAAAAGACTTAAATTCTTATTCTAAGAAATCTTTAGAGTCCTTGTTAGAAAAAACAGACTTTATGGTAGACAGACTGAATACTGAACAGCTAACAAAGAAAATTCTGATAAATGCTCTTTATGGAGCAACAGGAAACGCTTTCTTCCCTCTTTATAATAAAGACTTTGCTTCTGGAATTACAGCAAACGGAAGAATCTTCATTCAGCAAACAGCTAACATGATTAGACAGAAGTTCCAGGAACTTATCCCTTGGGCTGAGGAGTATATAGTATACGGTGACACAGATAGTTGTATTGAAAGTACTATGATAAATACTGATAAAGGAGATATTAAAATAGGCGACATATACAACTCAACAGACTCCAAAGAAGTCGAATACAAACCAGGGAAGTTCTTTAAAGAAGTTAATGGGGTTAAAGCACTTTCGGTTGATAAAGACTCTAAACTTGAATATAAACCTATCAAATATGTAATGAAACATAAGGTTAAAAAGCGTTTATTCAAGATTAAATGCAATGGGAATGAAGTTGTAATCACTAACGACCATTCTATAATGGTTAAAAGAGATGGAAAGTTAATGGAAGTTAAACCGTTTGAAATCAAAAAGACTGATAAGTTAATTCTTATAAAGGAAAATAAAAATGCCTAAGAAAAATTCACTTGGAGGACAGTTCTCAAAAGACATTAAGGGTTTTGAGAACGAATATTTCTTCCTTAAGAATTTGTATTCAGAAAAAGGATGGTCTCAAAGTGCTCTGACACATGTTATAAGAAGATTTGTTGAAGGTTGGAGATATGATGGATTAGACAAAGTCCATCATACTCCTGTGAGTTTGGATCTCGAAAGAAAAGTCATTCTTCTGAGAGGTCTAGGTCACAACAGACAATCTAAGATATACTTCACTACACAGTACGGCGAACATCTTGGCGAGATTAAATTCAAAGAAGTCCAAACCTTTCAAGCACTTTCAAACTCTAAAGAATATAAAGGAATGACTGATGAAGAGTTTAAACGATATAATAATTCAAGAGCTATTACTTTAAAGAATATGATTAAAAAGTATGGAAAGGAAGAAGGAACAAAGGTCTTTAATGAATATAGAGAAAAGCAAAGATACAAGAAGAGCAAACAGCGTTATATCGATGAATTTGGAGAGGAACAAGGATTAAAGATTTTTAAAGAGATAAACAAAAAGAAAATCCAAAGTCTCGAGAATTTCCAAATAAAATATGGAAAGGAAGAAGGTCTAAGAAGATATAGAAGCTTTGTAGAAAGCCATCGAAAGGGGTTTTCAAACGTAGCATCGAATCTTTTCGAGCAAATTGAATCGCTGATGAACTCAGACAAAGTTTCATTTTTATATCTTCCAAAAAATTCAGAACTCCTCTTGGAAAAAATTGGAGGGTTTTATAAGTATGACTTCTGTATTCCTGAACTAAAATTCATCATAGAATTTAATGGAGATATATTCCATGGAAATCCTCAGTTATTCAACGAGTCTGATTGTCCTAATCCATTTGACAGAACCCTCACAGCAAAACAGATGTGGTCGAATGACAAAGAAAAGATAGATTTAGCCAAGTCAAAAGGATTTGAAGTGATGGTTATTTGGGAAAGAGATTATAGAAACGACCCTGAGACTATTATGAACAACATAATCCAAACTATAAGTGAAAAATTGAAAAATTCTTAGTTTTATATTATAATAGATATTATTTTAACAAAGGAATTTTAAATGGAAGCATTTGAACTAATAGAAACGTCAGATTTTGAGATAGAAGACTTAGGAATCCAGGAAGAAGATGTGTATGACATAGAAGTAGAGGATAATCATAATTTCTTCGGGAATAACATCTTACTCCATAACTCAGTTTACTACACTGTTGAGCCATTTGTTAACAAGTACTTAGAAACCCATCCAAATGCAGATAAACAGGAACTAACAGATTTTTGTCTTAAATTTGCCAACAAAGTGGTACAGAAAGTTATTGATGACTCAATAGACTTAATAGCTAAGAGATTTAACTGCCAGGACAAGTCAAGAATGGCCGCGAAGGTAGAAGTTGTTTGTGATGTGATGATTAACTGTGCTAAGAAGAAGTATTATGCTCGAGTCTTAGATGCTGAAGGAGTAAGATACGACCCTTTAAATCCGCATATCAAGATAATGGGATTAGAGTTAGCTAAGTCAACAACCCCTCAGTGGGTTAAGGATACTATCAGTCAAGCAGTTCCTATCTTGTTTGATAAAAATGAGCCTGACCTAAAGAACTGGATAAAAACAATTAAAAATTCTTATCTCCAAGCATCTTTGTGGGATATCTCACAAGTCTGTAAGACAAATAATCTTAAGTATGAGATAGGAGGAAAGAATGTTCCATTTCAAGCTAAAATGGCTTTGGTCTATAATAAGTTTATAAAAGACAACAATCTTCAAAGTTCGTTTAGACTCATCCAGGAAAGAGAAAAGTTCAGAGGATTAAGGCTTGTAAAGAATAATCCATTTGGGGTTGACATCATTGGTTATTGTGACCTTAGATTTGCTGAGAAGTATCTAAAACCTTATGTTGATTATGACTCAATGTTTGATAACACATTCTTATCAGCACTCAAACTAATGACAGACTGTATGGATTATGATGTCTATGAAAAAGTCATTTCCATAGACGAAGACTGGTAATTTAAATGTTTAAAGGGTCATTTGATGACCCTTTTAAATTTCTATGTCTTTATATAATAAACATGATTTAAATGTTCTTAGAAACTAAAAAGTTTCTACT
>Ga0326511_10003460_pt1 | contig 12696 bp, 18 predicted proteins | sample 0_2496_0518_D_FD_203701 | JGI IMG/M metagenome (GOLD analysis project Ga0326511, IMG submission 203701) | Bovine rumen microbial communities from UC Davis, California, United States - 0_2496_0518 | ecosystem: Host-associated > Mammals > Digestive system > Stomach > Rumen | place: USA...
ACATTGAAGAAATATTGCATATATGTTTAGGTAAAGATGCCACAAGAGATGATTGTAATTCATATGAAACTCTTCTTAATTTTATAGCTAGTGATAGATATAAATTTAGATCAGTTGAACAATTAGAGAAAATAAAAGAATGGTTGTTTGATAATACTGATTTACTTAGAGAAGCAACTGATAAAATAAAACAAGATGCAGAGAAGTTATTTGACAACACTATAAATTATATTAAGAAAAATTAATGAAAAAATTACTAACTTATATAAAAGAAAGTTTAATTAAAGAAGGTGGTAATGCGGTGAATGCAAATCCAATACCGGCAATTATAGCTCCTAAAGTATATGATGAAATAGAAAAGAAAGTACATAGTGTATCTAAATTTAAAAATATAGATATGGCAGCTTTAGGTAGTATAGGTAAGAAAGCCGATGACCAAACAAATGGTGATATTGATGTAGCGGTTAAAGTTGATACTAAAGATGAACTTAATGAAATAGTTGATACTTGTTTTAATGATTATGAAATTAATTATAATACAATGAAGACTATTACATCATTTGGATATCCTTATAATATAGATGGTTATAAAGGAATTGCCCAAGTTGATTTTATGATAGTTAAGAATATGGATTGGGCTAAAGCTTATTATCATTCACCAAATCTTAAAACCGGAGAATCTAAATATAAAGGTGCTGTTCGTACGGCTGCATTAAGTGACGTAATATCATGTATTCCTGTACCTGATGTTAAAGATGAATATTTTGAAGATGGTGTTACTGTTAAACGTCATTGGAAGCACACATTTAATACTGAAGGAGTATTTGTACAATTGGTTGATTTTTGTGGAAAGAATGGTAAACCAGTTAAAAATGGAAAGAAACTTAAAGAATTTGAAAAATTAGTTACTAATGATCCAACAAATATGGTAAGATTTATATTTGGTGATGAAGGAACATTAGATGATATAAATTCTATAGAATCTATTTGGAAAGCAATACATGATCCTAAGAAATTTAAATGGGGAGATGATGTATTAGAAGCTACTGAAAAGAAGATATTAGAAGACCCTGCTCTTCAAGATAAGATAAATAAAGAAGATTTTCCAACTAAATTTTATAAAGGAGAAAAATAATGGATTATTTAATAGATAAATATCTTAAAAAACCAGATTATGTGAAAGAGTTATTTAATAAGAAAGTTACTGTTTCACTTAAAATTGATGGTTCGGCATTTCAAATATTCTATAATAAAGATGAAGATAAAATAGAATATCATAAACGTGGTGGATCATCAAGTAAATTAGGACCAATTATAGATGAATATACACAGTTATTTACAAAACATTTAAATGATGCTATAGATTTTTTCAATAATAAAAAAGATTTATTAAAAGAAAATAAATTCTATGCTATTGAAATATTTAATGATATGTATATTCTTTTAACTGTAATAGATAATAATGACAATATAATTACCGAAGTATCTGATATAGCAAGAAAATTAAATATTGAATCTTTACCAATTTTATTTAATGGTAAATTAAAATTTAATAATGATATTATTTCATTATTAACTTTAGATGAAAATACATCAAATGAAGATTTTATATCAGCAATTAAAGGAATATTTGGTGATGGTGATTATGAGAAATTTTTAAAAGGAGATGAAGTAGAAGGTATTGTTTTAACTTGGGTAGAAAATGGTAAACCATTACAATATAAAATTATTAACCCAGCATTTAAAGCAAAACATGAAAAAGAACAAAAGGATAAATTAAAGGAAGCAGAAAAAGATACAGAACAACTAAATAAACTTATTAAATTATTATATGATAGACTTAGTGATGTAGCTAAATATAGAGATGATAATTGGATAAAAAATTTAGATTTGAATTTTTTTGAGATGTGTTCAGATCCTAATTGGTTACAAGATGTTAAAAATATAGCAAAAGAAATAACACCAAATAATAACAAATGGTTTACACTCCAACTAAATAAAATTAGTAATATAATTAAAAAGTTATTAGATGATAATGGTGATGAAATGAAAACTATTTATGAGAAATATTTAATGACTTTTAATAAACCAAAGAAAAGAGCATTTATAATATCTAAAGAATTTCAAACTAAAATAAACAATATAATAGAAAAATTACAATCAGTTAAAGAATCACTTAAATTATATACAAAAATAAATATGAAATCAATAAATCAATATATTTTAGAATCTCAAGATAAATATTTTACCAAAAAAGAAAAAGATAAGATAATGATAAATATATGGGATAAAAATGGTGAGTTCTATAAAATGCTTAAAAAAATAGATATAAAAGCAGATACTCCTAATATCAATCAATATTTCGATGATTTATTAGATGATGATAGAATGCTTGCAGGTTTTGCTGAATATATTTCAAAAGTTATAAAGCGAAATAATTTTAGTTTAGAACAAGTACGCAAATTTGTTCAAACAGAAGATTTAGATTGTATATATGAAGTAGAAAAAGATACAGCTTCAATTTATTATATGTATAATTCATCTTTTGATAGTAAATCATTAAAAGAAATTGATAATGTATATAATACGCTAATAAAAAATATAAAAGAAAATATATTATCAAATGAAACAGAAGATGAAGATGATGTTTATTATAAAAAAATGGATGCACATGAAAAATGTGTAACATTTAAAAATTGCAGTAATAAAGATTGGAATAAATTAAAAAAGTTTTTTGAAAAATTTGTTAAAACAAATAATCATTTTAATAAATTTTTTAATAATTACGAACGTGACTACTTAGTAATTGGACTTTTTCCTAAGCCATTTAAGGAAAATGACGATACCAATATAGGCCTATTTTTAACTTTACAAAAAAATTATAAATAAAATATTATGAAAAATTTAAAAGAATACTTAGTATGTGAATCAGTAAACGATAATGTTATTGATTATTTCAAAAAAACCTTCAAAAATATTACTATTGAAGACCGTTCAGCAGATGAATTTCCAAACCCATTTGATGAAAATGAAGAAGGTGATTGGATTGAAATATTTTTAAATGATTTTGATACTACAACATCATTTGCATATGATCCAAACAAAAAATTATTTCAATTAGTTGTTGATTCATGTTTTGTTATATATGATGATTCAGATATTGATTTTGATGATGAAGGGGGAGAAGGATATGATGCAACACCTGAGAACTTAAAACTTTATAATAAGCGTTCAGTAAAGAAAATATGCAAATACTATGAAAATGAATATTAATACAATGATTATAAAGATAATATATAAATTATAATACATATGAGAAATATTAATGAATATATTAATGAATCACTTGGTTATTATAAAACGTTATCAAATTTCTTAGAAACATTTTGGTCAGAAGAAGATTGGTATGATGATATACATGGTGCATTAGATGATAATGACGAAAAAACTAGATTAAATTTAATTGATAATGGATATTGTTTGACTGTTTGTAATTGTGTATCATTTTTGGAAGATGAACCATTTTATGATGATGTTGAATATTACTTATTAGATGATGGTGGCACAAGTTATCATTTCTTTATGAAATACAAAGATCTTTATTATGATGCTTATAATTATAATGGTGTTAAAAAATTAATAGATTTACAATTTTGTAAAAAATATATGAAAGGTAAATCTGAAGAATATTTAAATAAAAATTTAACTTTGGTAGGAAAAGGTGCCGATTTTACTTATGAAAAGGCACAAAGCTATATAAAATAATTAAATTATAATATATATGAGAAATATCAATGAATATATAATAATTGAGTCAAAAGGTTATACAATAGTTAATAAAATTAAAAAAGAGTTTAAAGAAAAATTTAATGACAAAGTAACTATTGGAACAGGTAAAGCGAATTTTCAACAATTATATGATGTATATATTTATGATGATAAATTAGAAACTTTACAACAAGTAAATGATATACTTAAAAAACATTTACCTATTTGGAAAGGCTTTACTGATGATGAAATGAAGAAAAAACTTAAAGATAAAGAAGAGTTCTTTAAAAAACATAAAGATGATAAATCAGTAACATTGGATAGATATCCTGTGGAATTTTTTAGATTTACATCAAGAGATTTAAGAAAAATAACTGGAGAATAAAATTATGAAAGATATAATTAGTTTTATAAATGAATCTTCATCAGAATTTAATTATGCTATCCGATATGCCGCTAATGAAAGAGATATTCTAGCATTCAAATATCAAACATCATTACAAAGAGCACAAAATTTTGTTAGAAAGATGCAAAAACAAGGAATGCTTATAAGTTGTGTATATGAAGTACCATCTGATAATTGGGAAGAATTCAAAAAACTTTCAAAAAGCCGTAATATGACAGGAGAGAAAGGAGAGAAATTAAAAGAACTTTCTAATGAATATTTTAGAAAAAAAGAAGACATAAATAAATTTTTAGATAAAAGATAATTATGAAATCATTAAATGAATATATAAATGAAGAAAAGAAAACAACTGGAGCCGGTTGTGTAATTAAATAAATAAAAAAATATATTAAAAATTAAAATGAAAAACTTAAAAACATTTATTTTAGAATCTCAATCAGAAATTTTATCTATAATAAAAAGAATGATGGGATCAATTGATTACTCAAAATTAAAATCATATAATGGAGAACAAGATCCAAATAAATTTGATGATCAAAAAGAAAATGAACTTTTATTAATTAGTAATATTGATGAAGGTGATTTTAAATTTATTGGAACTGCTGAATATTATAATATTGAAACTGGAAAAGAGTTCGATAAATTATCTGATAAAGAAAAAGCAGATTATGATTCTAAAAATGGAGATATTATTGTTTTAGATAAAGATAATAATATTAAATTTAGAATTGATGTTAAACTTAGCGATAAATATTTAGGAGCTATATCATTGGGTTCATTAACTAAATTTGATAAAGATGGATATTATTTATTAATTTGTAAAACTGGTAAATTCTTTAAATTAGTATCTCATAAAGATGTAATAGCTAATGTCAAGAGTGGAAAACTAAAATTAAATGCTCCTACAAATAATAATAAAGGTTATGATGTAGAATGGGAAGGTGAAAAATTAACATCAGAATATTTTATTAAAGGGGCAGATTTAAGAAAAATTTAATAATTAATTAAATAATATGAAAGATTTAAAAGAAACTTTATTAAATGAAGGTAGTTATGCAGGATATGAAGATATTATTAAATCTATAGAATCAAATTGCGATTCAGAAGCAATAATTGAAATGTGTAAAGATATCGCTAAAAAACCAGATAAACCAATATATGGATTCAAAATATTAGGATTAGTAGATGAATTATTAAAATATATGAAAAAATAAATCATGAAAGATATTATTGAATCATTAGATATAGCTAAAACATTTACTTTAAATATGGAAGAAATTGATTATGATATGTTAATTGAATTTCTTCAAGATATGAAAGATAAAAATGAAAAGTTTATCAAAATTAGAGTTAAACGCGGTGCAGCTAAAGGTAAATGGGTTGGATATGCAACTGATAAAAATGATGATAAATTTTATAATTTAACGAATTTAAGTAAATAATAAAAAATAAATAATTTTTTAGAAAGATAATAATTCAATATTATCTTTCTTTTTTATTTTTAATAAATACTGTTTATTATAAACATGTTAAATATAAATTCGTATATATTTGAAAAATTACAAATTGGTTCTAAAACAAAAATATTGACTCCACAATTTGAGAAAATATATAATGAAAAAAAGAAGCTTTGTGTAACCGAAAAAGAATTAAATGAAATTGAAATATATACCAATTCATTACAAGTATGTCCTAAATATATAAAAACTGGTTTACAAGGAAATATTAAATTAATATTTGATAAAACATTTTATTCGTGGGGTAAGGATCATAATTATAGTATTAGTATTTCTAAACCTGCCAGATATGAAGGAAGTTTTAAAATAATTATGGATGTTGGAAATACACGTCCTTATGAATTTCCAATGGGTAAAAATAATTACAAGGACAAAAATGGAAATTTAAAATTACCAGATATTAAATCAATTTTTGATCATATAAATAAAATTTGGGATAAATATGATTTAACATCTAAATTGAAATAATAAATATATAAAAATATAAATAATATAATGAAACGCTTAGGTGAATTTGTTAATGAAACACAAAATGATATAAAAAGTGTTAGTGGAAAAAAACCACAAGTAGATCCAAAGAGTGAAAATAAAATTAAATGGGCAGTTAATGAACCAGAAGATAATGATGCTGAAAATAATGAAATTGGTAAAAATTTTATAAATCTTACTAGTTCATTGAAACAATTAGTAATGAAATTTAAAACTAAAGAACCTTTCTTTATTATTGGTAGAGCTGGTTGGGGTAAAACAGCTATTATTAAAAAATTAGCAAAAGAAAATGATTTAGAAGTTATAACTGTGTATTTGGATAAGGCTGAGGCTACTGACTTAGGTGGTATTCCAGTACCAGTAGAAGGAAAGAAATCAACAGCTAAAGTAAAGAATGCATTAGGTAAAGAAGAAGAAAGAGAGTTTGCTGCACAAATTAAAGCTATGCCATCATGGGCAAAGTTAATGTATGATAATCCAGATAAAGAATTCTTACTATTCTTTGATGAAATGAACCAAGCTGCTCCTGATGTAATGAATGCTCTTATGCCTATTGTGCTTGAAAATGAAATATGTGAAGTTAAGTTTGATAACTTCTTTGTAGGTGCAGCTGGTAACTTTGAAGATGAAAATGGTGCAGTTAATGAACTTTCTGGTCCACTTAAATCACGTTTCAAACCACTTATTACATGGGAAGTTAATACTCCACGTGCATGGAAACAGGCATTCAAATATCTTCATAAAAAATGGGATAAATTATTAGGTGAAAATTTTGTTAGTCAATTTGAAGAAAATTGTGATTGTTTTGAAAATCCTCGTGAAATTGAACTAAAAATTTTTCAATTTATATATCGTATTAAACAAAATGGTGATGATGAAATTAATGATGCAGAAACATATTTATATCGTCTAAATGGTTTGGCTAAAGAAGATTTAACACGTACACAAGAAAAAGAAATTGAAAAACTTGCCGATTCAATGTTTAATTGTGTTGCTGGTGGAAGTAATTCATCTAATAAAAAAGAAGAAAGTAATTCTAGAAGAGATAAAAAGGATTCTAACATGGTACCAAAAGCAATTCAAGATACAGTTGCATTAGGTATGAAGAATGGTTTTATTAATATTGATATGGAAGATGAAAAAGGTAATATAAATACTGTAAGTTTTGGTGTATCAAAAGAAACTATAAGTGAAATCATTAATCCCGAAGAATGCAGTGCCGAAATGTTAGAACGTACTATTTCAAAATGTGAAGCTAATGGTTTAACATGGAAATATGAAAAACCTCAAAATTGGTCTAAACTTGGATTAGAAGATCCATTATCAGATAAATGGAACTTTATTGTTACAGGTAAAACAAAAATTAATACTGATGTAAAAAAACCAAAGAAAAAAGAATATAAAGATTAATTATGATTGAAAAAGATAATATAATTTATTTTGATAATGATAATGAATTTTATGAATATTGTGTTGTACCGGAACTAATTCCGGTACAATATATTGATAAAGATGGAAATGAAAATTATTATAATGATTTTAATTTATCTTCTCAATATAATATTGCATTAAAAACAGGTAAAAGATTCATTATTAAAGACGAGAATTCTCAAATATTTAAACATGGTTGTGTATCTTATAGAACCATTTCAAAAGACATACAAAATTTGGATCAATGGTTTGATGATTAAAATATGAAAAACTTACAAGACATAATACAAGAAAAACTTCAAATTGGTAAAAAAACAAAAGTTAGTGGATATAAATATCATCCTAAAAATACGGATGAGTTAAAACAATTATTAAAACAATTATTAAAGGAACGTGGAAAAGATGCTAATCTAAACGATATAGATACATCTAAAATAAATAATATGGATTTTTTATTTAATAATTTGGATCCTCACAATATAGATATATCCAAATGGAATGTTTATAATGTTGAAAATATGAACAATATGTTTTATTATTGTAAAAATTTTAATTCAGATTTAAGTGAATGGAATGTGTCTAATGTAAAAAATATGTATTGTATGTTTGATGGATGCGAAAATTTCAATTCAGATTTAAGTGAATGGAACGTATCTAAAGTTAAAGATATGTATGGTATGTTTTATAATTGTAAAAAATTTAATTTAGATTTAAGTGAATGGGATGTATCTAATGTTAAAGATATGGATTATATGTTTTATGATACCCCATTAGAAAAAAATCCACCAAAATGGTATAAGGGAAATTAATATGAAAAACTTACAAGATATAATACAAGAAAAACTTCAAATTGGTAGTAAATCTAAAATTAGTCAATATAAGTATCATCCTAAAGATAAGAAAGAATTATTAGATTTATTAACAAAACTATTAAAAGAACGTGGTGAAAATGCTGATTTAAATGATATTGATACATCTAAAATAACCGATATGAGTTTTTTATTTACATTTGATAGAAGAAGTTTTAATGGAAATATCTCACAATGGGATGTATCAAATGTTACAGATATGAGATGGATGTTTACTGATTCATCTTTTAATGGAGATATTTCACAATGGGATGTATCTAATGTTGAAAATATGGAGGATATATTTGACAATTGTCCTTTACGAAAAAATCCTCCTAAATGGTATAAAGATTAAATATGAAGAATTTACAAGATATAATACAAGAAAAACTTCAAATTGGTAGTAAAACAAAGATAAATGATCCTTATAAATATTTGGCAAAATTTTTAGATTGTAATGTTAATACGCTACAAACTATCTTAAATAAATATATTAATTTAGATATATTTGATGATAAAATGCACAGAACAATGCTTTGTACAGATTTTGAAGCATTGTTTATGTTAGCAATGATGTTAGTTAAAGATAATGCCAAAGAATCAGATATTTTATCTATGGGAACTATTCATTATTCAAAAACTATTGGAAAAGCTAATCCATATGATTATAGTTGGTATGAAGAATTATATGATGATGACAAAGATATTGATATTTTAGATCAAATAAAACTTGAATATAAAAATAACGAAAAAGTAAAAAATACATTTAAAGAAATATTTAATTTTTGTAAAGATAATAATTTAGATAATTATGAAAAATTTTTCTATTTTTATGAAGAGTTAAACAAATATAAAAATTTATAATAAATATGGAAGAAATAAAAAGTTCTTTACTTAATGATAAACATTTTGTTTTTGTTAAAAAGAGTTTAATTGAAGCATCAGAACAAGATGGTAAAGAAAAATTTAGAGTTAAATTATTAGAATATATAAATGATACATCAGATAATGATGATGATGAATTTTTTTATGAAATGCTTGAATGGGTACGTTTCTTAAAAAATGATAAATCATCAGTTGCATATACTACACCAGATCACAGAATATTTTTAAATGCCCCTACTGGCGGTAATGCAAATATTGGTGAAAATTATAGACAATGGGATTTTATATATGATCATGAATGTTTACACCAGGCATGGGACACATTTGCCGTTGGTGAAAAAATAAAAAGTGAAGGCATTCCATATAATCATTATATATTAAATGTTGCTTCTGACTGTGTAATTAATGATTATTTATATTATTATCGTAAAAAAGATATGCCTTCAGGTCTTATAACACCAGAGTATTTGAAAGAAGAATATGACATAGAATATAATCGTAAATATGATACCCAATATAAACTTTATCTTAAATTACTTGAAAAGAAAGATGAATTAGAAAAAGATGAACGTTGTCAAGATCAATGTGGCGAAAATTCGGGTGAAAGTTCAGGTGAAAATAGTAAAGGAGGAAGTGGTAGTGGAAATAATCAAGATAAAAAAGAAAAAGATAAAGATGGAAATGGAAAGGGTAATGGAAACGGAGAAGATAAAAAGGATAAAGATGGAAAGGGTAATGAAAAAGGTAATGGAAATGGAGAAGACAAAAAGGATAAAGATGAAAAAGGTAATGGGAATGGAGAAGACAAAAAGGATAAAGATGAAAAAGGTAATGGGAATGGAGAAGACAAAAAAGATAAAGGAGAAAACAACAAAAAAAGTCATTCAAATGGAGACGAATCCAAAAATGATAAAGGAGGAAATCCTAATGGAAATGGTGAAGGAAGTGGAAGTGATTTGAATGAAGAAACAGATGAAGATTTAAAAGATTTAAAGAAAAGAGCAGAAGATCTTATAGAAAAATATAAAAAGAAAATTAGTGGTGATTTATCAAACTTCTTTAAAAAATGTATTAGTTCACAAAAGTTAGAAGAAGATGGTTTGATGGTAAAAACAAATAAAGCAACATCTAGTTGGAATCAAAAATTAAGTGGTTATGTTAATACATATGTAAAAAATAAAATATTTAAAAAACAAAGAGAATTTAAACGTACATATCAAAAGGTAAAACGTGGATCTGGTTTCGTTAAGTTTGGAGAACCTATACAACGTGGTAAGAAAATTAAAGATGATAAATTAACAATAAGTGTAGCATTTTATGTAGATCGTTCAGGATCAATGTCAGGAATAATAGATAACGTATTTGACACAGCATATATAATTGCAGAATCATTAAAGAAACATTTTGGAAAAGAAAAAGTTGTTGGTGATGTAAAGTTTAAAATGATTACATTTGATGACAAAATTGAAGAAATACAATGGGGTAAGAAAGTACAAGCAAGAGGAGGTAACTTATCAATGCATGATTATCTTAAAAAACTTGAAGAACTTACTGGTGATTATTTGATTAACATATTTATTACTGATGGTCAATTTGATATTGATAAAAATGAAATGGTTAAATTAATTAAAGTTTTAAATGGATGTTTAATTTATGTAACTAATCAAGGTGATAGTGTAATGAAACAACTTTCGAAAGAATATGGAACACAAATATTTTATATAGAAGCTGATTCGGAATTTAAAATTGGATAATATAACATAATATATAAATAAAAATACCTATAAATTTCTATTTTAATAAAAATATTTATTTATTAAATGAAGAAAGTTATAGGTATTTTTTATGACTCTAATTTTAATATAAATTCTTTTGAAACTGGTTGTGGTGGTTCGGAAACCTGGGTTTTACAATTATCAAAAGAATTTGTTAAACGAAATTATCATGTCATAATTATTTGTAATACTGATTGGTATTTATATGAAAACAATAATTTAGAATTTTTACCAATATCAAATTTAATGTCAAGAATAGAATACCAATATTTTGATTATTTTATTTTTACACGTTGTATTTATAATGATATATATTTTAAATTGGTTGAAAATGGTTGTAAAAATATATATTTACAATCACACGATATGTTTGTTTGGAAAGACAATTTATATGAAAATAAATATGATTATAATTTAAATAATTATACTTATATAAAAAAATTTGTGGCATTAACAAAATTTCATAAATGGGAATTAATGACATATAATAATATTCCTGAAGATAAAATTGAAATTATTGGTAATGGTTTAGATTCAAATACATTTAATAATGTTGATAAATTATATATTGAAAAGGATAATGAAATATTGTGGAGTTCTGTATTTAAAAGGGGCGGCGATATTTTAGTTAACAATATTTTACCAATTGTTAAAAAAGAAATACCTGATTTCAAAGTAAATATTACTGGATATGCAGATACAGTATCATCAGAAATAAAAAATAATCCAGATGTCAACTTCTTAGGAACATTAACAAAAGAAGATTATTATAAAGAATTTAAAAAACATAAAGTTTGGTTTTTACCATGTGTAGTTGTTGAAGATTTTGGTATATGCGCAGCAGAAGCAGTTATGTGTGGTAATCATATTGTTTCCCCATATTTACATGGTATGCAAGATGTACTTTCTCCATTTACACCTTTTGGAATGGAAAACAAATATAAAATAACGGAAACTTCTGATTATCATTATAGTAGTTACACATTAAATATGACAGAACAAGAATTTAATGATACTAATAATGAAGCTGCACAACTAATAATAGATACAATAAAAAATTATGATAATCCATTAATGAAGACAATACTAAAGTCACAGAAAAAATATGTTTTAGAAACTTATACCTGGGAAAAAATGGCCGATAAATGGATAAATATTTTTAATGCAAACTAATAAAATTCCTGAAAATATATTGAATTATTTTCAGGAATTTCTATATTATATATGTATTTAAATATTATATAAAATGAAAACAAAGAATTTTAATCTTGAAATGTTTAAAAGTGGTGCAAAGGCACAAACTAAACTTGGTAACCCAGTAAAATTTATTTCAATTACAAATGATGGTAAATTGTTTGTTTCAGTTAAACCAAGATGGAAAAGTCCAGAGTCTGCCAAATATAATCTTGATGGCAGAAAATATACGGGAGCAAATACCATGTATGATTTAGAAATGGTTGATGAATATAAGATATAAATACTAACTAAATATTAATGATATGAATGGTAAGATTTGTTCTTACCATTTATTAATATTATTTACATATGGAAGTAAAAGATTATTTAATTGTATATGG
>Ga0326511_10003461_pt1 | contig 12692 bp, 11 predicted proteins | sample 0_2496_0518_D_FD_203701 | JGI IMG/M metagenome (GOLD analysis project Ga0326511, IMG submission 203701) | Bovine rumen microbial communities from UC Davis, California, United States - 0_2496_0518 | ecosystem: Host-associated > Mammals > Digestive system > Stomach > Rumen | place: USA...
GCCCACACGGTAGCAAAGCTCGCCACCATAAGAAGAATGGTCAGGATTTTTGTCAGCTTTTTCACTTTTGACCCCCAAATTTATCTGGAAGACTCATAGAATAACGACGGCTCACCCCGAATTCCTGGATCAAGAAGAGCACATCAGTTTGTGTAATTTTAAGAACTTTACCGTTCAAGATCTTGTCACCTTCCCTAAGCGTGTAGGAAACGGACGGCTTCTTGGACTCGACGAGGATGGCCACCGGGACATCGGATTCCCAGATAATACCGACGAGTTCGACCTGGTCGATATTGATGCCTTCCTCAACAAGGCCCTTGATTTCGACAAACGGATCACGGCGTCCAAAGGAGCTATAGGTCACGCGGTCTTCATAGAGGCCGTCCAGCTGGCTACCCTGAGCCGTAGCCGTTTCGGTAAGTTCACCGCGTTCCTTATCCACCTGCTTGAGGCGTTCCGCCTGTACGGCAGAAAGTTCATCCATGTAACCCACGGCGCGCTTGTTCACGAAGCCCACGCGGTTACCGTACTGCACCTTGTAATAGAGGCCGGTCAAATCGATATTCACCAAGCGTTCGCCAAAGGTAAGGCGCTGCATCACCTGGGAATTCTCGTTAGGTGCGGCAAAGAGTTCAATTTCGTCGGCGACGACGATCAGTTCGCGGACAACGGGGCGCAGGTGGAACGTCTGCGACCCGGAAACGATTTTCTTGCTGTCCTTTTCAAACTTGTTCACGAAGGTTTCGAAGTTCGGCTTTTCTTCGCTGTTCCTCATCCAGTCGCGGATATAGATTCCATCCGGACGGGCGGACCAGAACAGGAAACCGTCCTTCTTGATGGTCTTTTCGGGGACCTGCATCACGAGCGCGCCTTCCTGCACCATCATCACCGGATTCACACCCGGCTGCAGCTGGAGCTTAAGGCCATTGGCGCCCCACGTGACCGCACGGACAATCGTACCGGAGCCCACCTTGAATACAGGGGACTTCTTGGGGCCAGGCAGGCCAATCGTAATGGTCTGCGCCTTGTCAATGGAAGACACGTTCCTAAGTTCGATGGGGCTGTCGGCAACCAGGCGGAACTGTTCCATTCCAGAACCGATCAACACCGTCATTTCCTTCAGGTCCGGCAGGAGTGCGGAAACCTTACCGCCTTCCTTCAAAGCCTTTTCCAGAGCCTTCTGCTCTTCAGCGAGGCGCTTTTCTTCTTCCTTGGCGGCCTTTTCAGCAGCCTTCTTTTCTTCGGCCAAGCGCTTTTTCTCTTCGAGGGCGGCCTTCTCGGCAGCCTTCTTTTCTTCAGCGGCACGCTTCTTTTCTTCGAGCGCAGCCTTCTCGGCGGCCTTCTTCTCTTCAGCCAAACGCTTCTTTTCTTCGGCAGCGCGCTTCTTTTCGTCGGCGGCAGCCTGCTTGTCGGCAGCCTTCTTTTCTTCGGCGGCACGCTTCTTTTCTTCAAGTGCAGCCTTCTCGGCGGCCTTCTTCTCTTCGGCCAGGCGCTTCTTTTCTTCGAGCGCAGCCTTTTCGGCAGCCTTCTTCTTGTCGGCAAACAGCTTGGAGAGCGTCCATGCCTTACCGCTCTTTCCCTTCAGCTTCAAGAGGAAGTCAGCCTTGTTGAGGCCAATTTCGTTCTTGTCGGTATTCAGGGACGGGCCCACGGTCATCTCAATCTTCAAGAAGTCCATTCCACGGTACTGTTCCTTGAACACCTTCATAGAACGGATCCATTCCGCAGAGGCATCCACGTCGTAGGTGCCCTCGCCCATGGCAAAAGTCGTACCGGAGAAGCCGACCGTCAGCTTTTTATTGACCGCATCGTACTTCTGGAAAAATGTCGGCAAATCCTTGTCAGACGCAAACTGGAATGCAACAGCGCAGTTCTTGGAATCGCAATTAAAGCGGACATCCTTAATGAGCGCTGCATTCGCGGCTACCGCGACGAACAGGAACAAAAGAATAAATTTGTTCTTCATCATTGGGCAACCTTCTTGGATGTGTAAGTAGTCAAGTTGAACGAGACAGACACCGTAATCGGAGTCCACCCGTGAGTTTCCGCCTTCTGCAGTTCGGCGGCGATACCGCTATAGCGGCTCAACCTCAAGTTCGTAATGGCTGTCGGGTAGTTGAAGTTCGCAATTTCGGCGAACAGGTAACCGAGCATATGGTAGCCGGAATTGACCGCGATAGAGTAGCGGTTCTCGATGTAATGTTCCCTCGGGGAAGTTCCTTCCGGGTTAAAGCGCTGGATCTGCACGCCAGAACTGCGGAGCACCGCATACAGGTCCTGCAAGCGCAGAGGCACCTTTTCTTCTTCCGGGAACATTTCCTTCAGCTTTTCAAAGTCCTTTTCAGCCTGAACCAACTGCATTTCCAATTCGGCAATGCGGTGTTTCTTGGCATTGATCTTGTCCAATTCCGCCTGGGCCGACTGCAATTCATTTTCCAGACGTTCACGGTCCATCACGAAGGGGTCCCATATATAGGTATAGACGCAATAGGCTGCGCCGAGGATGAGCAGGATGACCGCAATCGCGTATATATTCTTTTTGTCTTTGAAGTCTATATTACCCATACTACCCCTCCGACCCGAGGTCTTTCTTCAAGACAACCCTGATAGTGAAGTCGTACGCCTCTTCGCCGCTAATCTTGGTCGTCGAAATGGTGACGAGCGTAACGTTTTCAACGCTGGCCTGCTTTTCAAGCTTGACCATGTATTCCGCTACTTCAGAAAAATCATACGTAAGGCCCTTCATTTCCATGTCGTTTTCGCCAGTCTGGTTCAGGCTGGTGAGCCACATGTTCGGGGGCAAAACCGACGAGATATTTTCGAACAAAATAACCCAGCGTTTCTTGCTCACCTGGATGCTCTTGAGGGCATTAATCTTCGTATTGACAACACCCTGTTTCTGTTCCAGGTCGCTAATCTTCGAAAGCAACGGACGTTCGCGTTCCACTTCGGCCTTGACGCGTTCCACCTCTCTCTGGAGGTCAGAAATCGTTTCGGAGACGAACACGTTGAGCATGTACACACAAACTATCGACACAATCAAAGCCACCGTAGGCCAAATCACGCGACGGTCGGTAATCCAGGAGAAGTCCTTGCTTTGCTTCCGGTATTCCGGCGGGAGCAGGTTAATGGAAATGCAAAGCGATTTCTTTACTGCAGATGTTGTCTTTTTTGCCGCCATTAGAACTTCCTCATTGCGAGTCCCAGTGCAGGGGCATAAATGTTAGATAGGCTCAAAGAAATACCGCCTTCACCGAACACCTTGGAGTCGCACTCCACATAGCGGAACGGGTTCACCGTCTCCGTTTCCACGCCGGTACGTTCTGCGATATAAGCCTTCAGGCCCGGGATGGAAGCGCCACCGCCACCAAGCAGGATCCTGTTCAATTCAAGCGAGTCTTCAGAAGACGAGAAGTAACGGATACCGAACTCGATCTGGCTCATGAGGTCCTCGAACGCAATCTTCAAGGTTTCCTCGACTTCGGCTTCCGAGAATCCGTCCACGATGCTAAGATCGCCCTTTTCAAAAATCTCATGGCACTTCTCGGGGTCAATACCCAAGTGCGTTCCAAGCTTCGCAATGACCAAGTCGAGCGAACCGCCGGTCATGGCACGCATGGAATGGAACTTCCCGTTCTGGACGAACGCGATGCTCATTTTCTTTTCGCCAATGTTCACGATGGCCGAGGTCTGGTTGGCTTCTTCTTCCGACGCCGTCGCCATATAGGAATTGACCAGGCCGAAAATATCAACGTCCATTGCAGAAAGCTTCAAGCCCTTCATCGCAAAGAACTGCGCCCAGGAGTCGAGGAGCGCGTTTTTCGCCGCCACGACGTTCGCCTTGACCTCGTCGCCTTCACGGGACTCGACCTCGTAGTCCATGACGTTGTCCTGGTCATCGAAGGGCGGACGGGACTGGGCGGTCTGAAGGATAATCGCGGCCTCGTTGCCGTTTTTCGGCACTTTGACACTCAGGTGGTCCACCAGCACACCACCGGCGCCGGCTCCACAGTTCACCGAGGCGACCACGTCAACGGAATCTTCTATCGGATGTCTGATGAGGAGCTTGGAAATGGCTTCGCTAAGCATTTCGTAGCCATCTTTATCCTTCTTGCCATCCTCACCCGTCACGGCCTCACCTTCACGGCGCTGGATTTCACCGTTAATAATGGCTCCGTCGGGTACCGGTTCGATGTCGGCATCGACCACGACCTTACCACCGCGACTGTTATGGTAAACTTTCACGTATTTGATGCTGTAATGACCAACATCTATACCGACAGTTTCGCGTTCTCCGCGAATTTTAGCGATTAAACCTAAAGCCAAAGTAAAACTCCGATCGGAAACAATTCTATCCTAATTCTACCTTTATAAATGCAGAATGTCAAGCAAAAAAAGCGTCTAACTCATTGAAAATTAACTACTTAGCGTGCTTTTGGCGCTTTTTGGGCTACTTTTTTTGCTTCCGAGACTCAAAAATGTATTGGAGCACACATTCCTGGATCCAACCGAACGCCCCGGTGAACGATGCCGTCATGGAGTAAAAGTCCGGATATTGGGGATTTTTTCGGCCTAAACTGCGCAAAATCTCAATTTCCACGTCCTGGTTCCCAAAACCGGGCAGCTCGAACTGGATATGCAACTGGCTCCCTCCGGAGCACTCGACCGGGAGCCCGATAAGGATACCACCGGCCGAAAGGTCGTACAGACGGCCGATGCAGGTCGAACCGTCCGCAAAAGTCGCCGTAACAGGAAAATCGACAATTTCACGAACCCAGCGACGCAATTGCTGCTTTTCGAGCGAACACGTATGTTCCAGTACAAATTCCTGGGGCGTCGCGGACTTGACCTCCAGCCAGGCGGAATAAACCGCGTCTTCGGGCCTGGTCCAGCGGATGCGAATCCTTTTACCGACAAACGAATCGGCCACACCGAAGCTATTGTCGTACAGTACAGCCCATTCCTTTTCGTTCTTCCAGAGGATTTCGGAATGCTTGAGCTTCACGCCGCTTTCAAGAATCACGTCCACGCGGTCGCCCACGGAGAACTGACGCGACGACTTGATTTTTGCCAGGGGGTTCTTGGCGGTAAAGTTCAGCTTTTCGCGCAATTTCGCGACGGATGCTAAAGTTTCCTCACGAATTGCATACACATTGCGTACATCGTAGAACTGCAGTACTGCGGTTTCGAACAGCGCCGCAGAATTCAGGACGGCGTCCTTGTTGTCGAACTTGGACGCACGAACGAGTTTTTCCAAGGTATGGACTTCCTTGACCGAAAAGTCAAAGTTCTTGACCTTCTCGTCGAAAGCCTCCGTATCGAACATCACCTCGTGTTCGCGCCTCTTGTCTCCACGACGAATCTCTATCAGCACCAGCAGTGCCAATAGCATCGCAAAGATCATGAAGCCCCAAACGAGCTGAAACGGTTCGATCACGAATTATACCTCGGTCCAGTTTCCGTTGATGTAAGTTCCGACAATAGACGAAGGCAACTGCTTGCCCAGGAGCGGGCTGTTCCAGACCTGACCGGCAAACATGGACGCCTCTACCGTCTTCGGGGAATCCTGGGCCAGCAAGACGAGGTCCGCACGTTCCCCTTCCGAAAGTTTAGACGGGGCCACTCCAGCGAGCTGTGCCGGTGCGGTGGAAAGGAGTTCCACCGCGCGCGCGGCGCCAAGCCGCTCGCTGAGCGGTTTCCAGATGGCGGGGAGAGCCGTTTCCAGGGAAACCGCTCCCGGCACCGCGTCTTCGAAGTTCACTTCCTTGTCCTGCGCCAAGACCGGGTCGTGGTTCATGCTGATGGCGTTCACCACACCGGATTCAAGGCCTTTCCACAAAGCCTCGCGGTCTTCGGCAGAACGGAACGGCATCGGCACGTTGTCGAGGCTGTTCAAGTCGAACAGGCAACTATCGTCCAAAATCAGGTGATAGATGTCGACATCGCACGTGACGTCCACGCCGTCTTCGCGGGCACGTTCAATCAGTTTGAGCGTCTCGCCGCAACTAACTTGTTTGAAATGTACCGGCACCTTGAGGAAGCGTGCCATTTCGAGAATCCTGAATACGGCGATGGTTTCGGCTACACGCGGAATTCCCTTCATGCCGAGCGTATCCGCGTAGCTGCCCTCGTGTACCAGGCCGTGGTGGCGCAGGGAATCGTCGAGCGGCATAAAGAAGAAGCGCTTGCCCGTCATGGAACCGTATTCCATCGCGAGGCGCAAGAAGCGCGTGCGGGAGCAGTCCTGATTGCCGTCGCCAAAGCCGACGACACCGGCGTCCGCCAGTTCCACCATCTCGGAGAGGTCCTTGCACTGGTAGCCCATGCTGAACGCCCCGAGGAACGCAATCGAAAGTCCGTACTTCGCGCTGATTTGCTGGATAGCGGCAAGTTTCAACGAATCGTCGATGGCGTTCGCGCTGCTCTCGTAGAGCCCGCCGTAAAAGCCACCGCGGGTCATGGCAGCCACGCCATCCTTGAACGTATAGATATCGTCGCGAAGCGGTTCCTTGAAGTCCAGGCCCAAGCCGAACAGAGCCGGAATCGCGAGGGCGCCTTGAGCGTCAACGACCGGCGTCCCTTCCGGCGCCCCGTTCGCCCACTTGCCGTCGACCAGGTACATCTTCGTAGGTTTCCCGAACTTGCCGTTCACGAACGGGCATACGTTGTCCAAGATAATATTACGCATTTGCACGGCCTCCAGCCAAAAGATAAAGAACGGCCATACGAACAGCCACGCCGTTCGTCACCTGGTCGAGAATTACAGAATGTTCACCATCCGCGATTTCGCTGTCGAGTTCCACACCGCGGTTAATCGGGCCCGGATGCATAATCAGCACCTTGTCCTTCGCGCATTCCAGGAGTTCGTGGGTAATGCCGAAGGTGTTGCGGTATTCGCGCATGCTCGGCAACAGGGCGTCGTCCATGCGTTCTTTTTGCAGGCGAAGCGCGATGATGGCATCGGCGTCCTTCACGGCCTTCTTCACGTCGGATTCCCAAGTGACCTTGTCCATCAGTTCGGTGTTGCGCGGGACCAGGGTGCTCGGTCCGCAGAGCGTCACATGCGCGCCCATCGTCGTCATGCCCCAGAGGTTACTGCGGGCCACGCGGCTGTGGCGGATGTCGCCTACGATTGTTACGTTCTTGCCTTCAAGCGTTCCAAGCTTCTCTTCGATGGTCAGCATGTCGAGAAGCGCCTGCGTGGGGTGCTCGTGCGCACCGTCGCCCGCGTTCACGATAATCGCCTTGCTGTTGTCGGCGAGGAACTTCGGGACTCCCGTCCCCTTGTGGCGGACGACCACGATATCGATCTTCATCGCCTCGATGTTCCTAAGCGTGTCGACGAGCGTCTCGCCCTTCTTTACGCTGGAGTTGGAGCTCGTGAAGTTCACCGTATCGGCGGAAAGACGCTTCTCGGCGAGTTCAAAGCTCGTGCGGGTGCGGGTGCTGTTCTCGAAGAACAGGTTCACGACCGTCATACCGCGAAGGCTCGGGACCTTCTTCACCGGGCGTTCCAGAATTTCACGGAACTGTTTTGCATTATCGAGGATCAGGCGGATATCGTGCTTGGATACTCCGCGCAGTCCGAACAAGTGTTTAATCTCAAGGGCGCTCAAGCTAAGCCTCCACTTCTACGAGGTAAACTGAATTTTCGTTGTCAATAGGTTCAATCATCACGCGGACTTCCTGGTTCTGCGCGGTTTCTACCGTGAGGCCCACGCAGTCGGGAGCGATGGGGAGTTCGCGGTGGCCACGGTCCACCAGCACACAAAGGCGGATGGCGGCAGGGCGGCCGAGGTCGAGGATGGCCTGCATGGCGGCGCGCACCGAGCGGCCCGTATAGAGCACGTCATCGACGAGAATAACCGTCTTGCCTTCCACGGAAGCGGGCATTTCGGTAAAGCGCATCTCGGTAGATGCGTTAGGCTGACGGTAGTGGAAGTCGTCGCGGTAGAACGTGGCGTCCAGGCTCCCCATCTCGATTTGCTTGCCAAACTTCTGGGAGAGACGTTCAGTCAATTTTTTCGCCAGCGGGATACCGCGGCTTGCCATGCCGAGAACAATCAGATTCTCAGCGGAAGGGTGCATTTTCGCAATTTTCGCAGCCATTTCGTCGAGAGCGAATTCCATGGCCTGTGCGGAAAGCAGTTCCTGTATACGTTTGCAGTTGTCTTTCATATAGGTATCAGCGCGGTCGCTTCGCTCCCTCCGAGGTATGAGGTCACTCGCTCCGCGAGTTTTGAGTTTATCATTTAGAAATTAGCTTTTTCTAGTACTTTTTACTCCCCAAAAGCGTAAATCACCCCCATTTTTTATATATATGAGCAATAAATCCTGTTACGCCTCCAGGGCGTAGCGTCGATACATATACCCCATCCCTAAAGGAGTAACTAAATGGCCTTTAATCAGTTAGACAAGCCGCAGGCAGGCGAAACCATCGCCATCATGAAAACCAACCACGGTACGATGAAACTCCGCCTTTTCGAAGAACGCGTGGGCGAATGCGCCACGAACTTCATCGAACTTGCGAAGCAGGGTAAGTACGACGGCGCCCCCTTCCACCGCATTATCAGCGGGTTCATGATCCAGGGCGGCGACTTCACCAACAGGAACGGTACCGGCGGACATTCTGCCAAGGGCCCGGGCACCACGATCGGCGACAAGTACGACCCGTGCCTCACCCACATGCGCGGCGCCCTCAGCTGGGCAAAGACCATGATGCCGAACTCCATCGGCAGCCAGTTCTTCATTGTCCACGGCGACAACGTGCACTTCCTCGACCACGACCAGGTGGGTCCCGGCCCGGCTGACGGCTACTCCGTATTCGGCCAGCTCTATGAAGGCTTCGACGTGCTCGACGAAATCGCAAACGTCAGGACCGGCGCCATGGACCGCCCCATCAATGACGTGATTATCGAATCCGTGACCATCGAGAAGGCATAAGAGGCTGTGAGCAGTGAGCTATGAGGTCGGTGCTGCGCACCTTTGAGCCCTTCAAATGAAAAAACTCAAAGGTCCCTTTAGGGACCGACCTCAAACCTCAAAGCGACCTTTGGGAGCGACCTCATACCTATTTCGAAAAAATTTTCAATTTTTTCGAAATTCCCCTTGACAAGGGCCAAATATTTTTCTCTATTTGGCTCACCTTTCGGGGTTATAGCTCAGTTGGTAGAGCGCCTGCATGGCATGCAGGAGGTCAGGAGTTCGACTCTCCTTAGCTCCACTGAAAAAGACTCGCTTGAAAAAGCGGGTCTTTTTTTTATACCCTCGCCTCACCCGCGTTTTACAGCACCGTAATAATTTTATATTTTTCGGTCATGAAAAAAATTACAACCAAGTTAACTCGCGTTGCAAGCAAGGCTCTCCTGCCCTGCCTGCTAGGGTTTGCCCTTCCCGCCATGGCGGAAGAATGTAACGAAAAGACGATGGACGCCTTCGCCTACGAAGACTGCATGGCCGCAAAGGCTCCCGTGCAGGCCGAAACCCCTGCCGAAGAAGCGGGCCCCGTCTACAACCCCTTCAACCGCGACGCCTACCTGACTTCTAGCTTTGGCGAAAACCGCGGCACGCGCTACCACGCCGGATTCGACTACTCCACCAACATGGAAGAAGGCTGGGTGGTATACGCCCCCGAAAACGGCAAGGTCGAAGAACTCCGCGTCTCCCCCTTCGGTTACGGCAAGCTCATGCTGTTCAAGGGCGAAAGCGGCAAAACCTGGGCTTTTGCGCACCAGAGCAGCTTTGGCAGGCTTGACGACCTGGTCGAAGCCAAGCAGTACGCCTCCAAGAAAAACGACGTGACCCTGAAGCCGGGGACAAAATTCAACAAGGGCGACACGCTCACCTTCGCAGGCAGTTCCGGAATCGGCAACCCGCACCTGCACCTTGAAGTCCGCCTGGACAACGACCGCATCTTGAACCCGGCACTTGCCGGCGTCACCTTCAAGGACACGATTGCCCCGCAAGTTTACGGCGTCGCCGTATGGCAAGGTAACGAAATCGGCATCACCAACGGCGAAGCGTTCAGCAAGGGCTGCGCCGTCACCCCGGTCAAGAACGAGTTCGGCCTCTACATGGCCATCAAGATTGCCGACTACAGCCGCGAACCGAAAGACAACCCGATGTCCATCCGCCGCATTGAAGTCTGGCGCTACGACGAAAAGATCTACAGCAAGATCCAGGACACCCTGAGCTACAAGAAGATGCTGAACGTCCGCGACGAGCTTCTGTGGGCCGAAGAAGCCGACACCGCCGGCGACTGGCACTTCATCAACGCCAAGTTCGCACCGCTCTCCACGTACCGCATCGAAATCGAAGACTACGCCGGCAACGTGACGACCCGCAAGTTCAACTTCCATCCCAAGTGCAAAGGCAACGCACACATCGCGCAGTTCAAGAACCAGACTTCGCCCGTGTACACGTTCCTTTCGCGCCCGATGCTCGACCTGTTCCTTTGCAGGTCCAACTACAAGTTCACCGGTCTGGGCGCAAACGATTCCGTTGTCTCCGAAGACCTCTGCAAGGTCTTCCCGCACAAGCCCACCCTTCTCGGAAAGGTCGTAGAGACCCTGCCGAACCTCAAGGCCATCCACTACACAGCAAGTGCCTCGGCCACCGGTAACGGAAAGGCTGCCGACGAGACCATCGCCCTGTTCCCGTACGGCAGGTACCAGAAGAGCATCAACTGGAACACCAAGATCGGCGACATCGCCGTGAGCCAGAAGATTTCGGGCATCCCGGTCGCCATCGATACGGCTATGCGCGTCCTCGCGGTCACGCGCACGCGCACCGACAGCCTCGACTTCCTCGAGTTCCATCCGAAGGGCCTGCAGTTCTTCGGGAACTGGAACGTTTGCATCGAGAATCCTTCGAACCCCGCCCCGCTCTACTGGCTCGGCGAGACGAGCCGCGACTGGTTCATCTTCAGCAAGCAGACCGGCGGTAAAAAGCGCTGCGCCAGCACGAACGAGCTCCGCGACATCGCGAACATCCAGAACGACGAACCGCCCACGCTCGGATTCCCCTACTGGGCCGACGCCATGGTGGACGGTCTCAGCCAGCCTGTCCTCAAGATTCCGCTGCAGTTCAAGTACGACGGCGTCGCCGACGGCAACTCCATCACGGTCAAGGCCGGCAAAAAGTGGATAGCGGCCGAGTACGATTCCGAACCGCGCGAGATTATCCTCATCGCCGACAAGCTGCCTGAAACAGGCGAAAGCATCACCATCCAGATTGTCGACGAAGCAAAACACAAGGTGAGCTACGACGTAACCATCCCCGGAATGTGATTTTACTAACAAACTCAGAAAAGAAAACCGTAAACATTACGGTTTTCTTTTTTTTAATATATATTCCTTAGAACAACAATCATTCCAAGGAGCATTCCATGAATTCCAGGTATTTGGGCCTCGCCCTCACTCTCAGCGTCGCGTTCGCTGTCGTAGCCTGTAGCGACAACGACGACAAGAACCCCGTCGGCGTTAGCGGATCCAAGGGCGGATCCAAAGCCGCAGGCTGCAACTTCACGCTAAACAGCAAGACCTGGGAATTTTCCCAAGTACTTCCGGGATCAGGGTCCACAATACCCGCGACCTACAAATACACCTTCGGTTCGGGTTCAAAATACACTCAAGCAGTCTCCGTCTACACTAATGACGCCGCCGCCAAGGCCACCTGCGACAACATCGAAGCCGTCAAGGCCTACGCGGACGCCAACATAAAGTGCCAAAACGGAATGCTCGTATCCACGACCACCACGGAAATGGACTACACGGATTACGGTTACAGCAGCAAGGAAGAATTCTTCCAAGCCACCATGGCCACCTGCAAGGCAGCCCTCAACGGCAACCAGGGGGACGAACTCGGCCCTGGCGACGACTATGGTGACGATGGCTACTATGGCGATGACGGCGACGACAACGTCTACTGCAGCAGAGAAGGTGCCAAGAAGAAAATCGAGGGAGTCGATGCCGTATGCAAAGATGGATTGTGGACCCCGGCAATCCTGCTTGAATCCTGCGTCGACGGTCAAAAGACAACCTTAGGCCAAGGTGACGACGCCATCCCCTTATTATGCGAAAACGGCGAATGGGGCGTAGATTACGACGCCTTTATAGAGATGTTGGGCGGTGAATCGTATTACACCGATTATTAACAGGACTTTTTAAAGGTCCCTGTAAAAAGCGAGTCTTCGACCGCTTCCGAGGGCGGTGCGCAGCAGGTTGCGTACCGCCGTTTCTCGTTCCGGGAAATCGACCGGATGGAGCGCAATGCGCGGAAGCCCGACGGGCAACTGCAAGATAAGCTCGCCGAACTTGAAAGCGGGCTTCATCAAGAAATCCGGAATACCCGCAAAGCTCGTAACAGCGGAAGCATAGCGCCGTCCAGCAGCGGAGGTGATCGAAAAACGGTCTTCATAGAGCAGTCCCAAGGCACGGACTTGCCCGGGCAAGAACTTGTTGCTATACCACGTGGGCGGGATAAAGGCCTCCGGCTTTTTATCGAGCAGGGATTTCCATGCCGAAAGGCCCTGCTGCAAAAGACGGCTCGACTCGTATTCGCTAAGGCCGGCAAACTCGGCTTCGCCGTGAGTGAGGTTCATGCCGATAATCCCCATGTAGCTGCGGCCCTGGCTGAATTCCGCCTTGTGCTTGTAGCCATGCAGCGCAAGCTCAAAGCCTTCCGACTGCAAG
>Ga0326511_10003462_pt1 | contig 12691 bp, 17 predicted proteins | sample 0_2496_0518_D_FD_203701 | JGI IMG/M metagenome (GOLD analysis project Ga0326511, IMG submission 203701) | Bovine rumen microbial communities from UC Davis, California, United States - 0_2496_0518 | ecosystem: Host-associated > Mammals > Digestive system > Stomach > Rumen | place: USA...
TGTACATATATCTCGAGAAATACCTACTTCGGCAGTAGGAATAAAGGAGAATGCAAACATGGAATACGGCCTCGCGTATCTTAAAAACAAGCTGATGCTGAAAGCGCAGCGGGTTATAACGAGATACGGCTTTTATGAGATGAAAAATCTGACCTTTGATTTTGGCATCTCGTCCCCGCCGGATCTGCGGTATTGGAATGCTTGCGTCGGTTGGTGTGCGAAGGGCGTTGACGCGCTCAATGACCGGCTTGCGTTTAGGAAGTTTAAAAATGATGTTTTTGGGCTGGACGAGATCCTCAACATGAACAACAGGGACACGCTATTGCCGTCGGCGACGCTCGGCGCGTTGATTGCGTCTTGTTCGTTTATTTATGTGAGCGAGGATGAAACTGGATTCCCTCGGCTTCAGGTCATCGACGGCGCGAATGCGACCGGCACGATTGACCCGATCACAGGGATGCTCACGGAAGGGTATGCCGTGCTTGAGCGGAACGAGCTGGGAGCACCTGTTCTTGAGGCTTATTTCACTAAAGACTTTACGGCGTATTACAAAGCGGGCGAGTTGGTGGATTGGCGCGAGAACAAAGCGCCCTATCCGCTGCTTGTGCCTGTCATATACAGACCCGACGCTGTGCGGCCTTTTGGTCACAGCCGCATCTCCCGCGCTTGCATGAGCCTCACCGGGAGCGCGTTAAGGACGATTAAGAGGTCGGAGATCTCTGCCGAGTTTTACTCGTTCCCGCAGAAGTGGGTCACAGGCCTCGACCAGAGCGCCGAGCAGATGGACAACTGGAAAGCGGCCATGTCCGCCATGATGCGGTTCGATGTAAACCAAGACGGCCAGGATCATGTAAAGGTCGGCCAGTTTGGCCAGCAGAGTATGGCACCGCATCTTGACCAACTGCGGATGTTTGCCTCGCTGTTCGCTGGCGAGACAGGGCTGACGCTTGACGATCTCGGCTTTCCGTCTGCAAATCCGTCGAGCGCCGAAGCCATCAAGGCGGCTCACGAAAATCTGCGGCTTGCGGTTAAGGCCGCACACAATTCTTTCGGCGTTGGCCTCTTGAATGCTTGTTTCCTCGCGGCTTGCGTCCGCGATAATTTCAAGTATTCGCGGCAACAGCTTTATAGCACCACGCCGCAATGGTATCCGGCTTTTCCGGCTGACGCTTCTATGCTCGGCGCGATTGGCGACGCGATTGGAAAGATTGCGACCAATTACCCGAACTATATGGACGAGGAAAAGATTTTCGAGCTGACCGGGATTTAAGAAAGGGCGGATGTGAATGGCCGTTGATATTGTGCCGGGGCTTTTAGAGACAATCGAAAAGGCTTTCCGCGCCGCGATTGAAGCGGATAGGAGATACACGCGCATCGCGAACAGAGTGCGAGACGGCACCGCGACGATTGAGGATGTCCACTCGCTTTCTGTGATTTACGGAGAGGCGCTTTCGGGGGCTTTGCTTGAGAATTTCACGCCGGAATATATGCCGGGCGGCGTTTATTACTGGAACATCGTGGAGCGCGTGCTTGGGTCTACTTTGCGGCAGAATTATGAACTGGTAAACAGGGCGGCAACTGAAATCCAAAGCATTGTGGACGAAGCTGCCGGGATCGGTTTAAACGCGGTCGCCGCGCCTTGGCCGGAAGAACGAGCGAAAGGCCTCTATGAAAAAATCGTCGGCGACACAGTAAACCCGACGCGCTGGCTTGGTGAGCCGGTTATCAACATCACCGAAAGTTTTTCAGATGACTACATGATGGAAAACGCAGCGGTTTCCGCAAGAGCTGGTCTTGAGCCGAAGATCATTCGCAAACTCGGCGCGTTTGAAGTCAGACGGTCAAAAAAGCGGTCTTATGAAATCCCTTGTGATTGGTGCCAATCGTTGGCGGGCGAATATAACTATGACGGAAGTCAACCGAAAGATATTTTCCAGAGGCACGAAAGCTGCCGCTGCGCTGTTTTTTATTCGCGCGGCAAACTCCGTCAAGATGTTTACTCGAAGCGTTGGTATTCAGACACAGGACAGGGCGTTTTGAATATCAAGGATTATGAGCCTTTCCGCCGAACGGCAAGCGAGGCCGCAGAACTTAACGAGGCGTTAGAAGCTGAATCCGCAAGAGCGGCAAAACGCCGTCGTGAGCGTTTGATAGAACAATACGCGAGGGAAAATAACGTAAGCCATCGACGAGCTGCAAACCGCTTGACACGCGCGGGGAACAGTTAAAACGGAGAGGAGGAGCTATGAGAATAGGATCTCAGGCTCCCACTTTAGCCGTTATATTACCTTACTCGAAAACCTATGGCCAAGAAGCGGTGGATCTGTACAACACGACAGGCCGCACCGCTCAAGAATGGCAAGCGCAACAGATTTCACACATCCTCGCCGTCAATGAAGACGGCCTTTTCACTCACATGAACTATGGCCTCGAAGTGCCGCGCAGAAACGGCAAAAACGAGGTCATTGTTATGCGTGAGATGTGGGGGCTGGTACACGGCGAGAGGATGTGCCACACAGCGCACCGAACGACAACAAGCAACAGCGCCTTTAGGCGGTTATATCAGCTCCTTTTGATGGCGGGATATGAAGAACACAACCGCAAGAAAAAGGATATGCCGGACAAATCGTTTTTCGCATCAAAGCAATATGGCCTTGAGTGCATAGAGTTGACAGGCGGCGGGAGCATTTACTTCCGCACCAGGACGAACAACGGCGGACTCGGCGAGGGCTTTGACCTTCTCGTTATAGACGAGGCTCAAGAATACACCGAGAAACAGCAATCCGCGCTCGTCTACACAGTTTCAGACTCTAAAAACCCTCAGACGATTTTCACCGGCACGCCGCCGACCGCTATCTCTGCGGGCAACGTATTCCCCAAGATGCGAGAAGAAGCGACCTTGGGGAGAACGCAAGACACAGGATGGTCGGAGTGGTCTCTGGACGAGATTCCTCCTGATCCTATGAATGTCGAGCATTGGTATAAAACAAACCCAAGCCTCGGCGCGATCCTGTCAGAGCGTAATGTCCGCGCAGAGTATAAAGGCGACGATATCGACTTCGGCATTCAGCGCCTCGGCGTTTGGCTGAAGTACGAACAAAAGAGCGCAATCTCGGCGGGTGATTGGGATGCCGTTAAGGTGGCAAAAATGCCGCCGCTGATGCCGGAGAGATACCTCGGCATTAAATACGGCAAGGACGGCAAAAATGTCTCGATGAGCATCGCGTCCAAAACAACGGATGGACGAATCTTTGTCGAGACAATTGCTTGCTCACCGATCCGCGCCGGGGATTCGTGGATGTTCGATTACTTCCACAATCCACACCTCAAGGGCGTTGCGGTTGACGGCCAGAATGGCCAGCTTGTGCTTTCAAATGAGATGAAAGCGCACGGCTTTATCAAACCGAAGCTGCCAAGCGTCGCGGAAGTTGTTGTCGCGTCTCAGATGTTTGAACAGGCTCTTTTCGGCGGGACGATTTGCCACACAGGGCAGAAATCTCTCGCCGATTCCGTCACACATTGCGAACGCCGCGCAATTGGATCTAACGGCGGTTTTGGATATCGAAGCATTGACGAATCGCTCGATATCTCCGTGATGGAGAGCATGGTGCTTGCACATTGGCTTTGCGCGACGAGTAAGGGAAACACAAAACAAAGTATCAGTTATTAAAGAGCATATTGCTTTTTAATATACAAATTTACGTTACCAACGGTTAAATGGGAGGATTTACACATGGCATTCAAACCTATCGAAACACAGGAAGATCTCGACATCATCATCGGCGAACGGCTCAAGCGTGAGCGCGAGACCAACGAGAAAAAGTACGCCGGATTCGACGAGGCTAAGGAAAAGGCCGCAAAGTACGACGAACTCAAGGCTAAAAACTTCGAGGAGCAGATCGCGAAGCTCAACGAGGCTCTTAAGGCCGAGCGCGACAAGCACGCCGACACCGACAAGACGATTGCGGATCTCACCGCACGCGCAACGAGCGCCGAGAAGCGCATCCTCAAAGCCAAGGTCGCCCACGAAATGGGTCTTCCTTACGAACTCGCCGAGCGGCTTGCTGGCGAGACCGAGGAAGAACTCATTGCAGATGCCAAAACGCTGACCGGCTTTGTGAAACCACAGGCCGCTCCGCCGTTGCGTACAACCGAAACAGGCGTACAGCCTAATTCCACCAAAGCGGCTCTCGCGGCTCTTGCCGCATCTCTTGGAGAGCCGAAAACCTAAACTAAAGGAGTAAAAGAAAATGGCAACTATTCTTGCTGGTAACAAATTCCCGACCACTCTGGTCACCGAAATGTTCAACGCCGTCGGCGGTCACTCCGCCCTTGCTCGTCTGAGCGCGGCCAAGCCCATCCCCTTCAACGGCGAGACCGTCATGGTCTTCTCCAACGCTGGCGAGGCCTCTCTCGTCGCCGAGGGTGCTGCGAAGCCCGCTGGCAACGCCGCCGTCAATCCTGTGGTAATCCGCCCGCAGAAATTCGTCTATCAGCAGCGCGTCAGCGACGAATTCGTCAAGAACGCTGAGAGCCGTCTGAACTACCTCGAAGCCTTTGCAGAGGGCTTCTCCCGCGTCATCGGTCGCGGCTTCGATATTGCCGCCATGCACGGCATCGACCCGGCCACCAAGGCGGACATCTCCGCTCTTGCTACTAACAACTTCGACGATCTGCTGACCGGCGGCTCTATCATCACCTATGATGCGACCGCCCCCGATGCCAACATTGAGAGCGCTGTCGCTGCTATCCATGCCGCTGACGGCTCCGTGGATGGTATCGCCATGTCCCCGGCTTTCGGTGGCGCGATGGCCACTCTGAAGGTCAACGGCGTACCTCAGTTTCCCGAATTCCGCTTCGGCGGTAACCCCGAAGCCTTTGCTGGCCTCCGCAGCGATGTGAATAGCACCGTCAACTTCACCGGCAGCGCGGCCGGCGCTCCCACCGACATGGCCATCGTCGGCGACTTTGGCCGCGCTTTCCGTTGGGGCTATTCCGTCAACGTCCCGCTCGAAGTCATCGAATACGGCGACCCGGACGGCGCCGGCCACGATCTGAAGCAGTACAACGAAGTCCTGCTTCGCGCCGAGGCCTATATCGGCTGGGGCATCCTGTCCGCCGATTCCTTCGCCATCATCCGTTGAAATACCGCAATAAAAAGACGGGCGTTGTAATCGATGTACCGTCAAAGATGAGCGGCGTGTGGGAGCCTGTTGAGACTCACACAACTAAGCCTAAGAAAACGGCAAAGGGGAGCGCTAAAAAATGATTGACTTTGCGACCGTTGAGGATATTTCCACTCTTTGGCGGCCGCTGAGTGCAGAAGAACAGGAGCGGGCGGGGGCATTACTCCCGCTCGTTTCTGATGCGCTTAGACAGGCTGCTGTTGATGTCGGCAAAGACCTCGACACCATGATCGAAGGATCTCCCACGCTTGGGAGCGTTACAAAACTGGTGACGGTTGATGTTGTTTCCCGCGTCCTTCGGCAGAACACCGAGGGCGAGGCAATGACCCAAGAAGCGCAGAGTGCGCTCGGTTATTCGTGGAGCGGCACATATGCCATTCCGGGCGGCGGCATCGCAAACGCCATCATGTACAACGATCTGAAGCGCTTGGGGCTTCTCAAACAAAAATATGGGGTGATTGACTTATGGCCGAACACATCAAAGGGCAATCGGTCTTGCTCCATGTAAAAACGCAGAGCGGCGTTGATGCTTTCAACAATCCTGTCTTTACCGACAGCACCGTCGAGGTAGCTGATGTAATTATCGGCCAGCCTACGACGGACGAACTCACATCTTCTATCTCCCTTTACGGTAAGCGCATCGAGTATATGCTCGGTATTCCAAAGGGAGATACTCACACATGGGAAGACACAATCGTTGAGTTTTTCGGGCATAAATACCGCACATTTGGCTTCACCATTGAGGGCATCGAGGCAAATGTGCCGCTGAGATGGCACAGGAAAGTCCGGGTGGAGCGGATTGAATAAAATCACCTTTGAGTTAGACATTGCTGGGCTGAACGCGATTATGAAGAGCGGCGCGATGCAATCTATCCTCAACCAGGCGGCGAATCAAATCGCGTCTCGTGCTGGCGTAGGGTATGAGGCCATCGAGTCCGCTCATCCTATTTCTTTCATCGCAATCGCGTCCGTGCGTACAAAGACGAAAGAAGCCAAGCAAAAAGATCTCAAAACGAACACTCTGTTAAAGGCATTGGGGAGCGTGAAGATATGACAATTGAAGAATTTGTAATTGACTATCTTGAAACCGCGCTTTCCGTGCCTGTCTCTGGTGATGTGCCCCATCCAATGCCGCCGTCTTTCGTAACTGTCGAGAAGACAGGGAGCGGGAGAACGAACAAAATTGAATCTGCGACGCTTGCTGTCCAGAGCTGGGCAATGAGCCGCGCAGAGGCGGCAGCTCTTAACGAAACCGTCAAAACCGCTCTGCTCAACATCATCACACACAACGAAATCAGCCGGAGCGAACTCGACTCCGACTACAATTACACCGACGAGGACACGAAACGCTTCAGATATCAAGCGGTTTTCGACCTCGTTCATTTTTTAGGAGGGTAAACAATGCCTAATACCGCAAACGTAACCACCGGCAAACCGAAGGTCGCTGGTGCTGTTTACCGCGCCCCGGCTGGTACGGCTGTCCCCACGGATGCCACCACCGCCCTTGCTCAGACCTATATCGACATGGGCTACATCAGCGAGGATGGCGTGACCAACAACAACAGCGCGGACAGCGAAAATGTCAAGGCGTGGGGCGGTGCTGTCGTTCTGACCACTCCCGGCGAAAAGACCGACGAATGGACAATGACCTTTATCGAGGCGCTGAACGAGACCGTCCTCAAGGCCGTTTATGGCACTTCGAATGTCACCATCGCGGCGGATGGTAAGATCACCGTCAAGTCGAACTCTGACGCGCCGGAAGAGGCCGTCTATGTCATCGACATGGTGCTGAAGGGCGGCGCTCTGAAGCGCGTTGTCATCCCGAACGGCTCCCTGTCTGAGCTGGGCGAGATCGTGTACAAGGATGACGAGCCTGTCGGCTACGAAGTCACCTTGAGCGCTCTGCCGGATGCACAGGGCAACACGCACTACGAATACATCGTCCCCGCGACCTGATCACCAACTAAAAGGAGGCACACATGAGAACAGGCAAAACTTCGACAGGCTTCGAGTATCAGTTTGACGAACAGGCGCTCGACGATATGCGCTTTGTAGACATTCTGACCGCCGTTATCGATGACGAGACACCGCTTCTGGATAAGCTGCACGGCACGGCGGAGCTGATCCGTCTGCTGTTGGGCGACGAGCAGAAAAAAGCCCTTTACCGCCACATCGGTGAACAGCACGGCGGGCGCGTGCCTCGCGCTGATTTGGAGAAGGCTTTGGAGGAAATCATGAGCAGCAGCCATGATGTAAAAAACTCCTAAGCCTGAGCCGCATGATTGCCGTAGATCGCGAGGCTGTCGAGTGTGACTTGCTTCAGACCTACGGCATTTTTGATTATAGACAGCTCCCAGCGCGAAAGGTGGCTGTCTATGCGTGCGGGCTCGGGCAAGATTCTCGAATCATGCAGAAACTGAGCGGGGCAAAAGTCCCGCTGAATTCGTTGCTTCTCGCCCTTGTTGCAGACGCTTTGAAGATCCTCGTTTGGCAGAACACCAAAGACGGAGCAAAGGGAGTTAATAAACCCAAATCCATCCTCGCATCTTTGACAGAAAAAGAGAGAACAGGAGAGGGATTTGACACTCCAGAAGCGTTTGAAGCATGGAGAGCGCAGATGTTAGGAGAGAAACACAATGGCGAGTGAACTCGGCAACGCATATGTAAATATCATACCAAAAGCGCCGGGAATTCAAGGCAATGTTGAGAACATTCTGAACGGCGCGTCCGGCGGAGCTGCGAGAGCTGGTCAAAGCATCGGCAAGAAATTGCTTGGCGGGATCGCGGCGCTCGGCATTGGCTCAGCCGTCGCTGGAATGATTAAAAGCGCATTTGAGGCCGGCGGCGCTTTGGAGCAATCCTTTGGCGGCCTCGACACAATTTACGGCGAATCCGCTGCCGCAATGAAGCAGTACGCCATGAGCGCGTCAGAGTATGGCTTGAGCGCGAATGACTACGCCGAACAAGCCGTCAGCATGGGCGCGGCTCTGAAACAGGCTTTCAGCGGTGACACAGCTGCGGCGGCTGAAGCGGCAAACATGGCCATGCAAGACATGGCAGACAACGCCGCAAAGATGGGAACGCCGATTGAGTCCTTGCAAAATGCTTATGCTGGCTTTGCCAAGGGCAACTACACGATGCTCGATAACCTCAAGCTGGGATATGGCGGCACAAAGACCGAGATGGAGCGGCTACTTGCCGACGCGCAAGAGCTGACAGGCGTTGAATATGACATTAACAACCTCGGTGATATTTATTCCGCCATTCATGCAATTCAAGGGGAACTTGATTTAACTGGCGTTGCGGCTGGCGAAGCACAGACCACGCTCACAGGCTCGTTAAACAGCGTCAAGGCATCGTGGACGAATGTGATGGCCGCGCTGACAACTGGCGAGGGGCTTGACACCGCTATGGCTAATTTCAGCGCATCCGTCGGCAACTTCGCGAACAATGTTCTGAAGATGTTGACGGCGCTGATCCCGCAGATCCCCACACTTATCAAGGGTTTGGCTGATGCGGTTATCACGAACGCTCCTCAATTTATCGCATCCGGCGCGGAGTTGATTGTTCAGCTTGCCGTCGGTCTCGTTCAGAGCATCCCACAAATCGTTGCGAAGGTCCCGGAGATCTTTAAGGGCATTAAAAATGCTTTTAGCCAAGTCGATTGGGCTTCGCTCGGTAAAGACCTTATCAACGGCATCATCAACGGCCTTGTAAGCGCCGCGTCTGGCCTCTATAGCAAGGTTAAAGACATCATCAAGAACGCTCTGAGCCAAGGTAAGGCAGAGGCCGAAATCGGCTCTCCGTCTCGTCTGTTTGCGCGTGAGATTGGTCAATGGATTCCCGCCGGTATTGCTCTCGGCGTTGACGAAGGAGCGCCGGAAGTCAATGCGTCTGTTACGCGGGCAATTGACGGCGCTGTTGTAGACCTTAACAGGGCGGCCGCAACGCCTACGGCACAGACCGAGGGAGATGCGGACAGAATCATTGCGGCTCTGCGCGATATGCGCGTGATGGCCGATGTCTCGCTCCAGGGTGATGCTCGTCAGCTCTTCCGCGTCATCAACAACACGAACAGAGTGAGAACAAAGGCAACGAACTACAATGTCCTCGCGGCGGCTGGGGGTGCATGATGAACGGAGTTTTTCTTAGAATCGGCTCGACCGATGTTTCTGAATACCTCGACATTCAGAGTTATTCCATGAACTCGACCGATGTGTATGACACATGGACGGATGGAAACTGGATTGACCACAGAGTTGTCACGCGCCAGCGGATCGCGGGGAAAGTCAAGGCGGGCTTTGCTTCTGAAGCAGACCACGCCGCTTTTCTTGCTCTGCTTGAATCCGCAAAGGACGCGGAGAGCGTCTACACCGTGACCGCATATGTGAACAACAAGGGCGCGGCGGATACATTCTCGGCCTTTATCGATACAGATGGCGAAGGCCGCTGGGATCTGATTAATGGCCGCCAATGGCTTGTGGTAAATCTGACCATCACAGGGAGGTAATCATGCTCAACATTCCTGAAAGCATTAAAATCCTCTTCAAAACAGACGGCGTGGAAAAGAACTTCCGCGCCCACTTTCCGAACGGAGAATTCGCGGACATCACGAACGAGAACATCGTGAAAGAGTCTCTTCGCTTTACCGAGTCTGTATGCTCTCAAAACGTCTTCCGTTTCGGCTGCGCGGAGAGATCCGTGCTTGAGTTTGAAACCGTCGGCATTGGCAATATGTACGGAATGACGATTGAAGCAAGCATCGAGATTGACACATCGTCTTTGACGGCCGCGGAGATCTCCACGATTCAGAGCGGAACATGGGACGGAACTCTTGTCCTTGCCTCCGCTTCAGATATCGGTTATGGCTTTTTCCGCATTCCGCTCGGCCTCTTCCGCGTCGAAAGCTGCCCGCGCAATCATGGCGCGATGACGCATAGACAGGTAACTGCATATACGTTCCACTTGACGGATAATTATATCACATCACCGTATATCAAGTTTTTGCAGAATGGCGTCTGCTCGTTTGCGTATAGCCCACAACTATTAATCCCTTCTGTGGAGGTTTTTCTGGATTCAAACATTTATTGGAACGATCTCGCTGGGCTCTCCACAAAATACACGAGGGGCGCGAATACTGAAACGAAGCACAACCTTAATCCAGGTGGAACCGGTAGCATAACAAATAGTAATGGGGCGCTTGAGTATAGCATTACTTGCAGAACCGGGTGGCTTATAAATTTAACTGGTCTTGTGAGTTATCAGCTTACCTCTATTGAAAAAAATGATTATGATAACTCTGCCATAGCCCCGTGGGTGGAGGCGCAGCTCGAGACGTTTGGTGCACAAGATCTTTTCCCCGCATTTCTCAAGGAAGCTATGAAATATACAATGCCGTATATACGTCATGGACAGCAGCTTCCTACAACACATGATTATTTTTACTTTGACTATAACAATCTTGTTATAGACAGAGAGGTCTTTCAAGGATATTTCTACAGCCCCACTTCGGTCGAAATCACTCTCCGATACACGCCATCTGGTGGTGCTACATCAAGTGTAACCAAAACTTTTACTGTTTCCGCATCAGGGGACGGGTATCAAGTGTTTAACTACAGCAAAATAGACATCTCTCATCAGTACAGAATCATAATTGAAGCTGCTACGCAAAACGGAGTCAAATTCACGTATTTCAATGCGTTTCGCGTGCTCGAACTCTACGGAGCATTTGCGGAACTGAACGGCAAATTCGCCCGCGAGGACAGATTTGGCGAGATAACAATGATTGAGCTGTCCGCATCATCTCCGATTGCTATTCTGCCAGAGGACTATTCGTCAGCATGGTGGGATGAATACGATATCGCGCCAATCGGGACGGTTTTAGCTTCATATGGCGAGGATGGCTCGAGAGAAGCCGAAGAGGTTTCAATAGGTATTGGCGAGAGCGTCTATGACATGACAGACAACAAGATGATCCCAATGAGCCCCGATATTAACGCGGGAACATTGCCTGATGTTTTGTCACGAGAATTTGCGGCTGGCGCGGCAAATGTGGGATATACACCTGTTGAGCTGGAGATGCAAGGATGGCCGTGGATAGAGGCGGGCGACGCGCTCCAAATCACAGCAGAGGATGGCTCGGTGGTCAATACATACGCAATGCGAATCGAAATGCGCGGGATTCAGCATCTTGTATCAACAATCACAAGCCCGAGCGGTGAGATCGTAGAGGAGGCTTAATATGAGCGTCAAAATGAGATATGGCGCGACAGAAGGGCTCCCGCCCGAAAACGTGCAAATTGACATTTTGTGGTCGAATGCATCCCCAACGTCGAATTTCGCTGCCCGGACTGTCGCGCTTGATTTAAGCAAATATAAAGCTGTGCTGATTGTGGCAACTGCTTCGACTTCTGACATTAACGGCGGCACGGCAATCGGCATGGTCGGTGATGGCATCACATACAACATCTTTCTGCATAACTACAACGCGAGATATGCTTATAGTTATGTCCGCAGCTTCACCGTCAGCGGCAACGGCGTAACGTTCACTTCCGGCCTGCGTGAAACGACCGCCGGAGACCAGTATGCGATCCCGCGTGCAATCTATGGAGTGAGGTTTTGATATGAAAACGATTTCTAATCTTCACGGAATTGATATCTCGTCGTGGCAAGCTGGTATGTCTGCATCCGCACTCAATAGCGTAGACTTTGCTATCCTCAAGATTTCAGAGGGGCAGAGTTGGGTTGATCCGCAGTTTGAGACCTTTTACAAGGCCGCAAAGATCCCGCTCGGTGCGTATGTTTACTCGCACGCGACAACCGAGGCCGACGCGAGAGCAGAGGCACGGAAAGCCCTGTCTCTTGCCGCTGGAAAGAAACTGCCGCTTGGCATCTATATGGATGTTGAGGAGAGCAAACAGCTTGCACTCTCTGATTCGGCTCTGACCGCTGTTGTCAAAGCGTTCTGCGATACCGTCAAAGCGGGTGGCTATCGTGCGGGTGCTTATGGAAGCAACGGCAATCTGTGGGCTAAAGTGGGCGTTAAGTATCTCGGCGATGATGTCATCATGTGGACAGCCCAATGGGGCGGCAGACCTCAAAAGGGCGACATTTGGCAATTCTCCTCGTCTGATAAAGTACCAGGCTACAACGAACGCGTAGACGGCAACAAAGTCCTCTCTGAACGCTTTGCTCGTCTCATCACGGAAGACACTCCCGCTCCCGAACCTACACCTACCCCCACTCCCGAACCGACAGGCGGCACAGTTGAGGTGACGGCAAATCTCCCCATCCTAAAGGACGGAGACAAGGGCTATCATGTCAAACTCATGCAGACCGCTCTGATTGCAAAAGGTTACAACTGCGGATGGATGGGTGCGGACGGATGGTTTGGCGAGAATAGCAAGATTGCGCTTTGCGAGTTTTCGGGAAAGACCGTCTGCGACGGAGAAGTCTGGGCAAAATTATTGAACGTATAAGGAACGAACGAAAATGAGTGATGTTGT
>Ga0326511_10003463_pt1 | contig 12691 bp, 11 predicted proteins | sample 0_2496_0518_D_FD_203701 | JGI IMG/M metagenome (GOLD analysis project Ga0326511, IMG submission 203701) | Bovine rumen microbial communities from UC Davis, California, United States - 0_2496_0518 | ecosystem: Host-associated > Mammals > Digestive system > Stomach > Rumen | place: USA...
GTTGTCGCCGACGTAGAAGGTCTTGTCGCCGACCTCGACGGTGTCGAGGCCCGCGATGAGGGTCATGGTGCCCTCAAGGCTGCTGCCAGCCACCTCGTACATCGACTGGAAGGCGGCGGCGGTGACGCTGCCCATGTTCTCGGCGGCCCCAGGAGCGGACTCAAGCGCGGAGTTCCACGTGGTCATCTGGACGCCGCCCTCCTCAAGGGCCGCGATCACGTCGTTCATGGAGTATCCGACGTCGTTGAACGAGGACACCAGCCTGCTCATGTCTACGTCGTTCATCTCCTCGGCGTAGACGTGGATGGCCTCAAGGCCCTCGGCGATTGAGTTGAAGTCGGCGTCCGTGCCGCCGCTCGTGGTGAGCGCGTCGGAGAGGCGCTTCATGTTGCCCGTGACGTCCGCCGTGACCGTCGCGGTGCGCTTCTCAAGCTCCTGCTGGGCCTTGGCGGCGTCCTCGATGACCTTGTTGGCGTTGTTGAGGCTGTCGGTCGCGCCCGCAATCTTGCCGTCGAGCGTCTCGACCACCTTGCCTGCGGCGTCCACCTCGGACGTGTACTGCTGGACCACGCCAGCGGCCTTCTCGACCTCTAGGTTGTAGGCCGCCTGCACCTTGGCCTCGTCGTAGGCCGCGCCGTAGACCTCCTTGGCGTGGTCGAAGTACGCCTGCCTGCCGGCGTCGCTGATGAGCTTGTTGTACTCTTCCTGCGCGACGTTGAGCTTGTCCTGCGCCTCGGCGTACTCGCCGACCGCCTGTGAGTAGTCGTCGCTGTAGTAGTCGATGAGCGCCTGCTGCCTGCGGGCCTCGATGTTGGCGTTGATGACGTCGGTCTGCTCCTGCACCTTGCCAGTCTGGGTGTCGATGATGTTCCCGTACTGGTCGAGGCCGTAGGTCGTGCCGCACTCCTCGTTGACGGCCTCAAGCGCCGCCTTGAGCTTGTACGTCTCGCCCTCGGTCAGCTCCGCCTTGCCGCCCAGCTCGCTGATGGTGTCGGCGTAGTAGCTGAGCTGGCCCGAGTAGTTGCCGAACTGCTTGTTGGAGTCCTCGATGGTCTGCTTGAGGCTCGCCAGCCTCTCCTCGTACTCGCCCGCGTCTGCGGACAGGGCGCCGATGGAGATGTTGAGCGTGCCGAACGCGCCTGCGGCCACCGACGAGGACTTGCCGACGCCGTCGAGGGCGTCCCTCAGCCCCTTGGTGGCGGCGATGTGGGTCTCCATCTCCTGACGGGCCCTGTTGAGCTCGCTGATGAGGATGGCGACGCCAGCGATGGCCGCGCCGAACATGATGGTCTTCGACATGCTGAGGGCGAGCTGCTCGAATATGAGCTTGGCCTTGGTGGCGCCCGTCATCGCGCCCGTGAGCGCGAGAACGGCCTCCTCGCCTCCTGCGGCGAACGCCGACTTGACCAGGGCGGTGGCGTTGAGGGTCTCGGCGGCCCACTTCTTGACGTTGATGACGGCCTCGGAGAAGGTCGCCTTCATCGACAGCAGGGGGCCGAGCGCCGTCGCGAAGCCGCCGAGCATGACGATGCTGGTCTTGGTGGACTGCCCGAGGCTTGAGAACCACGAGGACAGTCCTTCGAGGGCGCCTGAGACCGTCTTGATGATGGGCACGGCTCCCTCCCCGAGCTCGGAGAGGAATATCTGCCACATGTTCTTCATTATCTGAATCTGGCCCGAGAAGCCCTCGGCCTTCTTCGCGGCCTCGTTCGCGGCGTCGCCAGCCTCGCCCCACTGGTCCGAGATGCCGTTCCATGCGTTCTCGGACATCTGGAGGTTGTTGTCGAGGCCGTCGATGGTCTGCATGAGGCCCTCGATTGCCTGCTTCTGGCGGACGGACGTGATGCCGAACTGCTGTAGCACGGCGTCTGCGGAGCCGCCGGATGCCTCGATGCCGTTCAGGCCCTTGATGAAGGCCTCCATGGCGGCAGTCGGGTCGGAGTCCCACGTCTTAGCGAACTCGTCGGCGGTCATGCCAGCCACGTCGGCGATGCCTTGCAGCGAGCCCTTGGCCTCGTCCACCTTCGCCGTGATCTCGTCGAAGACCGCCGTCGGGTCGGTCTCCCAAGCCTGCGCGAACTCCTCCGCCGTCTGCCCCATGAGGTTGGAGAACACGACGAGCGAGCTGCCGCCCTCCTGCACGGCGGCGTCGATGGCGCCGAAGCTGGCGTCGATGGTGCCGCCCGCAGCCGCGACCGCCGTCTCGAAGAACGACATGGTCTTGGAGATTGCGGTGCCTGCGGCCTCGGCGTTCTGGCCCGTGCTGGCGATGGAGCTCGCCCACGCGAGCACGTCGGGCGCCGACATGCCGACGATTGCGCCCATAGCGCCGATGCGCTCGGCGATGTTGGCGATCTCGGTCTCGGTGGAGGCGCCGTTGTTGCCCAGTCGGACGAGGGCGTCGGAGAATCCGACGTAGTCCTCCTCGGTGAGGTGCAGGACGTTCGCGAGGTGGCCGAGCGCCGTCGCCGCGCCCTCCGTGTCGAGGTTGGTGGCGACGTCGATGTTGCTCACGACCTCGGCGAAGGTCTCAAGGTTCTCCACGGCCACGCCGAGCTCGCCGCCGATTGCCTCGATCTGGAGAATCTGGTCGGCGCTCGTGACGTGGGTGCGCGAGAAGTTGATGGCGGCCTCGCGCAGGTCCTCGAACTGCTCCTCGGTGGCGTCGACCGTCTTGCGCATGTCGCGATAGGCGGCGTCGACCGTCGAGCTGGCGTCGAGCATGCTGTAGCCGACGCCCGTCAGGAACGGCGTGAGCGTCGCTGAGAGGGTCATGCCGATGGACTTGAGCGTCGAGGGCTGGATGAGTCGGGCGTTGCCGAACTCCTCCATCGCCTCCTTGGCGCTCCTTGCGGCGTTCTCGGCGTCGGCCACGCCGAGCTCAAGCTCCTTGACCTTCTTGGTCGACTTCGCGAGGTTGTTCTCGGTATTCGCCGACTTGTAGGCCTTGGCGAGCTCCTCCTCCCTGTCCTTCGCGGCTTCGAGGTCGCCCTTCAACCTTTCGAGGCTGCTCCTGCACCCGGAGACCTCCTCGTCGAAGTTCTTGAACGCCTTGACCTCGCCAGTCTCCTCAAGCTTGCTGATGTCGGTCCTGAGCTTGCTCACCTCGGCCTTGGCGTTGCCCACTGCCGTCTCTGCGGACTTGACCTTCTGTTCCCAGACCCCGATTGCCTGCTGGTAGTCCCCCATTGCCTTTCGGGCGTCAACGACCTTGCTTCTGTTCTCCGCCATCAGGTCGTTGAACTGGCGTATCTGGTCGCGCGCGTATTGGACTTCGTCGGCACTGAGGCCTGGGCTGTGCATGTACGCCTGCCACTCGCCGAGCGACTTCTCAAACGCGCGGTACTCCGCGTCGAGCTGCTCGACGGCTGCGGTGGCCTCCTCGGCCTTGGTCGTGACCATGTGTAGCTGCACGCCTGCCGCCGCATGCGCGGACTCTTGCCTTATGACCTCCTCCTCGGCCTCAGCGAGCTGCGCGAGGGCCCTCTCGTACTTCTCGACTTCCTCGGTCATGCTCGCCGTCGCGGCGCTCTTGCCGAGCGTGGCGATGTGCTGCTCAAGCTTCGTGACCTGGTCGCTGAGGTTGCTGACGGTCGCCTGCGAGCTGCGCCAGTCCACCTCTGCCTGACGGGCGGCCTCTGCGGCCTCCTCAATCCACTTGGAGAGGTCTCGATGCTCGGCTACGGCTTCTGACACCTCGGAGGTGTCGAACAGGGAGAGCTGCCTGCGCAGCGTCTCCGCACGGTCCTCGGAGAGGTCGAGCTGCTCGCGGAGGTCGGAGAATCGCCGCACCGCGAGGTCGATGTTTCCGGGGTCGAGCTCAAGAGCGCGCTCCGTGCGCTCAAGGTCGTCGCCGACGCGCTCCGTCGCAGCGTCCACGGCGCGGAGCTGCGACTCAAGCTGCTGGAAGTCGGCGCCCCTTGAGACGTCGGTGACGTTGTCGCCGAGCTCGCGGATGGTGTTGGAGAGGCCGACTATCTCGGACTTGATGCGCTGGGCGTCGACGCCGAGCTGCTCGAACTGCAAGGCGTCGTCGAAGGCAGCCTTCTCCTGCTGCGCCTTGACGAACTCGCCGCGCATCTCGCGAACGGCCTCGACCACGTTGCCGTCAATCTCGACCGCGAGGTCGCGGGCCCGCGCGACCATGTCGTCGAGGCCGACGCCGCGCTCGAACATGTCGTGGAAGTCGAGCTGCTTGAGCTGCTTGACGCGCTCGATGTCCTCGGGGTTGATGACGTGGAGGTTGTCGCCGATGGACTCGCGGTACCTCTTGATCTCCCTGAGCTCGTCGACGAGCGCGCCGATGCCCGTCTTGGTGCTCATGAGCCGCTCTGCGGTCTCTTCGTCGATTCCCAGCGTGTCGCGCAGGAAGTCGACGCCCTTCTTGCGGGCGGCGCGGTTCCATATCTCATAGGCCTTCGCGAGGGTGTCGCGCAGCTCCACGAAGCGCTCGTCGGCCTGCTTGGCGCTGAGCGAGAGGTTGTCGGTCTCCTGCGCAATCTGCTGGACCGTCTTCGCCACGCCCTTTTCGGTAATGCCAGTCGACTTGGAGCCGAGCTGCTCCATGGCCTTCTGCACGAGCTGGGCCTTGACTTGCAGGCTCTCCATGCGCTGCCCCGTGAGGCGGATGCGCGTGTCGACGTTGCCGAGGCTCGTGGGGTCGAACTGCATGGCTCGGGTGACCTGACGGATTCGGCTCTGGAGCTCAGCCGCGCTCTTGGTCGATGACTTGAGCGCGTTGTTGAGGCTCGAAGTGTTACCGCCGATGCGAATCTCAAGACCAGCGTACTCGGCCATTGCGAATCACCTACCCAAGCATGTTACGTATGTCTTCCTGCGTCGCCATCGTTATCGACGCCTCCTCGCTCGGCTCCTCGTTCATGGCCGCGAGGTCGTAGATGACCTCTCCGTACGGGAGGGTCGCTAGGTCGGCTCGGGTGTACCCGAGCCTCATGGCCGCGAGGTACGCCTGCGTGAAAGGTAGGCGCGTCGTGGCCTTACTGTCCCTGCTGCTCCCTCGCTGCCTTAGCGAGTCGGGAGGACAGGGCACGAAAGGTGGCATCAATCTCGCGGGAGACGCACACGTGAAGGTCCGAGAAGTCGATGATGTCAGCCGCGTGGGAGGCGACGAACTCCTCGTAGTCGGGGGTCTGCGAGACCTTGTCGTTGAGGCCCGCGAGGTCGCCCGAGCGCAGCATCGCCCACGTGGCCCTCATGTCTGCGTCCCAGTCGATGCCGATGAGGGCCGAGAACGTCCCGTCTCCGCTGTCGCCCGTGTCCATCACGTCGTTGATGAGCGAGTGGTGCTTCGAGTTGGGGTCCTCCATGAAGGCCTGCTCGTAGAGCTTGATGGCGTACATGGAGCAGACGGCCACGTGCACGTCGTCCCCGTCTCCCCAGCGGAGGGGGTTGTGGACGCCGCGACCCGTCACGTTCTTGAACCTGATGAGCATGGTCAAACACTCCTGTCTGTGTCTGGGTATGCGAGAGGCCCCGCAGCGCAGTGACAGGATGCGCTACGGGGCCGTCTCAACGTGTTACTGATGCGCTGGTGCGCCTACGCCTTGGTAGGGGTCGGGACCGCCGTGTACCAGTTGGCGAACGCCGCAGCGGCCTCCTCGGCGGAGCCCTTGACGATGTTCTTGGTCACGCCGGTGCCGCCGAAGGTGAAGTCCTTGCCGATGGCGGTGAACTCCAGGTCCTGCGTGTCGGGGTTGGTGGAGTCGGACTTGGTGTTGGCGCTCGCGATGGCGCGCTGGGCGGAGCAGTTGAAGAAGACGTAGCGCTTCTTGTCGACGTCGCCCTCGACCTCGTACATGAGCGCGAAGGACTTGGGCGTCGCGTCGGCGACCTCGACCTGCATGCCGTTGTCGTCCACGACCTCGCCGAGGACGGCGACCTTGAAGGAGTCGGGGACGATGGCGAGGGTGAGCGTGCCCGTGTAGCCGCCGTTTGCGGCGGGGGTCACGTAGTAGGCGATGTTGTCGGCCCAGAAGGTCGTCGGGTCGCTGCCCTCGCGGTTGAGGTCGAGCGAGACGGCGCCGGGCAGGGCGACGGGGGTATCGTAGGTGCCGTCATCCTTGATGACGGCGTAGTAAGCCTTGGCGAGTCCGAATCGGACCTTGGAGAGTTCGGCCATGGTGGCCTCCTATTCTTCTCTGTAGTGGTAGGTGAAGTCGTACTGCTCGATGTGGCAGACCTCGGACTCGGACCAGATGCCCGTCTCGTCGGGGACGCACCCCAGCGAGACGATGGCGTCCCTGATCAGCGCCTCGGTCGCCGCATCGGACGACTTCTCGAAAAGCTCGACGTGGAATCGGGGAAGCGTGGCGTAGACGACGCCGTCGGCGATGAAGCCGCCGTCCGACTCCTCCGTGTAGACGAAGAAGGGCGGGGCTGGAGCCTTCTTGACGGGGTAGGCGTCCTGCCTTCCGGGGATGCCCGTGGCGAGGAGCGCCTGGTACACCTTGGACTTGGCGCTCATGACAGCTCCTTCGCTAGGTACTCGCCCAGATGCTCGCGGACGTAGCGGAAGGCGTAGTCTGCGGCGGGCCTGACGTGCGGGAAGGCCCTCGTGCGGCCACCGCCGCTCTTGGCGTGGCCCTTCTCCAGCAGGTGCGGGAGGCCAGGCTTCTTCGAGAAGATGTGGCCCTCGACGGAGCCTCCCTTGCGCAGCGTGCGGTAGGTGACGTGCTCGCCGTACTTCCAGTCGAAGCCAGCGGCGTTGCGCCGCCACTCGTCTCGGCCCTCGCGCACGGCGTCGTGGACCAGCTTGAACACCGCCTCCTCGGAGCCGTCGGCGATGCCGTCGAGGATGTCCCCGAGGACGGCGGCGAACTGGTCCTCCTCCACCCAGTAGTGCCTAGGCATTGTCGTTCCTCGCATGGGTTACGTAGGTGAGGACGGTGTTGTCGCCGCGCGCGCTCGAATAGCTGAGGTCGTACTCGCGCCCATGGTAGACGGCCTGCGTCTGGCCGTGGTAGTCGATGGTGCGGACCTCGACCTGCAACTCTGGCTTGGGGCCGAGCTGCGCAGCCGTCGCCCACGTCTCGATGCCGATGGTGCGCACGTTGCAGAAGACCTGCGTGTCGACGGGCTCGCCCTCGACCTCCGCGCCCTCGTCGTTGACCGTGATGTTGGCCTCGACGTCGCGGAGCAGGATGACGGAGTCCCACCTCATCAGTCGTACTCCCCATCGTCGTAGACGGCGTTGAAGCGGCTGTTGAGCATCGAGCACACCATGGAGTCGTAGGACTCCATGAAGCGCTCCGCCTCGTCGTTGTCCATAAGCACGTCGAACTTGACCCACGTGGCAATGGCCCGCTTCGCCTTGACGGGCAACGCGCTCTCGTCAATGTCTTCGAACGAAAATCCGCTCGCAAACGGGTCGGTTCCGAGCCACGTGGTTGACACGCCCTTGTTCGCCATGTCGAAGACGCATGCAGCGGCAGAGTCCATTATCTCTTGGTCGAGGGCATCGTGACTCACTCTCAGAGTCACCTTCAAATCATCGAGCAGAGCCACGATGCCCCCTTCCTATTCCGTTGTGTCTGCCTTGGGCTTCCGCGCGCGGGCCGTTCGCTTGGCGGGCGCCTTCGCGCGCTCCTCTGGGGTCACGGGGGCCGCGACCTCCACGCGGACGGCGCCCTCGGGGGCCTTGCCGTCCTCGAAGCGCCAGAAGACCCCGCGCCACTTGTACGTGCGCAGCATCACTAAGCCGCCACGGTGATGTCCACGAAGCCAGCGGGGATGCGGCACGCCAGCTTTTCCCTCACCTCGGCACGCACGGTCATCAAATTCTTAATAAAGTCATCGCTGTCCGTATTGGTTGCCTCGACGGTGACGCCCTCGGCCTTGGTGACCAGCGACGCGCAGGTGTCGAAGGCACCCACGACGATGTGGTTCGCGGTGAGCTGGTTGGAGAGGACGATGGGGAGGTTCCAGATGTTCTCGCCGTGCAGGGCAGCGAAGTAGCCGCCACCGTAGTAGCGGTTCTCGCCGTCCTTGCCGATGCGCAGGAGCTTCCAGACGTCGGGGGTCATGACGATGGCGTTGGCGGAGCGGCCAGAGTAGGTCACGACATCGGCGATGGCGTTGGCGATCTCGTCGGCGATGGCGACTGCGGTGCGGGTTACAGCGGTGGTGCCGCCGATGGTCTGGATGCCGGAGGTGCCGAGCAGGTCGGCGATGACCTTGCCCTGACGCTTGAAGTTCAGCGCGTAGAGCAGACGACCGTTGATGGCGCTGGCGAGGTAGCCGTAGTCGTCGATGTACTCGTCGGACTCCTTGATGTATGCCGCGATCTTCTCAAGCGTCACGGTCGTGGGGGTCGGGTCGGCGAAGTGGATGCGCGACTTGGCGGCACCCTCGGCGATGGAGTCGGCGATGGTACCCTCCATGGCGCCCTCGGTGAAGAACACGAGGGTGTTACCAGTGATGACCTCGCGGCCAAGGAGGTTCAGGACGCCCATGGACTCGCGGACGCCCTCGATGACGCTGGTGTCATAGGTGGTGATGGCCTGCGTGGCCTGAGCCACAGCCGGGGAGCCCTGCACGTCGGAGGCGGCGCGGGAGAACGGCGCGGCGACGACGTGGAAGGACTTGGCGTGTCCCTCGCGCTTAAGATGGTTGACGAAGTGCTCGCCGAGCGAGCGTGCCTGCTGTTCGGGCATGGTGGTTGCCTCCTCTGCGGGGGTGTTGACTGCGGCGGTCGCGACCGACTCGACGGTGCTGCCGCCTCCGTTGATGACGAGCTGGCGCTTCTCGGCGTTGAGGGCGGCGATGCTGGCGCGGTGCTCGTCCTCGGCCTTGTACAGGCTCATCTCGGAGTCGATGGACTCCATCTGCTCGACGGTGGCGTCCTCGGGCAGGTTGGCGGAGAGCTCAAGCACCTCCGCGCGGCGTGCGAGGTACTCCTCGCCGTCCATGCGGCGCAGCTCGACCGCGCCCATGGGGGTGAACTCGGAAATCAGCATCCAAGTCCTCCTTAGATTCGAAGTTGCAATGCCTTGGCCCTCATAGCCATGCGCTTACGTCTAAGCTCGTCGGCTCGTTGGGCCTCCAGCGCGCTTTGCAGTCGCTCCGCCGCAATCCTCTCGATCGCTCCGTCGAAATAGGAACGCGCACTAATCTCGGTGTTGGGGTCGGCCGGAAGGCTCACGGCGCTCACGTCGTAGATGCGGTCGACCTTGTGGATGATGGACGTGAGCTTGCGCTCGTCCTCGTCGTAGATTTCCTCAATCTCGTCCCAGTCGGGCATGAACGCCCACGACATGCGGGTGATGAGTCCCGCGTCGATGTCCTCGTACATGCCGCGCGAGCTCGACGTGCTGCCGAGGTCCGCCGCCATGAACAGGCCGTGGAGCTGCGGCTCGACGATGAGCGTGTCGTTGCTCATGCGGGCGAACACGCGCCCGTTGTGGTCGAACTGCATGATGACGTCGCCCATGTCGCAGTCGCGGAAGGCGTCGGGGTCGATGACCTCCCAATACTCCACGTCGCCGAACTTGTAGAGCATGTAGGGGTCGTTGAATGTGGAGGCGTAGCCCTCCACGTAGTAGTCGGAGTCGAAGCGCTTCTCGGCGCCCGTGGGGACGGGCGAGAGCGGCGCGAGCAGCGAGCGGTACTGGCGCTCGTGCGGCTTGGCTGGCATGTCTGCCTCCTTATACGTCCGTCTTCTCCACCGCGCCGTAGGCGTCGGCGTCGTTGTATATCTGGTCGTCGCCCCCGAGGTCGAAGTCGGGGTCGTCCACGGGGTCTGGCGTCGGCAGGCCCTCGCGCCCGCCCGACGAGAACACCACCGTGCCGCTCGTGTCCATCTGGAAGAACTCGCCGCGCACCATGAAGACGTCCATGCCCGGCAGCGCGGGCAGGTCGAGGATTCGCCTGCCCTCGTTGACCGTCATGATTCCGTAGGACGTCATGTCGCGGACGATGTTTCGCTTGGTTGCCGCGCTCACGAACTGGAGGCGGTCGGAGCCGAACCAGATGCGGTTCGGTGCGTCTGACTGGGTGACCATCCTGCGCGAGAAGCAGCTCTGCGTGAGGCCCTCGGAGAGGTGCAGGAAGAACGTCTCGACCTTGCCCTCGTAGTAGGAGTCCCACTTGGCCTCGTCGGCCTTGTTCTCAAGGATGTCCTCGTTGCAGCCGAAGTAGTAGAAGACGTGCTTGTCGATGCGCTCCATCTCGTCGGTCGAGATGGTGTAGGTGCTCGCCTTGACCTGCTGGATGTCGGCGAAGGTCGAGTCGTAGGTCATGAGCACGGTGTCGTTGTCGGTGAAGTTGCGCGCGTAGAACTCGTCGCGCTTGCGGCGCTGGTCCTCGGGCGCCACCTGCCCCACGATGCGACCGATGAACTTTATCTTGCTGCCCAGCTCCACGGCGTTGTTCTCGGCCTGCACCTGCCTGTCGAGCAGGTTCATGGTCGCCTGTAGGTTGTTGGGCGTGCCGAAGTAGTCGCTGAGGTACTGGTACTTGGAGATGCAGCAGACCTCGGACGCGGGGAACGCCATGCGCTCGCCCGTCCTCAGCGTGAAGCGGACCCACATCTCGCCGTCGACGTCCATGAGCTCGGTGTATTCGGGCTTGAGCGGGAACAGCCCGTCCGTGTAGCCGCGATCGTCGTAGGTCGGCACCACGAACGCCGTGCAGTCCACCTCGTAGATGGTCGCGAGCCTGTAGAGGAAGCGCGGCCACGTCATGTACGGGTTGGGCCAGCTACGGAACGCCTTGACCAGCTCTGGCCGTCCGCCGCCCGCGATGTGCGGCTCGCCCTTGGAGCAGGCGCTCGCGAAGGCGTGGATGCACGCCCGCGTGAGCTCCATCTCGTAGACGCCGCCGTTCCACGTCCTGAACGCGGGCGTGTACTCCGTGAGCGTCTGGAAGTAGGAGGTCGCGGCGTCCCTGGCGTCGGAGCGCCTCGTGAACCGACCGAGAATCTTGGAGATGAGTCCGTCGTTCGCCAAGTGCCACACCTCCGAACGGCATGAAAAAGGCCCCCGTCTCGGAGGCCTCCTGATAGTTATTCCACTGTATACAAATTAGCCGTTTAATCTGTAATTGTCAATATTTTTTTCTGATTATGCGTCTATGCGTATATTGGGCCGTCTCTATGCAATCCGATGAATACGGAGTTTCGGTGGAGTAGTCGGTTCGTGCATAAAATCGCCCTTTCTCTCCGTTACGCTCAGCGGCGTAGCGGAGCCGCGCCCGCGCCCAAGCGCTTGGGGCGCGCGCGAACGCGTCTCCACGCCGCTGGCGTCACGGATACCAAGAGAAATCCCAGTTTACGAACTTATCGCCGTTTGCATAAAATGGCGTTTTTTATTCAAACCGCAGGTAAACCAATGAGTTACACGGCCAGATGGGTTTTGTAACTCATCAAAACCGCAGGTCGTGGTATCCCACAAAATCGCGAGTTTTTGCATATTCGTCTGTATTTATGCATTTTCATGAGTTACAGGCCGAATCCATGCGAACCGATGGATAGGCCCCGCCCGCATATCCGCAGGTGGGGCCGTCAGTTACTAGGTGAGGATGGCCTTGTACTCGTCCTCGTGGCGCAGCAGGGCTATGTAGCCGTCGAGCTCGGCCATGAAGCCGTCTATCTTGTTGGCGCCCTTGCCCTCCTTCTTGTCGGGCAGGATGTTGAGGTTGGAGTCGTATATCGCCATCACGTTCATGCGGCACCAGCGGTTGATGGGGTGGGCGTCGTCCACGAACCTCCCCTGCTGGTAGTCAGCGCGGATGCGGTACATCGGGTCGGAGAGCGTCTTGGCGCCCTGGATGACCGCCTCGCAGCGCTCCTTGCCGACCATCTGCTCAAGGAGCTCGCGGTCGCCGCCGAGGATGTGCCAAGGGTCGTAGCCGATGGCGAAGGTGTACAGGCCATGCTCGTCCCTCAGCTCGTTGATGAACTCCGAGAGCACCGACACGGGCACGACGTTGCCGGGCACCACGCGCAGGAGCCCCTGGTCGTGCCACAGCCTGTAGGGCGCGTGGTCCTTGGTGGCCTTGTCGCCCTTGTCCTCCTGCGCGTCGAACTTGGACTCGGGCATCCAGTACATGCTCGTCTCGTAGATGTGCGGGTCGAAGACGGGCGCCTTGGTGACGGGGTCGCGCATGACGTTGCCGTCCTCGTCCCTCTCGGGCCGCATGCAGAGCACCTGCGCCGCCGCGAGGTCGACCGACTGGGCGTAGTCGAAGCCGATGACGCAGTAGCGGAAGCCCGCGTTCCAGAAGTCGAAGCGCTCGTCGCTGCCCGACTCCTCCCACGTGAGCCACGCCGAGGAGCTGTTCTGCGGGACGTTGAAGTCCTTGGTGAGCACCGTCGGGCGGAAGGTCGGCTCGTTGATGGCGCGCTGCACGAACCCTCGGAGGGTGTCGAGCGACTTGATGGTGCCGAGGCCGGGGTTTGCCTTGTACCAGCACTCCTCGTCGTGCATCCAGTCGTCGGTGCGGTCGAGCTCCCAGATGAACGGGATGAAGCGGTCGTCCTCTATCTCGCCGTCGAGCCAGCGGCTCGCGTAGGCGTACTGCGTGTCGTAGATGGAGTTGCGCACGAACCCCGCCGTCGTGATCTCGAACATGAGCGGCTGCCTGCGGGCCGACATGCCCTGCTTGACGTCGCTGTAGGGGCCGTCGGTCTTCCACGCGGCGATCTCGTCGCAGACCGCGCCGTGGACGTCGAGGC
>Ga0326511_10003464_pt1 | contig 12687 bp, 7 predicted proteins | sample 0_2496_0518_D_FD_203701 | JGI IMG/M metagenome (GOLD analysis project Ga0326511, IMG submission 203701) | Bovine rumen microbial communities from UC Davis, California, United States - 0_2496_0518 | ecosystem: Host-associated > Mammals > Digestive system > Stomach > Rumen | place: USA: California...
TATCGGGCGCACGTCGCGTATAGTAGTTGAAGCGGTTGTTGAAGCTATAGTTGAACCTTTCCAGGTAAGACTCGACAGAACCGTCCTCGGCAGCGACATCGTCCTCGTCGTATTCGAACGTGAACAGCGGGCCGCTCTGCCGGTACTGCACGTCCGGAATCTGGCGTTCCAGGTAGTCCGTCCGCAAGTTGTGGCTCTGGCTCGCCTTCACCGTGAGGCTCTTGTTCGTCCCGAACTTCCCGGAATAGGCCAGGTTTGCATTCGCCTGTTGGTCAAGGATGGTTTCTGCGTCCAGGGCGTTATCTTTACGCACGCTGCGGTCACTGACGAATGAACCCGAACCGCTCAACGTATGCTTACCATCGGGAGTGAGGTTCTGGTTGTGCGTGAAGCGGATATCGTAACCGCTGTTCGCCATATCGAATTCCTTCAGGTAACTCGTATAGCTCACGTTACCGTCCAAGACATAGCGCCTCTTGTAGCGGACCTCCCCCGTCAGCGTAGACCTTTCGAAACGCGCTTCCTCGCCTTCGATGATATCGCCCTTCATGGTGGCGTCCCAGTAATCGTTGGGGGCGTAATAGAAACCGAGGTTGCTGATATAGTACCCCTGTACCTGGTCACCACCGAATTTAGGCGTCAAGAGGCCCGACTTGCGGCCGCTCTTCAACGGAGCGACAATCATCGGGAGCACCGCCACCGGCACATCGGCAATGTTTAAAACCACGGGGCGCGCCGTTATCGTCTCTTTCGGCTTCACGACCATGCGGCGTCCATAAAAGTAGAAGTGCTGGTGCGTCGAATCGTTACAGGTACTAAAATCGCCACGCGCAATCTGCAAACGCGTATCGGGCAGGCGGCGCACCTCCATCCCGTTCAACTGCTGGTTATCCTGGTAGGTCGTCGCGTAATAGATTTCACCGATGCGGCTCTTCATGTTGTACTTGAGGCGCATTCCCGAAAGCGAGGGGTTCTTCGTTTCGCGCAGCACCGGTTCGCCGCTCGCCATCAACACCTCGTTTTCCTGGTCGAACAAGATTGTATCGGCATCCAGCGTAGCCGTCCTGTACTTCAGCTGGGCCTCGTTGTTCAAGTTGAACGTCGAAGTCTCGACATCATATACCAGGTCGACCGCATGATATTCAATCGTATCCGTTCCCGTGGTATCGTTCATCCAGTCGACTTCGGTCGTGTCTTCTTCCACCTGTTCCCGCTCTTCGAGTTCAAAGCGGGTCATCTCCTCGCCATGAGCGGCAGGAGCGACGAGGACCGCCAGCAAAAACAGCAAAACGGCCCACAGAAACCTATGGGTTCTAGACAAAATCACGTTGGGCGGTAAAATAGAAAAATCCCCCGACCGAAGTCGAGGGATTCAAAAAGATTTATGCGTTTATTTCAATATCGCGAACTTACCGCTCACCGAGCCTTCATGATCGATGCTCACCATGTAGCGGCCACTCGGGATAGAGCTTGCATCCCATGCGATGGAATTGATGCCCGTGCTAGCCCTTTCGTTCACCAGCTTGGCAATCTGTTCGCCGTCGGCGTTCATGATGGTCACGATTGTCTTGCCCGGAGTCTTGACGCTGTAGCTCACAGCCGTACGGGTAAAGCCGCGGAGCTGGATACCGGCATTACGAACAACGTTTTCCGTCTTGGCCTTGGGGGCGAACTCGTTCACCTTCTCGACATAAATACCGTTGAAGTTCGCAGAAGCGACGTTCGCTTCGTCCTTCACGAGGTTTCCTCGGTTCAACACAGCCACCAGCTGCTTGTCGTCCACCTTTGCACTGGCAAAAGTTTCGAGTTCATGGACGTTCACTTCGGCCTTTTCGCCATACCATGCCGAAACAGCCTTGCTGTCCAGGTCCTTCACGGTAATCTGGGCACGGCGAATCGTCGCGGTATAGGTTTCGCCTTCGCTAACGAAGGTGATTTCGAGCGGTTTGTTCACCTGGCCGCGAAGCATGGCCTTGGAAGCTTCGATATCGTTACCCTTGAGGCTCACACCATCAACAGCGGTAATCACGTCGCCCGCCTGGAGTTTCGTTTCTGCTGCCGGGGTGCCCGGAATCACTTCGGCCACCTTGACGCCTTCACGTACCTGGTAAATCGTAATGCCTACACCGCCGAAAGATTCATCGGCCATAAGGGGAGCGGCAAGCATCGCCGCCACAAGAGAAGCCTTCACAAAATTCTTCATAAGAACTCCTTATAAATCAATCCGTATAAAATATATAATAAAAAATGCCGGATAGACCGGCATTTTTTGGCTTTTTTTCGCGATTTTACATCATTCCGTCATAACGCCTTCGTCATCTTCGCCATCGTCATAATCCTCGATGGTCTTGTCCCCAGGGACAATGATGAGCCCAAGCGTCACGGGTTCGCCCTTCATGTTCAGGTAGGCTTCCAGGTAGAGCTTGGTCGAAAGGCGCAGCAGGCGCAAATCCAGCATGGTACCGCCCTTGTGGATGCTTTTCGGGTTCCTGTTGAAGAAAAGGAACTTCTTGTTGATGTACTCGAAACGGTCCTGGTCGTAATTGATCTGCCATTCGGAATTGCCGTCGTTTTCTTGACGGTAAAGGCAACGGTCGTTGTCGATATCGCATTCAAAACTCGCGCTTTCCTGATAGCGCTTATTCCATTCGCGGCTGAAGGCGCAGCTCTGAACGCGCTTCCCGCCGTTCCTCTGCTTGTTCAGCTGGTCGTTAATCACGACATAATCCATCTTCTGGTTCTTGACCTGGTTGTAGACGTTCATCAAGATGATGTAAGCCTCGATGTTCTTGGGGCATTTGCCGTCCAGTTCCACCTCTTCGTGGGCCTTCAGGAGCGTCTGCTGCATGTCAAGGTCGATAGCATCCGGAATCTCGCTTTCCTTGATCTTGTCAAGGACCTTCTTCGGCGGCACGACAATGACCTTGTCGCCCTTCTTGACCGCATAGCCGAGTTCGTCACGCACGTAGTCCAAGCACTGCTGCACGTGGATATGCACCGTATTGGAACCGCCCGAAACAAAGTCCACGCCAATGCGCACGTTCCATTCGCCCGCGCTGTTCCCGGAATTCTTGATGATTTCGCAATAGGGTTCCTCGCGGATACCGTCGATAAAGACGACCTTCGCATTGAGCTTGGTCACCAGGGAACCTTCCTTGTCAAGCGCTCCGCCCAGGCTCCAGAAGTTCGGGTTCAAGCGCAGGACTTCGGCAAACGCCTTGTCACCGTCGAGCGCCGGGAGCAGGGAGTCGTTACGGGCATTCTTTTCCTTGAGGAGTTCGGAATACTCCGTCGTCACGTTCATATTGCTAAAGCCGTTACGCGCCGACACGGGAATGCCGGGAGCGGCCAGGGACACTCCGGCAAAGGAAATACAGAAAAAAGCAAAAACGAGAGCAGAAAACTTCATACAGGGATAAAATACAAAAAAGGCGTCACGCTTTGCCAACCAAGTCCAATTCGGGAAGGTTCATCAGGTGCGGAATCCTGAAATCGACCCAGTCGGGGGCTTCCACATCGGGATTCACCAGGACCGTCGTCCAACCGCGGCGGTGAGCGGGTTCCAGGTTGCGCAGCGAATCTTCCAAGAGTACGATTTCGCGCTTGTCTGCCGGCATGGCAAGACCCATCGCGGGCAACTTCTGCGTAAGCCACGCCTCCATCTTCTCGTAGGCGCTATCATGCGGTTTCCCAATCCAGTCGAGCAGCTTCAGGTCGAACACGCCGTCAATCGCAGGCGAGATTCCCATGTGGGCCATGCCCGCCTCGCTCCAGTCATGCCGCCCGTTGGTAAACACAAAGCGCGGGCCCTCCAGGCTCTGCAACAGCGCCAGCTTCTCGGGCGCCTTCTTCGGATAGGTCAGGAATTCCGGCTCGTGGATAAAGTCAAAGAAATCGTCGGGATCCGTGCCGTTCATCGCCATAAGCCCGGCAAGCGTCGTCCCGAAACGCTCCAGATAATCGGTGCGGATCTTGTGCGCCGATTCAAAATCGCCACCGACAGTCTTCTGCACGAACATCGAAATGCGGTGGTCCAGAGAATTGATAACGTACCGTTCTTCGGTACCGTACAGCGTCAAGTCGTAGTCAAACAGCCAGACCATCAAACGCCCATCGCGAGACCGCCAATCTGGCGGGCCAGATAGGTCGCATAGTTGTCCGTCATGCCGCTCACAAAATCAAGCACCTGGTGGTACGCCTCGGCGGCAGAAACGCTCTGTCCGATTTTCGCCTGGCCAATCAAGCGCACAATGCGGTCGGCGCGGTAAGAATTCTTGCCATTCAAACGGTAATCGTACACGCCGTTGATAAACGCGTCGAGCACGGTGGCAAGCGTCGTGTAGCTACCGACTTCCAGTTCCGTCTTGCGGCGGTCCGGATAAATACGTTCCACGCCCAAGCGCTTCGCAATGCGGATACCCCACATCACGTCGGACTTGGAGAGGTCAATCAAGTGCTTCGTGAGCTTGCCCTGCATAATCTCTTCGTAGTGGTTCACGAACACGACCGCCACGTCGTCAATCAGGTTCTGGATGGCCTTGCCGCGGATACTGCTTAAGAAGTCGCGGAAGTTACGGCCATTCTCCTCGTATTCCTTGTCGATGTTCACTTCGGGGCCGCAAAGGTAGATGAACATGTCACGCACATCGGCAAACGAAAGGATGCCGAGCTCGATGGCATCTTCCACATCGAGGATCGAATAACAGATATCGTCAGCCGCTTCCATCAAGTAAACGAGCGGGTGGCGCACCCACTTGCCGTTATCGATTTGCGAGAGTCCGAGCGTCTCGGCGGTAATACCGTAAAGGTCCGCTTCGGTTGCGAACAGGCTTGTCGGACAGCCGTACTTGGCGATTTGCGGGTACTTGATCATCGAACCGATGGTGGCGTAAGTCAAGCGCATTCCGCCATCCAAAAAATGGTATTCCAGTTTGCTCAAGATGCGGTGACCTTGGGCGTTGCCGTCAAAATTTTCGAAGTCCGCGATTTCCTTTTCGCTCAGGTCGCGGAGCGGAGCGCTGCTGCGGTTCTTGCGGAACCATTCGCGGATAGCCGCCTCCCCCGCGTGTCCGAACGGCGGGTTACCGATATCGTGGGCAAGGCAAGCGGACTGCACGATAGTGCCGAACTGGTATTCGTTGATGTACTTCGGCAAATACTTCTTTATCAAGTGGAAAACTGTAATCGCTAGGCTGCGGCCCACGCTCGAGACTTCGATGCTATGCGTGAGACGGCTGTGAACATGGTCGTTTACCGAGAAGGGATGCACCTGAGTCTTGCGGCCCAGGCGGCGGAAAGCCGTAGAAAAAGCAATGCGGTCGTAATCGCGATGGTATTCGGAGCGGTTCGGATCACGATCGGCAGGGTGGCCATATCGCGTCGCCGACAAAAGAGTTTCCCAATTGAGCATGCGGTAAATATAAAAATTTCTATCTTTTCCCGCATGATTACACGCGTTATCGACAGAAACTTCGCCAACATGCGCCTGGACCGGTTCCTCCGCAAGGCGTTTCCCGACGAGTCCTTGTCGGTGTTCTTCGCCATCATCCGCAAGAAAAAAGTACGCGTGAACGGAGTCGTCGGCAAGGCGAACCAGATGCTTGCCGAAGGCGACACCGTCTGCATTTACGAGAACCTGAAGAGTGTAGAAGCTGATGGCAAAAAAGGGGAAAGCCTTCCCCTCGCTCCTGCCACGGCATCCGCTACCCCTTCTAGCGGGCGAACATGGGGCAAGGCAAAATCCTCTGCCGAAAAAAATTCCAGCTGGGGCGCCAAGGAACTCGATATTGTCGTCCAGACCGAAGATTACGTCGTCATCAACAAGCCCTCGGGACTCGCTAGCCAGCCCGGCTCGGGGACGCGCCCCGGCGAAAGCCTCGTGGAATACCTCTGGGAATGGGGCAAGCGCGAAGGCCTTGATTTCAAGCCCACCATCGCCCACCGCCTTGACCAGGAAACCTCAGGGATGATTATCGCCGCGCTTCACGGGGACACGCTCCGCGACTTCACGCGCATGATCCGCGAACACAAGGTCGACAAGTTCTATTTCGCCCTCGTCAAAGGGAACCTCGACCGCGACAAAGGGACCATCAGCGAATCGCTTACCCGCACGGATTCCCCGAAAGGCAGCAAGATGAAGGTCGGCGAATCCGGAAAAGACGCCCAGGAAGCCATCACCCACTACCGCGTCAAGCAGCACTACGAAGGCTACGACCTCGTAAAAATCAAGCTCGAGACAGGCCGCATGCACCAGATTCGCGCCCATTTCGCAAGCATCGGGCACCCGCTTTTGGGCGATACCCGCTACGGCGATTTCGCGCTCAACCGCGAAGCCAAGAAGGAATTCGGCCTGAACAGGCTCTTTTTGCACAGCTGCCGCCTGGAATTCGTATGGAACGGCGACCGCAAGGTTCTCGACTGCCCGCTCCCCAAGGAACTGCAGGCCGTCACCAAGCAGCTGAAGCCGCTGCCATACCACAGAAACAAGTAGGGATTCCATGATGAGCAACATCAAGATCATGACCTTGGCGCGCAAAGCGCTTAAGGGTTTTTGGCTCAAGTCCATCGGCATGACCATCTTCGGAGGCTTCATTTCCTGGGCCATAATCTTCGGCTTCAGCCTCATAAGCATCCTTTTCCTGGAAACGGGAACAGGCGCCCCCCGGAACTACCTTGTCAGTTTCGTTTTCGAGATGATCGAAACAATCCTGATAGAAATTCTGGCCATCGGTTTTTACGCCTACCTATACGACATCTACAAGCACCGGAAATCCAGCTTCCGCAAATTATTTGTCGGTTTTGAAAACTTTTCCAGGAATGCGGTCATACTGATTATCGTCGCCATCATAAAAGGCTTCTTCTCGACTATTGCAGAAAGAATCTTAGACCTTTCGGATAGAGCCCCGTTCGAAGGGAACCTCTTCTTTTACATTCTCCTTATAGCCATCGTCATCGTATTCTACTGTTACATCGGCTACAAGCTTTTCCCCACCTGGGTTGGCCTGATGCTCAAGATGTCTTTGGACGACTCTACCAGCCCGATTGATTTAATCCGGCAGACCTTTAGCCAGGTCTACAGCTACAACTTCAAGTTCTTCTGCCTATACCTCCGCTTCTTAGGCTGGGGCATCTTGGGGTGTTTAACGTTCGGGATAGGCTTCCTCTGGATTATCCCCTATATGACCGCCAGCAGCGTCATTTTCTTCGATACCATCTTCAATCCCGAAGATTATGCGGTACCGGAAGATCCAGAACAAATATCTATATAAACTTTTTCTCGACAAAAACATTTTTCTACAATCTTACTACGTTTGTAGCAAAAAGAAGAGAAAAAATGTACCGGTTTATTTCAGTTTTAATTTTTCTTGCAGTCATTGTTGCCTGTAGCAACAGTGAATCATATACTTCCGACACAGACGAATCGTCGGACGCGCTGGTAATCGACACCATCGCAGAAGACTCCGTCGCAAAAGACACCGTCCAAGCCATCAACGGAATGGTTTACGTCAAGGGCGGAACTGTCACAGTCGGTTCCAACGACAAAAATTTCAAGGCAAACGAACGCCCGGCCATGAATGTCGTCCTCAACTACGACTTCTACATGGGCGTCCATGAAGTAACATGTGGAGATTACAATAAAATTGCCAAGGAAACAGCACTCAAGACTTTCGGGCAATGCGATAACGACGACCTCCCCATTACCGATATCACCTATTACGATGCGGTCCTCTACGCAAACGCCAAAAGCAAGCGGGAAAGATACGACACCGCCTACACCTACAGCAAGGCGGTCTTCAACAACGATGGACACTGCACCTTCCTGGAAGGGTTCTCTTTCCACGCCGACGCAAAGGCGTTCAGGCTCCCGACCGAGGCGGAATGGATCTATGCGGCAACCCGCGCCTGGGACACCAGCAAGAGCTGGAACAACGACAACTCCGGATACAAGCTCCACACGGTCTGTAGCAAGGATACAAACTCCGCCGGACTCTGCGACATGGCCGGGAACGCCATGGAATGGGTGAACGACTGGATGGGAGTCTTCCGCGACACGACCGTCACCAACTATGTCGGCGCACCCGATGGCGGCGACATGGGAGAAAGGGTTATCAAGGGAGGAAGCTACACCTCGTCGGAAACAGAACTCAACCCCTACAGTCGCGGCGATGTCTATACGGTCACCTCATCGACAAGGGCCGAATACGTCGGTTTCAGACTCGCCTTCGGGAGCATCCCCAATGCGCTATGGATGAGCGATGACGGAGTTTCGCAGACAAGCATCGTCACATCACTCGCAGGAAACGAAACCGTCAAGGGAATCACGGGCACATACAACACGAAGCTAGCCTTCCGTAACGATGTTTCCGGAAACATCGCTATCATCGACTACTTGAACGGGGCGTCTTCCGTCAAGGAAATCACGAAAGGCATCAACGCCTACCATCCCGAGATATCACCCGACGGCAAGTGGATAGCCTACTGCACCGGTTTTGAAGGCGTATCCGGCAAGTCGACGATTTACGTCCAGAGCATCGAAGACGCCTCCGCCTCCCCCATAAAGCTTGATGTCAAGAAGGCCGTCATCCCCCGTTGGCGGGTCCTTCAAACAGGCGACACCACCATCATATATGTCAGTGACGCAAGCAACAACAAGGAAAAAGCGACATTCAAGGCGGCGTCCACCTGGCAAGTCTCTTTCACTGGAGGGAAATTCGGCATTCCGCAAAAGCTCTTCGACGGGGCGTACCACGGCGGAATCAGCGAAGACAACACCCTCGCCGTCACGGGGGCAAGGTTGCTCCGTGCACGCGTAGACGGACGCGACACTGTCTGGTACAACGGAGAACAGGCCTGCAACGCCTCGCTAGCCATGGATAGAAGCAAACGCACAGCTTTCCTCGACTTTGGCGGAAAGACCGGCAGGGACTTTGTCGGAAGCAACTACAGCACCCACCAGAGAATCTTCATTGCAGACAGTACCGGAACGCTCATACAGTCTATACAGGCTCCATCCGGGTACACCTTCGACCATACGGAATGGACAACGGATAACACCAAGACAAACATTGTCGCCTCCCTCACCAACATAAACGGGGCTCACACCAAAATCGTCCTTGTCAATCCGCTTGACAGCAGCGTCACGGGACTTGCCGAAGGCGAAGAACTGTGGCACCCGAATCTGTGGGTAAAAAAGAGGGTGGTGAAACAAAGCTCGAGCAGCAGCGCAATCAGTAGTACCCTATTCAGCAGCTCTTCCAAAGCTCTGATCAGTTCCGGTTCAGAAGGTGACATGGGCAGCTCGAGCGAAATTGCAATTAGCAGTTCTAGCGAATCCGTCATTCTGCCCGAAATTGAACTTGACCCCGACAGTGCCGGCATTTATTATAAATCAGGCGCAACGTACCAAGCAGTAAACATGCGTATTAAAATGGAACTCCTCTGGAAATATAGAGATTCATCAAACGTAGTCATACTCGGGTCATCTCGCGCTAAGAATAGTCTTATTCCGAATCAATTAAGCGAAGGATTCCATGCGATCAATTTAGCGAATTCAGGTTTTTCTATAAACGAGAGTCACTACCTATATTTCAACTATATACAATATCACGTAAAGAATCTTAAATTCCTGATTGTCGCATTGGATATTGACTTGTGGTGGGTCAAATACGAAAGCAGTAACAATTTCTTCTATTCAGAAGCCAAAGAAATATCCGGCTACATTTACGATCAAAATCATCAATTCTGGAAAGACTTTGTTCCTGAAGACCTATACCAACTTACCTTTGAATCTATTGGAGGAAACACTTACGCAAAGAAATTTAGGGACACTAGAGGTTACGAGGAATACGAAACCGCTTCTGGATGGAAAGAGAATCCAACAATTACTCGCGATACAAATTGGATGCAGAAAGACCCTTCTCTTTACGAAAACTCCTTCAATTTACTTAAAGAAATTGTAGAAAGCTGCAACCAGAATAACGTTTATGTAATCGGCATTATTTTCCCGCAGAGTCCAGCCTACAAAAACACAGGTTCCTTCGGATATAATGGTCCTCAACGAAGTGCAGCAATGTCTGCTATCGAAGATTTCAAGAATTTAAGCAAGAAATACCCCTATTTCATTCTTATGGATGAAAACAAGATGGGGGATCACGATTATTCCGATGACATGGCTAGAGATGAAGAGCACCTTTCCGTTCTCGGAGCAATCCAAATTACAGGCCGTCTTGATTCTCTTCTGTCCACTTTGAAATAAAAATTCTATATTTTCCGCCGAAAATTTAAGCAGGCACGTGTTTTGCGCCCGCCCTAAGGAATATGTCCAAAGGCCCGCTGCAAGTACCATGCCTCAAAGGATTGAAAGATGAAAGTTTCTTTGAATTGGCTCAGACGTCACGTTGATCTTCCGGAAAATGCGGAAGAAGTTGCAAAGGCGCTCACCTCTATTGGCCTCGAAGTCGAAGGCATGGAAGAACCGGGCAAGGTCTACGAGAAGCTCGTTGTAGCGAAGGTTCTCACCTGCGACCCCCATCCGGACAGCGACCACCTGCACATCACCACCGTGAACGACGGCAAGGAAACGCTCCAGGTCGTGTGCGGCGCCCCGAACGTGGCCGCAGGCCAGACCGTGGTTCTCGCCCCGATTGGCGCAGAACTCCCGCTCCCCGATGGCGGCACGCTCAAGATGAAGAAGTCCAAGATCCGCGGCGTGGAAAGTTTCGGCATGATATGCGCCGAAGACGAAATCGGCCTCAGCGACGACCACGCCGGCATCATGGTGCTGGATGACAGCATTCCGGCCGGCACACCCTTCGTGAGCCTCGGCATGTACGACGTCTGCTACGAACTGAACGTGACCCCGAACCGCCCGGACGCTTTGAGCCACCGCGGCGTCGCTCGCGAACTGGCCGCCAAGTTCAACCGCCCGCTCAAGCCGCTCGCCTACGAACTCAAGGAAGATGCCGAACCGGCAAGTTCCGCCATCAGCCTCGAAGTGGTTCCGGGTTGCGGCTGCTCCCGCTACGTAGGCCGCGTCATCAAGGACGTGAAGGTCGAAAAGTCTCCGGCTTGGCTTGCAAAACTCCTGCATGCCGTCGGCATGAACAGCATCAACAACGTCGTCGACATCACGAACTTCATCTTGATGGACGTGGGTCAGCCGCTCCACAGCTTCGACATGGACCAGCTCCACGGCAACAAGATCAAGGTGCGTCGCGCAGTGAAGGGCGAAAAGATCGAAACGATTGACCACACCGCTCACGAACTCGTCGAAAACGACCTCGTGATTTGCGACGGCGACCGTCCGGCCTGCGTTGCCGGCGTGATGGGCGGCGTGGAATCCGAAATCGTCGATGCTACCAAGAACGTGTTCCTCGAGAGCGCCTGGTTCAACCCGACGGTGGTCCGCAAGCAGGCCAAGCGCCTCTGCATCTCGACCGATTCGAGCTACCGTTTTGAACGCGAAATCGACTTCGCGACCCAGGACGAATACAGCAAGTACGCCTGCGCCCTCATCCAGGAAGTCGCGGGTGGACGCATCCTCAAGGGCAGCGTCGAATACACCGGCGACGACCACAAGAAAGAGAACAACGTGGTCACGCTCCGCATCGCCCAGGCCGAACGCGTTATCGGCATGAAGCTCGACATGGCCCAGGTCGAAAAGTTCCTCACGGGCATCGCCCTCGAAGTCGTTTCCAAGACGGCGGATTCCATCACGTTCAAGATTCCGAGCTTCCGCCCCGACCTCGAACGCGAAGTGGACCTCATCGAAGAGGTCGCCCGCCTCGTCGGGTTCGACAACATCCCGTACACGCTACCGTCCTTCAAGATGCAGCCGAACGAGCTCCCGCCGATTGAAGTCTTGAACCGCAAGATCCGCAAGACGCTCTCCGCCATGGGCCTTCATGAATGCCTGAGCCTGCGCTTCACGAGCAAGGCACGCACCGAGGCCCTGTTTGGCCCCGAAAGCGACGACCGCCGCTCCAAGCCCGCACTGCTTTTGAACCCGCTCTCCGAAGAGCTGGGTGCCGTCCCGACTTCGCTCCTTCCCAACCTCCTCAAGAGCGTTGCCGAGAACGAGAAGAACCGTCCGGGTTCCGTGCGCCTGTTCGAAGTGGCCAAGGGCCAGTTCAAGCGCGACCGCAAGGACGTGCGCGATCCGGGCTTCGACGAATCGAACCTCGTCGCCCTCACGATTGCGGGCAACTTCGATACAAACCCGCTCAACGACAAGCCCGCCCAGATTGACTTTGCCTCCTTCAAGGGATTCGTGCAGAGTTTTCTCAAGCGCGTTGGCCTCGTCGTGGAATTCCGCGTGCCGGCCAAGCCCGAAATCTTCCTGCACCCGGGCAAGCAGACCGAAATCCTCGCCGACGGCGTGGTGCTCGGCACCATGGGTGAGCTCCACCCCTCCGTGATGGCCGCTAACGACATCAGCTACACCACCTACGTGATGGAACTCGACATGGACAAGATGGAACACGCGACCCACAAGAAGATCGTGTTCGAAGCCTTCAGCCGCCAGGTGCCGTCTAGCCGCGATATCTCGCTTGAAGTCGCGAAGTCCATGACCCACGAAGACATCGTCGCCCGTATCAAGGGATTGAACCCCAAGAACCTCGCGAAGATTACCCTCAAGAGCATCTACGAAGGCGACAAGATCGAAGCCGGCAAGAAGAACATGGTCTA
>Ga0326511_10003466_pt1 | contig 12686 bp, 13 predicted proteins | sample 0_2496_0518_D_FD_203701 | JGI IMG/M metagenome (GOLD analysis project Ga0326511, IMG submission 203701) | Bovine rumen microbial communities from UC Davis, California, United States - 0_2496_0518 | ecosystem: Host-associated > Mammals > Digestive system > Stomach > Rumen | place: USA...
CGGTGTTAATATTAAGGATAAAGGCTTCATTGTATTAATGCGTGCTGCTGAAGATGGTGGGCCTGTTTTCCTTCCCCTTTATAAGAATCATTTTTCTTATGTTAAAGGTGTATATCAGGCTGCTACCCGTTTTGAAGCAGGCGTAGTTATTCCTGAACCTTCTGGTACTGATTTAGATTATACTGTTATTGCTGTTAAGAAAGGTGTTAAATTTAATGAGCGTAACAAATGGACTGCTCAAGTTAGAATAACTGCAAAAGATACTGCTGAAACTATTGCTGAAAAAATAGTTAATTATTATATGGATGGAGAGATTCCTCGTTATGGAATTTATGCAGAAGTTTCGGCTAAAGAAACTGCTGTAGGTGTTATATTTACGGCTGAAGAAGAAGGTGTTGATTGGGAAATTATTCCTGCTGATGACCTTATTGGCGCTGACGTTAATATATTTACTCATGGTATTCCTGCTTATGGCGATGCCAAGTATATTAAAGACCTTGCAGATAAAGCTGCCGCTGATGCTGGCTTTGAATATACTTATCGTGACCCGAGTACTTATCTTTATCCTAATTATCCTCTTAATCCTCTTAAATCTCAGGATGCTGAAGATACTGGATTTACGATTTTCACTCTTAGGTTTGCTGAACCTCGTGAAGTTAAAACTGTTGATGAATTAGTACATCAGATTGTTCAGGTTGCTTTCCCTACCGGTGCTGCTGGTATTACTACTTTTGAAAATGCTTGCAAAAAACTTGCAGATATTGAATAAAAGTTAATAAGTTTGGAATGTTAGTTGTTAGACTTGGTAACAATGTTATTATACGGGATAATATTGTTATCAAGTCTTTTTGTTATCATGGAAATCCTTTTAGATGCTTTACAACAAGGTATTGCTCCAGCAATAATTGTTTTAATTTATTTACTTGTTATTCGTTATTTAGAGAATAAAAAAGAAGTTAAAAAACAAGAACTTGAAGCTGAAGAAAAGAAGAAAACTATTAGAATTAATTCTGATTTATTAGATTGTTTTAATAATTTAAATACTTATTTAAAACAAATAACTGTTGGTATCATAGATAAAGAAGATGATAAATGTGATGCTGCTATTTGTTCATCTTTTAAAGCTATGGGACAAGTTTTAGCCAAGTTTGCTGTTTTTACAATAATTAGTAACAATGTTAAATTAAATAAAGAAAACATAATTGATAATATTAATACAACTGTTTATTCTGAATTTGCTTCTGTATATAACGAATTAATTTTATATTCATATAATAACACCAAACTTATAGATGCAATTAAAGATTCTTGGAAAGAAGAACTTATAAGTGATTTGAAAAATATTATTTTTGATGATGATTTAGATAAAGAAAATAAAATATATACTGTTCATAATAAATTGAATCTTCGAATTAATAATTATATTAGTTTTGTAAGAAAAGCAAAATCTATAAAATAAATATGATTTTAAATTATAGTCAATATCAAGTAAATAAATTAGATTCAAATTCTGGTGAACAAATTATGAATAAAGAGTTTGCAGGATTTGTTAATACTGATTGTGATATTGTTGAAAATATATTACTTGGTATTTTTAGATTAACTGTTAATGAAGAAAATATATTTGACAACAATAGAATTGTTAATTTAAATAGTTTATATAATTCAGTAGTTTATGGCAGATACTAAATTTATAAGCGATGGCTATACTTATTTAGCTATTCCTGAAGAATGGTTATGTTTATATCATAAGCTTCTTTATTATCTTGCTGATTTTGGTGAAGTTGCTCTTAAAGATTGTGAAACAAGTTGTAGTGGTAAAAATAAAAATATTCTTAAATGTTGGGGAATGTTTCAATCAGCTATTGCTGCTAAATCTTTAGGAAAAGACAAATTAGCAAATACTTTGATAAAATATGTAGATGCACAACTTGAACTTATTTATAAAGGTTCTGATAAAGATATGTTTAATGGAGGATTTATTCTTCCTATTGATGAAAACGGATATGTTAAAGGTCTAAATAGTTGTGCTAATAGTATTGAATTTTATGTACACGGGCCATTGGAATCTGTTGAAGTTGTAGATAATTTTACATTTGAACCAGGTAAACTTTATGCCCGTATTAATGATAGTCAAAGTGCAAAACGAAATTTCTTTATTGAAGAAAATGATTTAATTGTAGAAAGTGATTTAACAGTTTAATATGGCAGATAATATAAAAAATCTTGGAAAAGTTTGTATTACTCCTGAAGGTGTTTGGGATGTAAACAAAGAATATGATAGACTTTCTTTGGTTGTAACAAAAGATTCCGATACACAAAGAGTTCTTTCATATATATCTCGTAAACATGTTCCTAAAGGGAATATAAGTATTCATGATAGAGAATATTGGCAATTATTTACAACTGAACTTAGACTTGAAGATATTACTATTGATGAAAATGGTAATATTAAAATGGGTGATGTTGTAATTTATCAAATTCCTTTAGGTGATGCACTTGGTGAAATTGTTGTTGATAAAATAAAAGAAGATTTAACTAATCATATAATGACTGAAATTAGGTCTTATATGACAAGTATGGTTCAAGAACTTATTAATAGTTTTAGTACTCAAATTGGTAGACTCATTACTGAAGGCATTAAAGTTGCTAATAATATCAATGGTACTATGCATAATGTTGATGAGGTTACTCATTATGGTACTGTAAATCTTAAACATGATGGCAAGATATCTGGTATTTTGTCTGGTAGTGTTAACTCTAAGGTAAGTGGAGAACTTTATATAAATGGTGATGAACCTACTCCTTCAACTAAGTATCTTGTAACAGTTAATGCTGATCCTTCTGATGCAGTAGTTACATTAAATGGAGTTGAAACTAATAGTGCTGAATTTGATGAAGGTAGCACAGTCACTGTTATAGTAAGCAAATCTGGTTATGTTACCAAGACTGAAAGCATTACCAATTTACAGCAAGATACTACTTTAAATGTTATTCTTGTTGAAGAAGATGTACAATATTTCTTTAGGATTAATCCTACTGAAAAGTCTGTTGGTGCTGTTTCTTCTGAATTTACTGTAAATGTTGAATCTGTTAAGAATAATCAACGGTATGAATATGAATATATTGCAGAAGATTCTGATGACATAATTCAGAGTATTACTAAAGTAACTGGTGGTGTTAAAATTATTACTAATAGTAATGCATTAGATAGAACTAAGACTGCTACAATTTATTTTAAACAACATCGTCCTGAAGAAGAAGTTCAGAATGTAACCATTCCTTTTATTATAACTCAAGAAACAGATAATCCAAGTGAGTATATATTTATTTCTGAAGCTATTAATAGAATGAATGCTACAAGTGAAGGAAATGGATTAAATGGTATTCCTGTTACTTATGAAGCCCTTGGATATGGAACTTCGGAAAAACCTTATTTTGATTTAGTAAGTACTAAGAATAATGTAGCTTGTGATTATAATATTATTGAGAAACCTTCTTGGATTAATATAATAAAAGATTTAGATAATAATAAACTTATTTATACTTTGGAAGGTGTTGCTTTAAGTACACCATATTCTATAATAAAAGGTACTATTGTTTTAGAACAAGTTGGTTCTAAAAAACAATTAAAATTTACTCTTATAAGAGCAAATCATCTTTTATATGTTATAGGCAATCCATTTAGTTTTAATGATGATGCTCATTATAGTGAAAAATTAAGAGTAATTTCTTGTGTTTGTCAAGGTGAATATGCATTTATTCCTAGTCAACCTAATTTAGATGAAAATGATGAACATCCTAATTGGATTAATATAACTGCGGAAGATTTAAGAACAGCGAGATTAGTTTCTTATACTTTATATCCTACATCAAGTTATTATGAAGTTCCGATTTCTATTCAACCAAATACTGGAGATACAAGAACTGGAGAAGTAAGAATTATAAATGATGATAATACTGCAAAATATACAATACGTATAACACAAACAGATGGTGATTATGTATTTACAATAAATCCTATAAGTGCTGAAATAAGTGCAAATGGCGATACTATAAATCCTACAATTGTTTCAACAAAAAATGGTAGTGAACATAATTTTACAATATTTTCAACTGTTGTTCCTAATTGGATACATGTTACAAAAACAGGTAATGATGTTACTATAATTGTTGATTCTAATACAGGAAATGCTCGTAATTATTCATTAGCATTTAAACAAAATGATAGTGATAAAACTATAAATTTTGAAATAAATCAAGCAGCAGGTTCTACACCAACACCTATTTATACATTTAGTGTAAGTCCTACTGTTACTTCTATGAAAGCTGATGGTAGTAGTGTATTTAATCCTACAGTTACTTCTACTAAAGATGGTGCTGCTCAATCATTTAGTGTAGATGCTAAATCTGATTGGTTAAATGTAGGTATTGAGAATAATATTGTTACAATTACTGCTAATGAAAATACAGGAAGTTCTCGTTTAGGTTTTGTAAGATTTATTCAAAATGAAAGTGGTCAAACTTGTGGAATAAATATTACTCAACAAGGTACAGATACATTTGAAATAGATGGTAGTTCTGTTGCTAATATTTCTGCAGATGCTTTGAATACTACACTTAATGTAACTTCAATAGTTGGTGGTCAAGAGCGTTCTCCTTATACTGTTGAATCAAGTCCTGAATGGATTACTGCAACGCCTAATGTTCAAATATCTAAACTTGGTTTACAAATAGCAGCTAATACAGGAGCTGCTCGTACTGGACAAGTAGTTTGTAAACAAACTGCTACTGATGAAACAGTAACTATTACTGTAAATCAAGCAGCAGGTTCTACACCGACACATACTTATGAATTTGTAGGTATATTAACTGGTTCTGGTGGAGATACTGAACAACCTCTTGATACTGCAATTAGATTAACTACTGCTGATAATTCTGTTACTTTAACTCCTCGAGTTAAAATAGATGGTCAATTACGAGAAGATATTAATGTTAATATAACATTTAATGGATTCTCTCAAGGAGCACAAAATACTAATAAATTTAGTGTAAATAGTAGTGGTACTGCTTTGACAATCAGTACCTCTGGAGAAGAACCTTCTGAACCTATAAGCACATCTTATGATATTGCTTTAAGCTATGATGGTCATACAGAAAATGCTACATTTGCAATTGATTGGGATGTTTAATTACTGAAATTAATTATAATGACCTTATGGTAAATATTATTAAAATTATTTATCATAAGGTCATTTTTTTATTAACATTAAACCTTAAAATAAAAACATTATGAAAAAGTATTTATATTTTGCAGAAATTTGCGCTTATTTTCTTGGTGCAATAGGTGGTTTTGGCTGGTCTTTATATGCACATAATTGGCCTGCTGCTATTGGAGTTGCTATTCTTGCAGTTATGGCTTTTCCTGAATTAAAGAAAGCCATTCATAATATTATGTCTTAATTATGGAATTATTAGATATAATTATAAACAATTTTGATTTTGGTGTAATTTTTTCCATTAATGTTTTAGTTTATTTATTTATTAAAATAACAGAAGCAATTTCACCAAATATAAGTAAAGCTAAATGGTATAAGATTATTTGTACTATTATAGTTATTGTTGGCTTTGGAATGTTTTATAAACAAAATTTTGATATTGAAGGAAATAAATTACTTAATTCTTGTATTTGTGCTCCTGTTATTTGGGATTGGGTTCTTAAACCTATTTTACAAAAATTTAAAATAGATTATAAAGATGATTACGAGAACAATCAATAAAATACTTAAAAGTCTTAACAATCTTCCTGCTGAATATAAAGTAGCTTTAGCTCGTATTTTAACAGGTATGATTGAAGGTATAGATTACCTTAATAAAGAAAAAGTAGATAAAGAAGAAGGAAAAGAACTTTCTACTAATGATTTTACTGATGAATTAAAAACTAAACTTGAAAATCTTCCTTCTGAGTTTGAACAAATTCAAGGAGATTGGAATCAAAATGATTCTACTAAAGTAGATTATATAAAAAATAGAACTCATTATACTGAAGAGAATCCTCGTTATCATAAAGTTTGGTTTACTGGCATTATTAATAATATATCAATTAATGATTATATAACTATAGATGAAATTATAAAAGCTATACAAAATGGTACTATAGACCTTTATAATCCTATTATACTTTTACCATATAATGTTTCAATTAAAGTAACAAGAAGTTCAGGTAAATGGAGGCTTTATGTTGATAATAAAAGTACTTATTTAGATGATACTCCCTTTATTAGTAAAATAGCTCATATTGAAAATGATGAATATATTTTGAACAGTCCTATAGCCCTTAATATGCTGGCATATGATGTTACACAAAATTATTCAGATAAGTCTTATGGTGCTGTTGTTCATAAAATAGATGAAAAATATCTTCCTATAGAAAATTATCCTAATGTTGCTTTATGGAATTCTACTACTAAAGAAATCCAATTTAAACATGGAGATACTCTTCTTCCTCAAATGACCATTTCTGGTACTAACTTTATTAAAGATGGAATGGTCGATAATGTTCAAATTCAAAATGGTAATTTAGTTATAACATTTAATACAGATTCTGGTAAACAACCTATTTCTATACCTTTAGTTGATATATTTAATCCCGATAATTATTATACTAAAACACAAGCAGATGCTAAATTTGTTGAGAAAGTTACAGGTAAACAATTAAGTACTGAAGATTATACTACTGAAGAAAAAACTAAATTAAATAATATTGAAAATAATGCTCAAGCTAATAAAATTGAAAAGATTAAAGTTAATAATGTTGAGCAGCAAATAGTTGATAAAGAGGTTAATATTATTTTACCCGATACAAATAAATTTGTAAAAGGCGAAGGCATTACTAATATTGTAAAATTATATCAATCTGAATATGATGCTTTAAATCCTAAATCTAATGATACTTTTTATGTTGTAAAACCAGATATTTATTTACCTGGAGATTTTTCTGTTTCTGCTACTAAAAAAGTTAAATTTTCAAAAGGTAATCTTCAAGCAGTTATTGGAGAAGGAGTTACTGATTATGTTGCTAAAGCTTCTGAATGGAAGTTTGCTGAACATCAATGGGATTATATTGGTAATGCTCCAGGTAATACTAATTTTGCTATTGATTCAGTTGTAGATTTATTTGGTTGGGTTGGAGAAAGTGCAGAATATGATAGTTATGGGCTTTGTATTAATACCAAGAGTGATAATAAATATTATGGTACAATTGGTGATGAAAAATTAAAAACTGATTGGGGTTCTATTCCTGATATTATTAATAATTATGGTGAGGGTTGGAGAACATTAACTAGAGATGAATGGGATTATTTAATTAGTACTCGTATTGTAAATAGAGGTAGAGGCTCCGGTAAAAGTTATACAGTAGGACAATCTGTAAGTGGTATACTTGGTACAGTACTTTATCCTGATAATTATACAGGTAATACTTATACTACAGGTGATGATTGGTCTATATTTGAATCTGTTGGATGTGTATTTTTACCCGCTGCTCATGACCGTAGTGGTATGGTTATCAGCAATAGTAAAGGTTATGCGAGTTATACTTCAAGTACTTCACGTAACAGTTCTTCTTATATAGATTATCTTACTTTTAATACAACTTATATAGGTATTAGTTCTGATTATCGTAATCGCGGTATGGCCGTTCGTCTTGTATATGATAAACAATAACATAAATTAATTAATTATGTCAAAAATATATTTAGGAAAAGAATTAATATTACCTGAAGTAGATAAGATTGCTACTAAAGATAATGTTCCTGATAATTATCAAGCTAAACTTGTTTCTGGTACTAATATTAAAACTATAAATAATCAAAGTATTTTAGGTGAAGGAAATATCAATATAAGTTCTTCACCTATGACAAGCATTACTTATAGTGAACTTAAGGCTCTTAGAGATAATAGTCAATTAGTTCCTGGTATGCAATATCGTATAACAAATTATACCTATACAGGTAATCAAAATAATACTGTGTTTGGAGCTAGTCATAATTTTGATATTATAGTTACTGCTGATAGTGTAAATAAACTTAATGAAAATGCAAGAGCTTGTTTACATGAAGGAGATACTTATTTTGCTAATTGCAAATTAGAAGCTTGGAGACTTAAATATGCTATAGATAATGATACTAATAGATTTGAAGTTGCTAAAAATGATGGATTTGGTGTAATTTATTGGATGAAAGATGAATGGAATAATGAATGTCCATATGATTTTAAAAATGTTCAATTTAAAGTATATGTAATAACTGAATGCAGTAAATGTCCTGATTTAGTTGGAAAATATTCATTTATGGATATACCAGGTATTACTGCTAATGGTCAAGCAAAATATACTTATACTTTTGGCGAAAATGATAAATCACTTAAAGGACGTGCATATAATAATAAAATAACTCCATATATTTTAAATAATAAATTTTTAGTTAATAGTATTGTATTTTTAGATAATAATTCTTATGATAATTTACATGATAATGTAATATATTCATCTAAAAATATTGTTTTTGGAAGTGATTGTTTTGGAAATACTATTAATACTTCTAATAATATTTTTATGGGTAATTCTTGCGTAAGAAATACTATACATTATAATTCTTATAATAATATATTTGCTGATAATTGTACTGGTAATCAGTTAGGAATAGATTGCCATGGTAATGTTTTTAATTCTGTTTGTTATGGTATTATTTTAAATGATTATTGTGAAAGCAATATATTTGAAGGACGTAATAATTCTATAACTTTTAATAAAACTTGTACTAATAATAAAATATCACCGAATTGTAATTATATTGAGTTTGGTATACGTTGTCAAAATATTCAAATACTTAAAGAATATGTATATCATATAATTTTTGAAGGTTGTAATAGATATGTTGATATATCATCTGAACAAACAACAAGTATATCTAATGTAATACAAAATATTAAAATTTCTCAAGGTTTAAGTAGTAAACATAGTATAATGCATAATACATTTAATAGTGGTTTTCAAACAATTTATAAAGCTACAGGTTCAACAGAAATAGAAGTATAAATTATGATACAAGTAAGTGAAAGAATTTATAAAGCCAATAAAGGTTGCTTTATTGTTAGAAAAGTAGATAGTTTTATAATGGGTGAAGATATTGATTTAGGTACTGCTGATTCAATTGATAATTATAAAGACGAACCTTATACTGAAGAATCTTATAAAGAATTTTATGAATCACTTGGTTTAGAAGTTCCTAAACATGAAGAAGAAAATGAAGAAACGAGTCAAGAAGAAAGCGGAAGTTAACACCGATAAAATTGCTACTTCTGAACATTAATAATAAATGGAAGGTTATAGTCTATTATAATATAGATTATAACCTTTTTGATTATATAGCAGATGATATTTATTATTTAGAAAAAGATGATAAATTAGTTAATAGGGTTTATAAAATGATGAAAAACTGTAGAGCAAAAGCAGTTACTATTAGTTCCCCTTTAAAGAAATGTAGTGTTGTTGGTTTTAATCCAATAATTCCAAATATGATTTAATTAATTCTATTGTTCATGAGGCTGTTCATGTTATAGAGGCTATGTTTAATTATTATAATGTAGCTATTATAGATGAACCTCCTGCTTATACTCTTGGTCATTTAGTTCAAATAATGATGCAGCCGCTATCATTGATATAATATATTGTATAAAAAAATTAAAAATTATTTGGAATTTAAAAATATTGTTATTAATTTTAACAAATTAATAGTAATACTACTGTTAAAGCCACTGATTATAATCTTAAATCAATTTTTAATATGGCTTCAATTAACCAATTAGTATCTGAAATTGCTCATAGCTTACAACAAGCAGATAGTGTACCTGTTAGGCGTGCTATTCGTCTTGCTGTTATTCATGGTAGAAATCAATTAATTAGACAAAGTTTTGAACAACATCGTTATATTGATAAAAGTCTTCAACAATCTTTTAGAATTAGTTTAATTGATATTCCTGATGGTGATATTCCTAATACTGAAAATTTTAGTTTACCTAAAATGAAACGAAGTGTTCAAAGAGTTCCTCGACCTACTCGTTTAAGTCAAGATTTGCCTTTTCTTTCTGTTCGTACTGTTGGAATGAGAAATCCTGTTGAAATTCCTTATGTTAAGACTGCTGCTCAAAAATTTTATAAAGTTCTTCCTGGTTTTTGTCCAGCACTTGAATATGATTATATTAATCAATATCTTTATATTAATCTTCAAAATACTCCTGACTTAATTCAATTAGGAGCAGTAATTGTTGAAGCCCCTTTTGAAAATCCTTTTGAAATATCTGAAGAACATATTGAAGGAGTCACTAATTATTCTGATGATGATGAATTTATGATTTCTGAAGATATGGTAAATAATATTAAAAAACTTGTTATTGAAACTTGGAATCCTGAAGTTATTAGAGAAACTAATGAGATTCCTACACAAAATTTGGTTAAATAATGCAAGCCCCAGCTGCTGATATAAATATAAGAGATAATTATCTCGCTTTTCATCATAAAAGTATTTATGAATATAATACTCTTGAAAAGAAGTTAGCAAGACTTGATGCTGCTAAAGAAAAAACTTGGAATGATTTAATCCCCCGTAGAGAAGATATACGAGATTACTTTAAAATTACAATTAGTAACAATATTGATTATATTAATCTTGGTGAACAACTTAATAAAGAATTTCGTAAAAATGATAATTTTAATAGACGAGAACTTCTTATATTATTGATAAAATATTGTTCTATAATTACAAATATAAAAGATACTATTGCTGCTTTAAATGTTGCTAATAAAAAACAAAATTTATCATTTAGTGATTATAGACAATATGTAGTTACTTATTATGCAAAAGTACATAAGTTTCTTTTACAGGGGAAAGCCTATCGCTACAATGCTGGTATTGGCACACTTTATGTAGATAGGACACAAATTAAAGGTGAAGGTAAAAAAATTGATTTTCACAAAACTAAACTTCGTAAAGAAGAATTACTTAAGCAAGGTGTTAAATTATATAATAAACAAGATGCTGAAAAAGCTTTATTTTTTGGTTTACCTTATGATGGTGTAGATTATAGAGTTTGGCTTAGAGCTCCTGCTTATTATAGTCTTAAATTTATACATTCTAAATATTTCAAAAAAGAATATGATTTTATTCCTGTAAGTTATATTCATCAAAAATATAGGGATTATAATCAAGACCAACTTGCTTTTGAAATTTGTGAAAATGATGAAGATATATATAATCTTCAAATAGATTTGCGAACTAAGATAACTATTTATCTTAAACGCAATCCGGAAAGATACATTAATTTTATTAGAGATTATAACAATGAAACTTAGTGAGTTATTATCTAAACCTTTTAAACTTAAAGGTGGTGGCATTTTAAATCTTAAAGGATTTAGTAAACGAGTTATTGATAAAGAAGTTGGTGGTGGAGGTGGTAGTGATAGTGAAAGTATTAATATTGTAGAAGGTCTTAGGTCTAGTGGACTTGTTTCTTATACTTTTTCTTCATTAGAACAATTTGAGCAAGATATAATAAATGAAGCTTTGGAACATCAATATGATTATGTTCTTGGAAACCCTTGTAAATTGCCTGATTATATTACTTATAATCATATTGCTATTGATATATATGATAAAGAAGATAATAAATTGCTTTTTACAGAATTTTTAGCTAAAGGTGGGACTCGACCTATTTCTGGAGAATCTTATAATATATATTTTCCTGCAATGTATAAAGTAGATGAAGAATATTATAATTCAGGTAAAGCTTTAATTTATATACCTAAAGTTCCTGATTTAGAATTTATATTTTATAGTAAAGCTAAAGAAAGTCCTCAAGGTGGTTCTGTTTTATAATATATGACTAAAGAATATACAACAGTTGATAGGATTATTGCTAAATTAGATAACGACTTTAATCCTAATAATAGTGATTGGATTCCTCGTGTTGGAGCTTGGATTCATGATGCTCTTATGCAACTTGATTGTATTATAACTGAAGAGGTAAAAAAGAAACTTACTGTTAAAAATAGAATTGCTCGTTCAAATTGTGAACTTGGTGAAAATGTTAAACTTTATGATTGCAATGGTTGTGAAATAAAACTTTTAGATAGTCTTGGTTGTGGGTGTAACGGAATAGAAGATGCTTCTTTAGTTTCTGAAATCAATGATGAAGATTCAGAAAATACAGCTGATAATGATAATTTAGATAATGGTGTTGATAGAAATTATTATCATAAAGATGATAAACCAGTTACACACAGAACTGTTACTAAACGAGTAAATAATGTTAGCGAAACCATTGAAAGTATAGCATTTCATCAAAATGTTCCAGTTCCTTATCCTCCTCGTTATAATGTAATAGAAGTTAAAAGAAGTGTTAATTCTTGTGTTCATGGTTATGTTAGAATTAACTCAACTACTTTTGAACTTAATTTTGATACAGATTATGTCATTGTAAAATATAAAGCTCCTAAACAAATACAATGTACTGTTTATAGTTGTGCTTCTCCTGCAATTCCAAACAATGGTAAATTAATTGAAGCAATTACTTATTATTGTATGTACAAAATGTTAACTCGTGGTTATGTTCATCCTGTTATGAATCTT
>Ga0326511_10003467_pt1 | contig 12684 bp, 11 predicted proteins | sample 0_2496_0518_D_FD_203701 | JGI IMG/M metagenome (GOLD analysis project Ga0326511, IMG submission 203701) | Bovine rumen microbial communities from UC Davis, California, United States - 0_2496_0518 | ecosystem: Host-associated > Mammals > Digestive system > Stomach > Rumen | place: USA...
AGGCACTCAACGACGGCACGCCCGACCTGCTGGCCTGGATGACGGAGCGCAACCTCCCCAAGAACGGAAGCATCGACTTCCTCGAGACCAAGACGGGCAAGGCGATGAAGAGCATCAAGTTCACCAACGGCTACTGCGTGGACTTCGAGGAGAAGTGGGAGGACAAGGCTGGCCACTTCGAGGAGATCACCATCACCTGCAAGCAGATTGAGATTGGCTCGGTGAAGTTCGAGAACGAGTGGGCTTGATTCAATGCACAATTCATAATGCACAATGCATAATTCACAATTCATAATAAACAATAAATAATAAACGAAAGAAAGGAAACAAGATATGGCAGAGAATGTAACACCGGTAACCCTCGAAGTGAAGGATTTCGCACAGCGTGAGGTAATGTTAGTAGACTACAAGTTTGAGCAGGCCACAGACCGTGAGGGTCAGATTGCAGGTATTCCCCGTGGCGGACAGATCACCATCCGCGTGAAGGCCATGAACGACGGCAACACGGAGATGCTCCAGTGGATGCTCGCCCCCAACGACCCGCGCGACTTCACCTGCACCTTCTACAACACCGTTGACGGCAACACCATGAAGCAGCTCAAGGGCACAGCCTGCTACTGCATCCACTACAAGGAGTACTGGGCCGATGGCGAGGAGCACTACGAGGAGATGGAGATTGTGTGTCAGAAGCTGGAGAACGGACCCGTTGGCTTCGACAACCCCTGGAAGTAAGACTTCCGAAAAGCATTTTATCGATTTGGCATCCGTCCGATGAGGGGCGGGTGCTTTTTTTTCTTTTACCACAGGCCTGTGGAGGGGGAAGCTAAAGGGAAAAGGGCAGAGGGTAGGGCAAACGTTGATATTGTCTGCACTACTTTCTTCCTAACCAGAGGTTCATCAGGGGATCGGAGATGGAATATATTTTTTCCCTTCGTGTAATCATGTCATATTCCAGCAGCTTAAGGGCAGCTAACATATTGATTTCGTGTGCAAAGATAATAAAATCAATGATATTACCAAAAAAGAATTACCGAAAAAACATAATATATGCATCGATACGAAAAAAAAACGGGAATTATCAATCTCAGGCTTCCCGATTATCAATTTTAATTTGTACCTTTGCACCCGCAAGAAGGCTTTGGCCGGATTTGCAGCGCCTGAATAGAAAGAAAACAAAGTTATAAAGATGAATATAGAAGCATTGATCAGCAAGGCTGCCGGAGAGGCCGTGAAGGCACTCTACGGCATGGATGCAACAGAGAAGATGTTGCAACTGCAGAAGACGAGAAGTGAGTTTGAGGGTAACCTGACACTCGTGGTGTTCCCCTTTGTGAAGGCTGCCAAGAAGAGTCCTGAGCAGACGGCCCAGGAAATCGGCGACTACCTGGTGGAGCATTGCCAGGCCGTGGAGAAAGTGAACGTGGTGAAGGGATTCCTCAACATGAGTATCGGCAATGGTGCCTGGCTGCAGCTGCTGCAGGCCATCGACCAGGATGAGCACTTTGGCACCAAGCAGGCTACGGAAGACTCGAAGCTCGTGATGATAGAGTACTCATCGCCCAACACCAACAAGCCGCTGCACTTAGGACACGTGCGCAACAACCTGCTGGGCTGGAGCCTGGCGCAAATCATGGAGGCCAACGGCAACAAGGTGGTGAAGACCAACATCGTCAACGACAGGGGCATCCACATCTGCAAGTCGATGCTCGCTTGGCTGAAGTACGGCAACGGTGAGACGCCGGAGTCGAGCGGCAAGAAGGGCGACCACCTGATAGGCGACTACTATGTGGCGTTCGACAAGCACTACCGTGAGGAGGTGAAGCAGCTCATGGCCCAGGGTATGGACGAGGAGAAGGCCAAGCAGGAGGCTCCGCTCATCAAGGAGGCCCACGAGATGCTCGTGAAATGGGAACAGGGTGATCCTGAGGTGCGCGCCCTCTGGGAGAAGATGAACAGCTGGGTGTATGCCGGCTTCGATGAGACCTACAGGAAGATGGGCGTGAAGTTCGACAAGATCTACTACGAGAGCCAGACCTACCTCAAGGGCAAGGCCAAGGTGGAAGAAGGATTGGCGAAGGGACTTTTCGAGCGCCATGAGGATGGCTCCGTCTGGGCCGACCTCACCAAGGAGGGTCTCGACCAGAAGCTGCTGCTCCGTAGCGACGGTACCTCGGTCTACATGACGCAGGACATCGGCACGGCAGAGATGCGCTTCCAGGACTATCCCATCGACAAGATGATCTACGTGGTGGGCAACGAGCAGAATTACCACTTCCAGGTGCTCTCGCTGCTGCTCGACCGCCTGGGCTTCAAGTGGGGCAAGGAACTGACCCACTTCTCCTACGGCATGGTGGAGCTACCCAACGGCAAGATGAAGAGCCGTGAGGGGACGGTGGTGGATGCCGACGACCTGATGGAGCTGATGGTAGAGGATGCCTACAAGACCTCGATGGAGCTGGGCAAGTATGACGACATGACCGAGGAGGAGCGCCGCGAGATTGCCCGCATTGTGGGCATGGGAGCCCTGAAGTACTTTATATTAAAGGTGGACGCAAGGAAGAACATGCTCTTCAATCCCGAGGAGTCTATCGACTTCAATGGCAATACGGGCCCGTTTATCCAATATACCTATGCCCGTATACGCTCTATTCTCCGCAAATTCAGAGGGGAGAGGGGAGAGGGGAGTGGTGAGAGAATAGACCCAGGAGCAGACCAAGGCTTGAGCATATCTCTCACCTCTCACCTCTCACCTCTCACCACCAAAGAGATAGAGCTGATTCAGAAGATGAACGAATATCCCGCCGTAGTGGAACAGGCCGGCAAGGACTACTCGCCCTCCGGCATAGCCAACTACTGCTATGAGCTGACGAAGGTGTTCAACCAGTTCTATCACGACTATTCCATCCTCAACGAGCCTGATGAGCAGAAGAAGGCCGTGCGCCTGATGATGGCCGCCAACACCGCCAAGATCATCAAGAGCGGCATGGGGCTGCTGGGCATTGAGGTGCCGGAGAGGATGTAAGAGCGAAGCACATTATGAACATAGTAAATCCTCCCGACTACCGCCACGACACGGTGCTGCCCTTGCCTCCAGAGGTGAGGGCAGACGCCTGGGCGGTGGATGCTGCATGCAGCGGCAATCCGGGGCCTATGGAATATCAGGCGATAGACCTGCAGACAGGCCAGCGCGTGTTCCACTTCGGGTCTGTTCACGGTACGAACAATATCGGGGAGTTTCTTGCCATCGTCCATGCCCTTGCCCTTTGTTGGAACCAGGGTCTGCACGACAAGACCATCTATAGCGACTCCTACAATGCTATCCTCTGGGTGAAGAAAGGCAAGTGCAAGACGAAGCTGGAGCGCACACCTCAGACCGAACGGCTCTTCCAGATCATAGCCCGTGCCGAAAGCTGGCTGCAGAGTCACCAGTATCGCAACCCCATCATAAAGTGGGAAACAAAGAAATGGGGAGAAGTTCCTGCCGATTTTGGGAGGAAATGAAGGACGTTAAGTCTTTTTAACCATAAGGACGGTCTCTCAGCCGGAACTTTTTACTAAATTTGCGTGCAAAATGAATAATCAAGGCTGATTTCGGGCAAGTAACGATGAGCGACCTCATTCTATCTGGTTTCTTGAGCCTCTTTGCACTCTTCGGCAAAGAAGAGCAAGTGGACGAAGCATGGGCAAAGACCATGCTCGCTAATTACCTGCACCACTACTTCGGCATCAGGAATGCCGATGAATACCTGGACTACTATAGCGACGTGAGACTGGCCTACGAAACAACCAACGGACTCAGCACGAAACAGGTCGTGAAGGACATCAGCCTTAATCTCGCCGACAGGATTTCAAACAAGGAAAAATCGCTGCTGCTACTGCGCCTCATGGAGTTCTGCAACAGCAAGAGCAGTGGCACCCACGACATCTTCAGGACCGTGGCCGAGACCTTCGGCATCCCAGAGGAGCGTTTCCGTGACTTTGAGGACTATGTGGGAGAAGGGCAGTCGGAGCGTGTCCACATGTTTAAGCTCAGGAATACAGACGGTTATGTCAAGACACTCTATTATGCAGAGTCGGGCCTGCTCATCTTTACCTACCAGGGTCACGACACCGTCAAGCTCAACGATGTCAATGTGTTGCCGGGCGTCTTCCAGATATGGCTGCAGAGCAGTGTGCTCAAAGGAAATGACGGTAGGCCCCTCTACTACTCCACCATCGTTGCCACCTACAACAAGAGCGATGAGGAGAGCACCCAAGGCGTGGAATTCTGCGGGCGCGACATCAACTTCCGGTTCCCCAACAGCAACAACGGCCTGCACCACCTGAGCTTCACCCTCAAGAGTGGCGAGCTGCTCGCCGTCATGGGCGGCTCCGGTACGGGCAAGTCTACGCTCCTTTCCATCCTCAGCGGCATCATCAGGCCGCAGCAGGGAAGCATCACCATCAACGGGCACGACATCAAGGAGCCTGCAGCAGAAAGTCTTATCGGCTTTGTGCCGCAGGATGACCTGCTGATAGAGGAACTGACCGTCTACCAGAATCTATGGTACACAGCAAAACTCTGTTTTGAAGGTATGAGTACCGGGGAGACAGACCGGCGGATCATCAGGATCCTGAAAGATCTGGACCTCTTCGCCGTGAAGGACCTCAAAGTGGGGTCGCCCATCAACAAGCTGATCTCCGGAGGACAGCGCAAGCGGCTGAACATCGCCCTGGAGCTAATCCGTGAGCCTGCCGTACTCTTCCTCGACGAGCCCACTTCCGGCTTGTCATCGGCAGATGCCGAGAAAGTGATCTACCTGCTGAAGGAGCAGACCTACAAGGGCCGTCTGGTTGTGGTCAACATCCACCAGCCTACCAGCGATGTCTACAAGCTGTTCGACCGTCTCTGGATTCTTGACAGGGGGGGCTATCCCGTGTTCGATGGCAATCCCATTGATGCCATCACCTATTTCAAAAGGACAGCGGGCTATGCAGATGCTGAGACGAGTGCCTGCCCCACGTGCGGCAATGTGAACCCGGAGGTGATGCTGAACATCATAGAGGAGAAAACCCTCAACAGCAGCGGGGAGCCGACTGCTGAGAGGAAGATGAAGCCGGAGGAATGGCACGAACTGTATCTGCAAAATCAACCCTCCACCCTTAACCCTCCACCCTCCACCCTCCACCTTCCCCCCTCCAACCAGCGCAGGCCTGGAAAGCTGAAGCAGGCTGCCATCTTCCTTAGCCGCAACGTCAGGACGAAAGCTGCCAATCTGCAGTATCTCTGCATCATGCTGCTCGTGGCGCCGCTGCTGGCCATCGTCTGCGCCATGCTCACACGCTATGCGCCGGAAGAGGGCTACAGCGTGATGAACAACAAGAACCTCGTCAGCTATTTCTTCATGGCTGTCATCGTGGCCACCTTTGTGGGCATGAGTACCAGTGCGGAGGAAATCATCCGCGACCGGATGCTCCTGAAGAGGGAAAGGTTTCTCAGGCTCTCCTATGCCAGCTATATCTCGTCGAAGATTGTCTATACGGCAGGCGTGTCGCTCCTGCAGACCTTGCTCTTCGTCCTTGTTGGCAACACCGTCATGGGCCTGCAGGGACTCTTCTGGAACTGGTGGCTCGTCCTCTTTGTCACCTCCCTGCTGGCCAACCTCACGGGGCTGCTGCTCTCGCAGTGTCTCAGCTCTGTCGTGGCCATCTATGTCAGTATCCCGCTGCTGCTCATTCCGCAGATACTGCTCTGCGGACTGGTGGTCAGCTTCAGCGACCTTACCCCTAAAAGCACCACGGGAAATGTACCGCTGATAGGTAATATCATCCCCTCACGATGGGCTTACGAGGCTCTGGCTGTATCCTCCTTTGCCGATAACCCATACGAGCAGCCTTTCTTCAAAACCGATAGACAGAAGTATGAGGCGCAATACTACAACATGGGCTTCCTCAACACGCTGCAGGAGCATCTGGAGACGATGGAGGATGAGCGGAGGCAGGGCAGGCAGCCCAAGGCCGACCATATAGAGATTATACGCACCAACCTGCCGGAGCTGGCTGGCTTCTGCGAGATGGAACCCTATGCCGGCGACTATTCCTACGGCTCGCTGAAGTCGTATATGGAAAAGGCCGGGCACTTGCTCTCTGAGCGCAGTAACAAGACGACGCTCCGGGCAGATGCTATTATGACCAGGCTCCTCAGGAAAATAGGAAAAGAGGAGGTGCTCAGGCTGAAAAGCGACAACTACAACCTGCGGTTGGAGGAAATCGTGACCGGTGCCGACAACAAGCGGCTGCTGGACATCGTCGACCACCACATCGTGGCACGCGTCTACCCCATATTCCTTTCACCCCGCAGTCAGGCAGGACAGGCCCCCTTCTACAGCAGTGAGAAAATCGTCGGCGGACTGCATGTAAAGACCCTGTGGTTCAACATCGGCATCATGCTGCTGATGGCTGCAGTAGTGGCCATCCTGCTCTACACCGACTGTCCGGGGCGCTATGTGAGACAATGGAACATGAAACATTAAAGATTACACAGAATAATAACAAAAAACAAGAGATATGAAGAAATTATCAATGCTTGCAGCCGCAGGCCTGGCCATCCTTCTGACAGCCTGCGGCAACAAGAACACCCAAAGTGCTGAGGCTGACGATCTTGCCATCACATTTGAGCAGGAGCAGATAGAGGTGGACATCAAGACGAACCTTGACAGCCTCGCCATTGTAGTAAGTAAGCTGAAACAGCTGCCCTTCATGAAAGATGAGAAGGGAAACATTGTGCTGACCGATGACGAGAAGAAGGTGAAGCCCGACTTCCTGCTCAGCCCGGCCATTGTCGACAAGGCCACCACGCTCTCAGAGAAATACCGTGCGCTGGTTGCCCTGCAGGTAGACAAGCGCGTGGCAGAACTCTACGAGATGCCTGTGGACGACTACGACAAGGCTATCACAAAACTGCTGGCCGAGCTTAACGACCCCTCTTTCAAGGCTATTGAGAATACAGCCACTTTCTACGAGACCACCGAGGCTCTCTACAATGCGATGAATGAGAATGGGCGCATCAACTTCTTCTGGCAGATGGCGGCCGCCTCGGCTGTCGAACAGCTGTATATCATCTCGAAGAAGAAGGACGGATTCCTCGGCTCACTTGATGATGACACGGCATCCAATATCACCTTCCGCGTGGTGCTCCTTCAGGATGGCATCACTCGTCTGGCTGAGTTCGACCCAGAGCTCTCTCCCGTGGCAGAAGCCCTTGCCCCGCTGGATGTGCTCAATGCCACGAATGTGGAGGAGCTGAAGCTGCAGATAGGAGGAATCGCCGATGAAATCGCTGCGTCGAGAAAGGCGCTGCTGCAGTAGCGGTGTGTGTGCAGAGTTGAAAGGCAAATCATTTAATCCGAGAAAATATGAATAGGTTATCAGTTATCACAGCAGTGGCACTCGCCGTCCTGACTCTTTCAGCTTGCGGCCATAGAAGTGCCAGAAACACTGATTCGGAAGACTCTTTGAGGGCGTTTGACCAGGAACAGCTTGAAGCCAGTATCAAGATGGAGGTTGACAGTCTTGCCAGCGAGATGAGCAGACTCGAACTGTTGCTCTTCCTGCAGGATGACGGCAATGGAGGGCTGAAGCTTACCGAAGAGGAGCTAAAGATTAAGCCAGACTACCTGCTCAACCCCGTGTCGGCCGACAGTACTACCACTTTGGCAGAGAAATACCGGATGCTGGGGGCATTGGATGTCGACAGGAAGTTAGCCAGCCTCTACGAGATGCCAACGGAGGAATATGATAAGGCCATCGTCAGGCTGACAGCTGAAATCAGCGACCCTTCGCTGGTGGTCATCCAGCAGGGAGGGTCAATCGCCGAGACGTCGCGGGCACTTTACGATGCCATGGAAGCCAACGGGCGTATGAACTGTTTCTGGCAGTTGGCCGCCTCAGTCATCATTGAGCAGTTTTACATCACGGCACGGAACTCGGAGAAGCTGTCTGGCTCCATCTCCGACGAGGCTGCTGCCAGTGTCACCTACCGCCTGTCGCTCATCATCGATGCTCTGAAGCGCCTCTCTGCCTACGACCGCGACATCAAGCCGGTTGTGCTGGCAATGGTATCCCTGAGCGGCATCAATGCCACAACTGCCATAGAATTGAAGCATCAGGTAGATGCGTCAAGGGACAAGATTGAGTCCGTGCGCAAGCTGCTTCTCAATCCGTAGGGGCTGCAATGAACTTTCTGTAAAAAAAAGGAATCTAACCTCACGGTCGGATTCCCTTGCCAATTACCTATATAATAATACACGTATACAGTACTGACTTACAGTCTAAAATATCCACAAAACATATAGAAAGGCCAGACGGCTCCAATCCACGAGAGCCAATGGCATATAACCGATGATAGGCTGGTCTTCTGACTATTCTCCACCCTGAAGCGCCTTCTCACCCAAAAGGGCAATGGCCTCATGCTTCAGGGCCAAAATGGAGTTCACAGCTGCGGGACAGTAGGAGATTCTCACTCTCATTCCCAATTAATCGCGGCTAAGCGAACCTATTCGGGCGACACCCATCACACTATGGTGTGAGGTATCGCGGGTGCAAAGGTAAGGTATTTTTCTGGATAAACCATGCTTTTTTGTGTTTTTCTTTTGCAAGGCATGCTTTTTGTGCTGTTTTTGTGGCCAAGAGGGTCAATAGACACGTACGTCCTTGAGGTGGTCGATCTCTGGATGGTCGCTGGCAGGCGTGCCCACTATCGAGACGATGTCAAACCGCAGCTCATAGTTGATGCGACGGGACTTCACGTAGAAGTCGATGGCTGAGCGCAGATTGCGCAGCTTGCGGTAGCCGACGGCCTCCTCGGGAGACCCAAAGACACGGTTGCGGCGGGTCTTCACCTCCACGAAGACCATCGTGTCGCCATCAAGGGCGATGAGGTCGATGTCGCGATGGCCCAGCCTCCAGTCGCGCTCTATGATCACATAGCCCTTCTGTCGGAGAAAGGCTGCGGCGAGGTCTTCGCCCCAGGTGCCAAGGTCGTTGTGTGCTGCCATATCCTGTTTGTCTTGTCATTTTAGGTCTATTTTCTCATCGCAGAGGGATGCCACAGCCGGACGGTGGGTGATGAAGAGCATCGTTGTCTGCGGGTAGGCCGCAAAGAGTCGGCCGAAGAGTTCGTGCTCCGTCGGTTCATCAAGAGAGGAGCTGATTTCATCCAGTAGCAGGATCTTGGCCGGCCTGAGCAGTGCGCGTGCGATGGCTATTCGCTGTGCCTGTCCCTCGCTCAGGCCACTGCCACGCTCGCCAAGCTGCGTGTCAAGCCCTTCGGGCAAGGTAAGCACAAAGTCGGCACAGGCTGTGTGGAGCACCTCCCGCAGTTCGGCATCAGTGGCCTCCGGCTTGGCTAACAGGAGATTGTAGCGTATGGTGCCGCTCATCAGCGTGTTGCCCTGAGGTACAAAGCCCACGGGGCCTCCCACCTCAACAGAACCCTCCAAGGGCTTGATGAATCCGAGAATCAGGCGGAAGAGGGTGGTCTTGCCAATACCCGTCTCACCCATGATGACGGTCTTGGAGCCAGCCTTGAAATGGTGGGTGAAGGAACTTATGATCATCCTGTCGCCATCGGCATAGCGGAAGCTGACATTGCTGAAGCGGATGCCGCTGGACTCAACAGCTTCAGTCGGCTGCGGGGTGGCAGTTTCTTCATGGGCTATCCCTGATTCCTTGTTTCCCAGTTCTTCCAGGCGGTCTATGCTTGCCGTGGCATGGATTACCTGGGGCACCATGTTGAGCAGCTGCAGGATAGGGCTCTGAATCATGCCTACCAGCTGGAGGAAAGAGGTCATTGTGCCAAAGGTGATACTGCCATTGCGCAGTCCTAATCCACCCCAGACGAAGGCCATCATATAGCCGAGGCCGAAAGCGCAGCCAAGCACAAGCCTGGTGGCAACGGTGAAGCGTGTGCGATGGATGACATGTCCTCTGAGACGCTGCTGCATCTGGTCGAGATGGCCCGTCACCCACTGCTGGCTGCCCAAGGCTCGCAACAGGGCGTTGTGCTCCATGCCCTCCTGCACCTGCATCTGGATGTGGCTCTCGTCGCGGCGGATGTCGAGGGTCATCTGGCGCAGCCGCCGGGCTATGAGCTTGCTGAACACGACTGCAAGTGGAGTGGCAACTATCAGTGCCCAAGCCAACCGGCTGTCAAACCAGCGCATCAGCAGGAAGGCACCACAGAGCTGGATGGTCGTCACTGCTATCTGGGGTAGGGTGGAGGCGGTCACCTCGCTCACCGCCTCGATATCCTTGGCCAGCCGGGAGGCGATGTCGCCGGAGTGGAGTTCGGTGCCTACAAAGAGTTGGCGACGGAACAGGCGGCCAAACATCTGTAGCCGCAGCTGGTTGGACTGCCTGACCGTGGCCATTGTGGTCAGGTAGTAGTAGAGTTGTCGGAGTGCGACACCCCCGATGACGGTCAGCGTGAGAAAGCCAATCATCAGCAGCACCTCAGAGGAAGTGCCTGTGCGGATGGTCTCATCGATGAACCGCTTGCTGAGCCATACCATCAGCAGTCCCAGGGCCACCTGGCTGATGCCGATGGCAATGCGGATGAGCATGTTCCAGCGGATGCCTAAGGCGTTGCGCCACAGCCAGAGGAGGTAGTTCATGGTCTGTCGATGACATCCACGCCCTGCCACTGCTCAACGATGTCGGCTACGTCGCGGAGGGCTTCTTCCTTTGTCACTTCATATTCATCGCAGAGCTTCTCTGCCAGCATTTCTGTGGTGAAGTCGCCCATCTGCTGAGCCTGTTGCCAGAGCCATGCCGCAGTCTCATTCAGTGCTAGCAGCTTGCCGAAGTTGATGGCATCGAGGCCCTCGCCTACTATCACATTCTCGCCGCACACCTGGCGCAGCACAAATCCTTTCTTGATCTTCATAACCTTTTTCTTCAATTCTTCAATTCTTTCAAGCGGTAGACAGCAAGCAGATAGCGGCGTATGGGGCGCAGCCAGTTCCATAGCTGCGAGGCAGCCAGTCTCCATTTGCTGTAGAGGTGGTGTCGCCGTCCATGCCTGTCCACCACATGGGTGGCCATAGCCTTCACGTCGCTGCAAAGACAGGTCTCGGTGCCTCGGATATTACCATCGCCCATGAGCTTCAGCCGCTCTCCATCGATGGCAATGATGCGATGGACTACATACCTGCAGCCATCGACCCACGCCAGGACAATCTGTCCCTTCTCAAGGAGCAGAGCCCGTGAGAGGATGACACTCTCCTCCCCACCGATGATAAAGGGCAGCATACTGCGCCCCCCTACGGGCAAGGTGACACTCAGTCCCTCTTGCACCAGCCTGATGGCCTCTGCCATGATTACCTCATCACTCACCGTCATAATTCCAAAAGTTTAGACTTACATATTCTGGCGGCATCCTCATCGGGCAGGCACTCCAAGTGACAGACTTTGACGGATGCTATAAGCCTTTCCTCCGTCAGATGCAGGCCGTCGGCCACAGTCTTGTCCCACCGCTTGCCGGAGATGCTGGCCACCAATGCTGCGTAGGCCTCTATCCTTCCCATCCGGCGGATGCGGTTGTGTGGTGCCTGACTCAGCAGCACGATACCGCCCAAGGGGTAGGCCACATTCCGATAGCAGGGAGTCTTGCCACTCCAGGGTGAGCCATAGACGGTGGCACAGCCATCGGCATTGATGCGAACCACGGGATTGTCATCGTTCACCAATTCTGAACCTTCGATATATTTGAGCCACAGCCTGGCATGTGTGCTCTTGCCTGTGCCACTGGGGCCGAGGAACATGTAGCCCCTGCCCTCATAGCCGACTACCGCCGCATGGAACAACACCGTTCCCATCCGGGCGCTGGCAAGGGCAAAGAGCACCATCAGGGCATTGTCTACTGCCAGTTTGCGGCAGTTGCCCGTCATCCGTAGCGTAGCGGTCTGATAGTCTGGCGAACAGACCATCCACCCCGCCGTCTGACCTCCCCACTGGAATTCAAACACGGGTGAGCCCTCCGCAGTATGCCCGCAGACAATCGTCTGGCCTTCATCCTCCTGTCTCAGCTCCTCTGCATAGTCCACTGGGCCGCCGTCTTCCACCTTTAGTGAGAATACAGCCTGGCTCTGAGTGCTTGCGAACGGGGCGTAGTTGCCCATCAGGCCAAAGACTTCGGTTTCGCCTTCGACGACAAAGCTGATGCCTGCCACCTTGAAATATCTTGTTTCTGTCATGTTCTTGCAATTCTGGTTTCAAAGATAGTAGATAGCCTCCGGCCCCATGTTGAAGAGCAGGTCGAGTATGGAGAGATTAGGCAGGAACCCGTATTTCTGCTGGTAGACCTGATAGTAGGGCTTGGGGGTGAAGTCGGCATCAGGCAGTGGGTGCTTGGGGCGGATGGCACTGCGGAAGTCCTGGACACCGGGAGGCACGTCTTTCTCAAATGATGCCGTCAGGCACAGCCGGGGACTGATGTCGAGCAGCTGGCAGAGCCTGAGGCAGATTTCCATGTTGAAGTCAAAGAGAAACTCCCACCGCCGCTCGAAGAAAGGCCGGATGTCATCCTGATAGTATTCCAGGAAAGGCGACTCGCCGTAAGCAGAGAGCAGGGCATTCCAGTGCAGGTGCCGCCAGTTGCCGTGGTCGCTGATGCGGATGTCCCTGATGGTAGAGGCTGCTGAAGGC
>Ga0326511_10003468_pt1 | contig 12682 bp, 16 predicted proteins | sample 0_2496_0518_D_FD_203701 | JGI IMG/M metagenome (GOLD analysis project Ga0326511, IMG submission 203701) | Bovine rumen microbial communities from UC Davis, California, United States - 0_2496_0518 | ecosystem: Host-associated > Mammals > Digestive system > Stomach > Rumen | place: USA...
CGTGGCAAGGAAGCCAAACAACTGTATGAACTGGCATTGCGGTCTGACATTAAGAACGTTGAGATTGCAATGGACTTGCTGAGAAAATTGGAGGATGTCAAATGAAACCCCGCCGCCTCCCATCGGGCTCTTGGAACGTCCGCGTGATGATTGGCGGGCAATCCTATTCTTTCACCCATACCGACAAAAAGACCGTAATGCGCATGGCGTCTGAATTTGCCGACGACTATCGCCGTAAAATGGACAATCCGACGCTTTTGGAACGCATGCGGGAATATGTAGCAGAGAACACGGAAAGGCTCTCTCCGTCCACTGTGCGCAGTTATAATGGCATGATTCGGATGATAGAGGAGCGGTCGCCCCGCATCGCCAATAAACGACTTTCCGCAATCACAGAGCAGGATATTTCCGATATTGTCCGCCCGCTACGGACACTGAAAACTAAACGAAATTATGTTAATTTTATTCATGCCTGTACAGGCAAGTCAGCGGGCAAATTGACGGGTGTATCATCTAAACGTGTGCATGTGCCGACCGAATTGGAAGTAAAGGGCCTGCTCCAAATCTTCCGCAATACTGAGTTGGAGGTGCCTATTTTGTTAGCGGCATATGGCGGTCTGCGTCGCGGTGAAATCTGCGCGCTCCGTATGTCAGACATAGACGGGGACTTCGTGCATGTCAGCAGAGCGGTCGTCCGTGATCCGTCGGGTACATGGGTCACTAAGGACCCGAAAACGGCTTCCAGTGTCCGCTCCGTGCTTCTCCCGCACTTCGTAATTGAGCGGATACAGGTGCAAGGATATATCACCCATCTGCTCCCGTCGCAAGTTTCCAATAGGTTCTGGAAACGGCAGAGAAACTTGGGAATACCGCCGTACTGTTTCCACTCGCTCAGGCACTTCCACGCCTCATATCTCCACTATCTCAATATCCCTGATGCTTACATAATGCAACGTGGCGGCTGGTCTACTCCGTCAGTCATGCAGTCAATCTATCGTCATGCTTTGGAAGATAAGGTCACACCGACCGACATTTACGCCGTCTCAGCGTTCCAAAATCCATTCCAATAGTTTCCTCATTCCAAATAAAAAAGCCCCGCAAAACGCCAAATAGAGCGTTCTACGGGGTATTCCACTGCCGGCAGCGGGGGTCGAACCCGCACAAGGTCGGCTTATTTACTTGCAGAATCGGTATCCGTTCCAAATTCCGTTCCAATGCCAATAAAAAAAGAGCGGAACATCAGCCCCGCCCATATGAAAAAAGTGTGCATGCAGTGACTTTTTCCTCAAATGATCATATTACCGTCTTTATCAAAAACGTGGTATCCACTCCAATTCTGTGCGCAGTTCTTGGCATTTTCCAACTTGCTGAAAGCGCCCTTCTGCGTGTCCGCCTCTGCCCATGACTTCCGCACTCTGTAAATCTGCGGAGTGTCGTCGTAAGTGGTAGATGCGGAAAGGCTTGCTTTGAACTTGTCCCACTTGGGTGCGTTGTCGCCCGCATAGCCGTACACCGCCGGGCAGTTCTTGCCGTTCACATCGTAGTGCCGAATGACGTTCTTCTGCTTGATGTTGTACGTTTCCATCAGATACTTAACGAGGATCCTCGCTGAGTTGATGGTCGCATCATAGAAAATCCATTCGCCGTTCTGCTTGTGCGTGCAGAGTTCAATGCCGATAGAGTTGGCGTTCTTACAGATTCCGAAGAACGTTCCGCCCCTGCTCGACTGCCGTCCGCCTCCGCAGTGCCAGGAATACTGTTTTTCGATGTTGGGGTTGTACTGCCATATCTCGCCGGTCTGACTGATGAAGAAATCAGCGGAAGCATTCCTGTTCCCGCCGTTGAAATAATCAATATTGTTCTTTGCCGTGCCCTCTGCTCCCGTGTAGTGGATAACGATGTACATGATAGGATCATTGCGCTTGCTGACGTTATAACCCTTAAATCCGCTGTTCTGCTTGATGTCAGGTCTGCCACTGGGGACGGCATCGCCTGTAACCTCATAGGCATAGCACATGTCATTGAATCGCCATGTCTTGCCATCAATAACGGCAGTCTCAGACATGTATGCATGCCCTTGATTCTTTCCGCTGACCGGTTCGAGATAAAACAGGCCCTTGCGATTAAGCCAGCCTGTGTGCATGTATCCGTCTTTGTCGTCGAGGAAGTACCAGTAACCGTTCACCTTCTGCCAGCCGTACTGCATAACGCCGTCGCCGTCGAACAGGAACCAGTTTGTTTTCTTCCCGCTGTCCCATTTGAGCCATTGCCAACCAGTCGCCCATGTGCCATTAGCGCGCTGATAATACCACTTGCCATTTACCAACAGCCAGCCTTCTTTAACTATTCCCGTGTACGGAATATCAAACGACCATCTGGAACCGTTCTGCTCCACGATCAGCTTCTTATCGCATGCCGTCATGGTGATGGTGTAGAACGGACGCAAGCAGACGAAACCCTTGTTCTTGCAGTACAGTGCGCCCCAGTGACTGAATTCGTCGCCACCAATTCCAACACCATACGCCTCTGCATGATTGTACCAACACAATTTAGCGCCCAACTCCGCCAGTCTGTTCGTGGCTTCCGTAGTGCAGGCGTTACCGTGATGAGGAATCTTAAACACGCGGATCGTGCCGTACTTGTTGGCCAGGTAGGAGTTGATAGCGTTGATTGTGTCGCCACTGGTCATGTAATACAGTTCGGGGAAGTAGCACACCAAACTGGTATTATTCACCTGATAATCCACGTTTTCGGAAGGCTTGACGGACCGCCTCCAAATATCACACACAATCGCTCCCACCTTAATCCGTGTCACCTTGTCGGCGGGCGGATAAGTGATGGACTTCTTGAGGTTGTTCGCCTGTGCTATTCTCTGCATTGCACGGCTGTAATCATCACGGGCGTCAGAGTCACGGAGTTTGGTAAGGTCGCTCGGCGGAGGGCAGTAAATCTTATCTACGATGATGGACGAATCCAGTAGCAGCTTCATTCCGCGATCATGGTCATAGTGCCAGTGGCTCAGAATGTAGGTGATATTCGTGATGCCGTGCGACTTGCAGTAGCTTATGATCTGGTCACATAAGAAATCTTCGCCACCGTCTATAACAATGGCATTTTTGTTATCATCGTGTATGATCTGCGCATCCCCGCGCCTATAGGCGTAGGACCGCTGCGGCATACTAGGAATCCATACTGTGATTTTACTCACTGTTCCACCTCCTTTTTGCCTCCCAATTCAGACATGATCGGTGAAAGGACAGCCATAACAACGGCAACGATGATAGGCCTTAACGCCGGATCTATTGGCGTGAACCCAACAAGCGTATCAATATTTGCAATCAATACGCCAATTAAGCCCTGTACAATAGTGCGCAAAAGTCTGTATCTTGTGTCATTACTTGTAAGAAATGTGTTCATACGTCCTCACTTTCCGTCATTTTCAAGGTCTGCCACTTTAGTTTCGAGGACAGTGACCCTTTCGATAACATTGTTGTGCTTATCCATCTTTTTCTCCAACTGCTCCAATCGATACATAATCAATTTGTTGTTATAGACAGCAGTTATGACTGATACGATTATTGCTGATGCGGCGCTTATAAGACCGCAAATGATTGCTGTGTCCATTGGGTATATCCTCATATGAGAGAGCAGATTCCTCCGCCCTCTGGTTAGCTTACAAGTCCGTCATATTCTGACCGTGACGGGCGGTTATTAACTGAGTTAAATGGGGATTTCTGCGCCATCCGTACTGCAATAGACAGGTAATGCAGTTCCATGCTTTTCCTCGTTAGAAAAGTCCAGTCTGTATGTAGGCGGTAAATCGTCAATTTCGGGGATAAACTGCCAACCGTAATCCCACTGAGTTATTGGGGAAGTGATAGTAAACCCTCTCGAATTTACTACACCTCTGATTATCTTTTTGGTTGTGTCCATGCGTTACACCCCCAATCGTTTGTCAATATACAACTTGGTATCGGCTCTGTATTCTACCTCAACGTCGCCAGCATCCGACCAGATGTTATTGACTCCGAGTAGGGTTTTAATCTCTTCTTGCACAACTCCGTCCACGAGCGTAACTTCGTATGTTTCGCCTGCGTAAGGTTCGTAGGAGTCGTCTGCGTCAGAGGCAAAGCGAAGCATTGGGTAATATACATAATTGTTTAATGTTATGCCAGATGGGATTCTGATTCTTACTGCTAAGTCATATAGTGCATCCTCTGCGCTAATGGTTACGGTTCTGTCAGATGCACCACCACCTTGCACCGTAGTCCAGTCTGGTAATGCTTTTGCTTGTACAATAACCCCAACCCCATTACTATCTGGTGCGTTTTTAATGTACTGTCCTACTGGCAACCTAAAACCGTTCTGCGCGGCAGAATATGCAATTCCAGTTGATGTCCCATTGCACACGATTCCACCATCTGACGTATAAGTAAACGATATGCCATTATGAACAGAAGTACCAACCGTCTGCGGTTTAAGTAGATTTTTTCCTGTTTTTGTTACAGTAGCACTGGCGGATTCCGTATCAATAACGACAGACTTCATCGGGACATTATCCGCACCGTCCACAAAGTGAGCAATAGAACCACTGACAGAATCCGTGACGTAGGCGGTGTTGTACAAGTCATTAAAACCGCTCTTTAACTCAGTAACATCCTGCTTCATCGCATCGACGACCCCTAATCCCCGATAAATGTCGATCATGTTTTCGCTTGGAGACAACGGAGTATTGGCATTTGCCACATATCTTATCCTTAATCTGTACACTACATTGCTTTGCACAGGAATATATGTATATTCGTTCGTATTATACGCATCGCTCGACCCATAATAGCCTGCCCATGCCCCAGTGGTCGCATTGTATTTTGCAACAAAAAAACCATACCGTGTATCCTTGTTATGTATAAGAAAACCACCAGAAAGTTTGTTCGCAGACGGTGTACGAATCCATGTATTCGCATCAACCTCATCGCTACTTGTCCACGACCCCTGTTCCCATGTTGCGGTATTGTCAATTTTGTAAAAATCATCAGCGAGGTCGCTCAGATATGTAGCGTCATAATAATTTAATCGACCAGAGCTTAAATCATTGTCGATGATAGTTAAACCGCTCTTTAAATCACTTACATCCTGCTCCATCGCATCGACTTTTGCCGATGATTCGTTGACATTCTGAACCAGTTCATCAAGGTTATATCCCTGATATTCACCCGCCCACTCGCTGACCTCTGCATCAAGTGCCACACCGTTATTGATGTTGAAAATCTCTGTGCGGAGTATCTGGTCACCACTGGTCAGCATAAACTGCGCCAACAACGTTCCGCTGATTGCCAGTGCGGTCTGCGTCAGTTCTGCGTAAGCACCGTAAACACTCTCACCATCACCGACCGTATACTGGAATGTAGAACCAGTCACTTGTACGCCGGTCTTGTCGGGTCTGATGATGGTCAATGTGACCGCTGTATTCTGCCCCACATTGTAGATTTGCCCACCGTTGTGGATTTCCGCACCTACGTACCTTGTCTTACTGTCAAGTGCAATCGCCTTAATCTTGGAAGGAGTAAGGTCATGGTCGTACAGGTCTAACTGTACATTCCGCTCAATAATCGTTAATGCCATTTATCCTCACCTCCTTACAGATTCTTTGTGCAAAGCAGTTTTACGACTGGGTCTGTGTACGCCCGTGTTCCACTAATCCGCATCAACTGCACATGTACGCTTGTCGCACTTGCGACCGCACACGAATAGAAATACGCTCCGAAATAGCCACTATAAGCGGGAATTGCTCCAATCATTGAATACCCTGCGGGAATGCGCTGAGCCACGTTTATCGTACCGCCTGTTGCGCCCGCAGAGTTGAATGTCATCGTTCCAAGCGGAGCATTGACCACCGTCAACTTCGTATTGTCCACAGTGTTCTGCAATTCCGTGACCGTGTTCTGCAAGCCCGTAATCGCATCTAACACGCTCACCGTACTTACAAGCGGGTCAACCGATGTAATACTGATACCATCAAGATTGACCTGATAGAGCGGAAACTCTACCAGTGTGTCCCCGTCCGCAATGGATCCAGTTGTGTATGCAGGCGCCGCAGGATCGGAAGCAGCGGGAGTGCCAGTCTTAACCGCAAGGCTCATATTCTCCACGCCCGTTCCGCTGTTCTTTGTGTACTGCGCCACGATCAAGTCACGCCTTAACATGCCCTGCGTGCCATTGGCAATAACCAGAGATTCGGACATGCCGTTTTCAATCGACGCCGTGCACCCCTGTGCGACCATTACGCCGTCCGCTATTTGCACTTCTGTAGCAGAAATGACCGTAGCAGCAAGGTTAGACCCGACGTCTAAAATGTGGACGCCATCGCCAAATATTCCGACATATGTATTTCTTAATTGCTGAGCCGTAATGTGTGGATCAGCTTTATAGCCCAAAATAATGTTCATTTCTTATCTAACACCTTTCTGCTTACTTTCATAAGCCGTGTGTTATCCAGTTCTATCTGTACATCGTCAGATAACTTGTATTCTGTCGTTTCAAAACCATTGCGCCATGTAACGACCTTCGTCGTAATCGGCGCGGTCATGCGCATCTTAGTGGTATAATCACGCCCGCCTACGATGTCGCCAATTTCCACATCTGTAGTCGTTTCAAGGTCAATGCGGAAACTGTTCTGATTCCGTAACTGCTTGAGCTGGTCCGTGCCCGATTGGATGAGGTCGTCACGGGCCGCACCCGCATAGTCATATACTTGCGCTATCTCATCAGATCCGAAGAATGTCTGCGTTGTGGAAATATTCCCGTTGTCGTCTACGTACAAATCAACAACTTCACGCTCAGCAAGTTCGCCTTGTCCCAAACAGATAAGGTGATTGACGCCCGTGCCTTCCTGCGTCATGTAGTAGTTGGCGTTCATGTCGCTCGAATACTCGATTTGGCTCGAATAATCGACTATCGGAACAGCCTCGACAACGACCTTGCCAGTTTCCACATCATAGGAAATCCGCATTTTGTAATCGACTGATTTCAGCATTGCCTTGAGTCCGTCGTATAAGGTGACATATCGATTATATTGGTAGTCAACCTCTATACCCGTGGACTCACTTGACCCTACGAACAGCCCCGGAAACGCTGCGGAAACCCTTGCGCCAATAATGGCATTGAGTTCTCCGCTGTCGGTGGCATAATCATCGCCCGCATCAGGACACAAAATCTTGTTCTGCAACATCCCGCGCCATGTGTAACCGCCCGCCGAGATTGTCCCGTTCTTCGTGTTGGTCTTGAGGCGCTTGAACAGTCCGCCGTATTCAGTGCCCGGAATATAGATTCGTGACCCGTCCGTGATTGTTTCCCATTCGGACCGTAAGCAGGTGACAAGGAAGGAGTTCTCTGTATCGCCTACTTCGAAATCGTACTCCGTAAAAAGAAGCGAGCGGACTTCTGCGCCGTTTGCATCAGCTACAACAATCATCCTCTCACCTCCACTCTGGGCTCGCTGCGTTCGCGGTGAATGGTGATATTAGCGCCAAATGATGCATCCCAAACGATGTTAATGTTTCCACCAGGTATCTTTTTAAATACCGAATCAGTCTTATTCCGCAGATTGAAGATATTGCTCTGCGTTCCGTCCGTGTTGTACTGCATTATCGTGTGTTTACGGGAGTCTATGACCACATAAGCGCCCGACGGGATGGAAGTATACAGAACATAACCGTATCCGTTGACGGTCACGCGCGGATTTACTGCCGGTCCGAAAATGACCATTTCAAACTCCGAATCGAACGGGAAGTCTGATGCTACGGTAGTCTCGCCAATCGCGGGAGCGGTGAAGTCAAACGGAAAATCAAACGGGAAGTCAAGGAAAGCGCTCTCTGTTTCCGATGACGGGAAGAGCTCAACCTTGAAATCCTGTACCCAGTAAGGATACGGTGCATAGATTGTAATCTTGTTCAGCGTCTGAGTGGTGTTGTCCGTCGGTTCCGTGCTTGATTCGACAATATAGCAGTCAATATAATAATCGCCCCACACGATGCGGCCCGGCTTCATGTTCCGAATGTCCGCCTCAAAGTCATCATGGAGCGCATTAACAAGCGCCTGCCGTTGCACCTCTCCGCCTACGAAGATTAGTTCTGTTTCATAAGTGGCGGGATCCTTTGCAAAGTCAGCCACACGGGTGCCGTATTGCAGTTTCGTGCCCTGTACGCGATAGGCCCATGCGTGATAATTTGCTTTTCTGTGTAGAATCCCGTTGGCTATCAGATTGTATTTATGCCCGGAAGAGGCGATGTATGTAATTGGTACTCTCATGCTCTCGCCTCCCTTACTATGCGCCCAAATTCGCGCTCATTGATCTCAACGCGAATGTCTGCCTGCTGTAACGCCGCAGTAAAAGCGACATACATTCCCTCAATCAACGACTCATTATTTGCCGCCGTAGCGTTCTGTATGTCGTTCATTAGTGAGTTCTTGCCGTACATGAATTCTCCGCCCGCTTCACCCGCGCCAAGCAGTCCGTAAGGAGTCTGCATGACAGTGGGAGTACTGAAGTAATACGGCTGGTTCATAGCCTTTGCGTACCAGTCAATATCCAAATGCGGTACTGACGGGGGGTTAAGGCTGAATTCGCCCGACAGACTGAAGTGCGGAAGTTTTGGCATCTCGATTTCAGGGAATTTTAGTTTGAGATTACTGAAGAATCCCTTGATGTCCTCAATCTTCTTTTTGATGCCGTCCTTAATATCCGCGAACTTCTGCAAGATACTGCTTTTGGTATCCTCAATCTTCTGGACTGCATCGCTCTTAATCTGCGACCATTTCTCTTGTAAGTCCGTCTTGATTGACTGGATCTTGTCGGCGATGTTCTGCTTGATCTCATTCCACTTTACGGAAACGTCTTCTTTGAGGTTAGTAACGTATGTGGTTATAGCGTCCCATACTTCCTTAACCTTTGCTTTGATCTCATCCCAATGCGCGATGCATACAATGATGATAGCAATCAGCGCCGCAATAGCTGCTATGACAAGTCCGATCGGACCGGAAAGCGCAGTCAACGCGGCAGATATAGCCGGTGCCATCGTCATTATCGTTCCGACCGTGCTGATGATTCCGCCGATGATACTTAACAGCGGAGCGAGAACTGCAATAACTCCCGCAATCACCAAAATCAGATTGGTCTGTGCAGGTGTGAGGTTTTGGACAAATTCCGTAACCTTCTGGATCCCGGCGACAATCGGGTCAACCAGTGGAAGTATTCCTTCTGCAATGGTCGCCCCAAGTTCGCCGGCCGCCGCACTTATCTGCGCCTTGCTCTGATCTACCTTGTCGTTAATCTCGTTCAGTGAATCAAGCGTATCGCCCGACATAATAAGGCCGAGTTCTTCCGCCTGTTCTCCGTACGCTTGAAGAGCCGCGCCGCCGTCGTCGATAATTCCCGCTAACTGGTCTGCTGACTTGCCGAAGATTTCATACGCTTTCTGGTCGCGTTCCGTCTCATTATCAATTTGCGATAACGCTTTCAGTGTGTCATTAAATACACTCTCAGCATCACGCATTGAGCCGTCGGCATTGGTAACAGATACGCCCAAATCATTGAAAGCATCAGGCGAGCCGGCCATACCTTTTTTCATTTTGGTAAATGCGCCAGTAATGTCCTCAACCGATACATCCACAAGATCGGACGCATATTTCATTTTTTGCAGACTGTCAGTGCTGAGGCCCGTCTGCTTTGACAGCGTATTTAAATCGTCGGCGGCAGTTACAGAGCTATAGCCCAGTCCGATCATGCCGGCGGCAAATCCACCTGCGGCGGCTGATACAGGTTGTAACTTCTTCCCTACATCCTGTATTTTGTTGCCGAACGCCTCCACTTCGCGCCCTGCGCCAGCTATGGCCTGTGCTGCTACGGACCCGAATTCTTTCTGCTTGCCCTTAAGGCTGTCGAGTGCCTGTTCGTCTTCGATGATAGCCCGCTTGAGCTGATTCATCTTATCAGTCACTTCGGGCGTCTGATCCTGTTCGGATAACTGCTTGAGGGCTTCCCGTTCCTTGTCGAGCTTGTCCTTTGTATCGGACACGGCTTTGTTAAGAAGGTCTTGCTTCTGACGCAGTAGCTCTACATTTTTCGGGTCGACCTTTAACAGCTTGTCGACTTCTTTTAGTTCTTTTTGTGTATCCTTTATGGACTTGTTGACACCGCTTAGAGCTTTTTGCAGTGGGGTTGTGTTCCCACCAATCTCTATGGTGATTCCTTTGATATTTCCAGCCATGTGTTAGAACCTGTCCATATCTTCCTGAGTAGCTACACGCGCATAGCTTTCGCCATCATTGCTTCGCTCCGTCAGGATGTCCAATATTTCTCCAACTTCAAAAAAATCGAGGTCAGGTAATGAAATCCCGGCCTCGATACATCTCAATAAATACAGTGCCGTGTTATACGGCCTGTCAGTCTTTATTCCTTTTTTTTTGATACAGACGTCTGTACGGCCTGCCCCTGATACAGTGCGAAAACATCAGTCACCTTAGAGATGATGTCCATCGCCTCGAAATTCTGAACCCATTCGAGATAATCCTCGTACTTGAGCCCATTGATCAGTTCGGACATCGGTTTTTCTGCCTGTTTCGCCATGATGAAGGCAAGCTCTACATAAATGTCCATGTCATCCGCCTTGTTCGCGGAATTAAGGAAATCACGGCGGAACACCCGTTTATAAAGCACAGGTGTCGCGCCGTTTGCTACCAGTTCAGTCGGCTTGTCGCCGAATGTAATTGTTCCCCTCATAATGCCCCCTTACTGTGCCGCTGCCTGATATACAGCAGTGTTCCATGCGTTGTACTGAGTCGCCTGATCAGGTGTGCAGGACGCCTTGACGATGTTCTTTTCAAGCGCAGCATTGTAGATGGATGTCGCCGTAATGGTCATGCTCTCTGTCTGAGGCTCTTTTGTCTCAGTAATAGTAGAGGAGCCGGTTGCGGGCCTTGTGGCTGTGCAGTTGTACATGACATGACGAGTAGCGTGCTGATCTCCGGAGAACTCGAAGATAAGAGCGAAGTGTTTCGCCTCTGCGTCAGCGTCCTCATACAGAACCCCGTTGGCGTCCGTAGCATAACCGAGAACGTCGGTCTTGAAGGAATCGGGGATAAGTGCAAGCTCAAGGTCGCCCTGATAGCCGCTGTTTATCGCCGCCATGTAATAGGTGATGTCATCCGCATAGAACGGAGAATTGTCGCCCTGCGCCTCAAGAGAAAGGCTTACAGCGCCTTTGAGCGCTACGGGTGCGGCATATGTAGCACTGCCGTTGTCTGCGATGGTGGCCACCGCATAGAAGCAGTTCTTAATGCCAAATTTAACTTTATTGTTGGTTGTAGGCATGTTTAAACCTCCATAATGATGTCGGTTGTATAAATAGTTTCGTGCATGCGCTCCGAATCAATATAGGTCTGCTCTTTGCGGAATACTAACTCGTTAGTGTTCAGCAGAGTTTCGATTTGCGACTCAAGTGCAAAATCTTTCTCATCCGTGTACAGTTCTATGTACAGCGGCTCGATTCGTGCGTAGTTGGTATTGTCTGCCGCCAGGTCATTGCTGTTCCCATAAAAAAAGCAGATAAACGGGGGTTGCTGTCCCGTATCATCTGCGAATTGATGGTATGCATATGGAATCCCGACGGATTCGATCATTGTTTTTATCTGCTGTGGGGTCATCGCTCCACCTTCTCTCTGATGCGCTTCTCGACTTCGGAAATAGCCCATTCTTCGACGGGCTTGATATGCTCAATTCCGCCGACATTACGCCCTCCGCCTCTGCGTGCGTGCCCATGCTCTAACAGGTGGGCTATTTGGTATGTCCCGGTCTTGCCGTATACGGTAGCGTCAACGGTCGTAGCCGTTTTTTCTACCTTGCCAGTCCATCCTTTTGCGTATCTGCCTTTGCGCTTTGGCGATGTCTGGCGCAGTTTCTTCGTGGATTCTTTGGTGACCTCTTGAACGGCTTCCGCCGCCGCTTTGGAGACCTCAACGGAATAGTCCTGCAAGATATCTCTTACGGTTCTTTCAAGGTCAATTCCCGCCATTGGTGCCGCCTTTCCGCTCAGCGTACAATTCCATCATGTCATTGCGTCCATGATAGGTGCGGTAAATGGAGTACCGTTTGTTCTGATACTCCACTAACCGCTCCCCCTCATAGTCGCCGAAGAACACACGGAACACGAATTCAGGGTTAAGACCATTGCGGCCCGCCTCGAAAAACTCGGAGCGGGTCACACTGTCCACCTGACACATCACTTCGCGGGGTTCTCCCTCAGTCGCGCGCGGGATCCCTGCCGTATCCTTTGTATACGTGATTGGAATCAGCTTGATTACGTCGCTTCTGTCCATGCCGTGTACCCCGTCTTTGTGCTTAACTGCGCTTTCTGCTCATCGTATGACCGTTTGAGCCTGTCGTAGTTGTCAGGCTGTCCGAAGTTCATCAGAAAATATGTGATTGCGGCCTGACTAACAAGGTCGTCAAGTTCCGACGGGATAACCACGCCAGCGACGCCCAAATCCAACATAGCCGCATTAAGCAGACGCTCGACTTCAACGTCATAAAAATCTGTTGTAATCCTTGCCGCCATTTTTGCGGAATAGATAAGGCCCTGATCTACCATAGTTACCTCCGTCGGATATCAGTCTTGTTTACGCCTGA
>Ga0326511_10003470_pt1 | contig 12680 bp, 8 predicted proteins | sample 0_2496_0518_D_FD_203701 | JGI IMG/M metagenome (GOLD analysis project Ga0326511, IMG submission 203701) | Bovine rumen microbial communities from UC Davis, California, United States - 0_2496_0518 | ecosystem: Host-associated > Mammals > Digestive system > Stomach > Rumen | place: USA: California...
AATTATAAGTTTTGAAGATAAGACGACAAATTACCAACTATAAATATCAAGGAGCATATTTACATATAAATCTGTACGGCTTTTTATACTATCAATTGTCCACTCACTTTCATTTACTACTGTTTCATTGAGATAAAGACCGTTTTTATATCCAATATACGCACTGTTGTCTTTTGATTTTCTATCTCGCTTTTTCTCAAACGAGAAGTTTGAAAGATTTTGATTATATCCTGTTATTGTTAGATTACCAATAGTATGGACATACGCCTCGCGATATTGATTGGCAAGATTTCTATCTCCGTCGGCAATCATCTCAACCCAAGAATCAGGAATATTTTCACCTTCAGGGAAAATATGCTCGATAGTCCATTTGAACTTATTATTCTTATCCTTCTCCCATAAATCCGAGTAGATTTCACGCGTTTGATGAAGCTTTTCAATGCTACATAAAACAAAACGAGTTGCTTCCGGATTCTCATCATAAAGAGATCCACGGAGTTTTTCTTCAAAAACAGTATCAGCAGCAGATACTTCCTTCAACTTATCATGAATTAACAAAACTATTGCGTTTCCGGAAAGATCTCGTATTTGTGATATTATATCAATAAAAAGTTGAGTTAGTTTACGAGTATTCGGAACATCAGTAATACTTCTTCTTACAAAAAAAGTAATCAGCCATTTCACAACTTCGTCAATGTTTTCATCCGAAAGATTAAGTGTTTCTTTAAAAGCCAACAGATACAGCAACAAAATATATGAAGGCGCTCCTGAAATCCTTTCAAGATTTTTCATAGAATCAGTGTACAGATATGTGTTTTCATTTCGATTAATCAGTACAGAATAGTGTTCCGATTTAGAAAGCAAATCATTCAACATCAATGAGCAATTAGCCTTGATCATCTTTTCGTATATATCAATTAAAGTAGTTTTGGTAGCTAAATAGCCAAAGAAATATTTCCTATCTGCCGTTATGTAGGGTTCATTTATTTCATCTCTAAAAGCGTTGTAGTATTGTCTGAAAAATCTCTCCTGAGCCGAGTAATCGTCTTGACCTATATTTATTAGGATTTGCTTCCAAATCCCATAGCTATTTTCAGCTTCAGTTTCATCTCCCGCATGGGCGATCAATGTATTTTTTATCAAATCCAAAGCCGAAAGCGGGATTCCCCTGTGGTTTAGCGATTCAAAAAGCATATAAGCGTCTTTATTGCTATCTACTTCTATTCCTACCAATATAGAATTCCTAAATTTATCGGAAACAGAGAACAAAAACAATATCTCATCAAATTCGGAATTGCTGTTCTTTTCCTCATCTATTTTCTCATCTATAAGTTTAACAAAATATCTATATGCTTTCGCTATACGACGATTGCCATAATTAGACGGCTTATGGCTATTCTCTGTAATAATGCCATTCGTTGAAAGCATATACAAATAATCCTCATCATTTGAATTCTGTTTTTGTAATTTCAATCTTTGGGTAAACTCTGTTCTTCTCTCTCCGTGTGCAGATTTGCTGGTTTTCTTATTTGTAAGCATCCTCCTAAGGTTAGCCAAATCGTTTTGTTCTTCTTCATCCATATTATCCTTTTGTGCGATTAGTTTATTATATAAAACAGAAAACAATATTGTTAATGTCGTCAACCTCTGTTGACCATCAATAACTTCCAAAACAGTCCCCTTAATTGAGCCGTTATTCACACAAATATATGATCCAAAAAAATAACCGGATTCATTATCCATAACATCATTGAAAAAAGCGTCCCATTCCCTTTTTCCCCATGTATATTCTCTTTGATATTTCGGAATCCTATAAACCTTATCACTATTAATTGAGAAAATATCCGATACGGTCATCTGATCTACTGACTTTATCATTACAACTCACCCTTTTTATCTATTCTTTATATTGTATAATAACATTTCTTAAAAAAATTTACAATAATATCTTCACAGAAAATCAAGGAATAATGGTTTTGAAATTCAAAAATGCTATTACCTCTGGATAATGAACAGATTCTTTCCTATATCAATTATAAAACAAATAATCATCTTATTGATCAACAAAATTCTTCACAAGCTCGGTGCATTTTCTGTTGCGCCGAGCCTGTTTTTCGTTGTTTTTTTGTGTCAGAAATTGTTTTCTCAACAAAATCATAGCGAATTATCACACTAATCAGAACATTTTATGAGGGAATAAACGAAAAACCGAGAGGTCTTAAATCTCTCGGTTTTGTTTTTATTTGTCTTTTACATTTCACGTTATGACTCAAAACCAAATCTATCTTATATAGAATTGATTCTCTCTTTCATCAGCTCTATCAAGCTCTCTTTCAATTCATCATTCAAATACGACTGCTCTGTTGCACGGATAAATTCGCTTTCGTATTCTTTTAGTCTGTCGATAATTTTGCCTGCGACTGCTCTGTCTATCTGACACGCATCGGCAAATTTCAGAAAATCATTGCGGTGCAAATTACGCTTTTTGCCATTCAGCGTCAAAGCAGTCTGCTCTGTGTCTGCCGGATTCACGGTATTTACAGGCAACATATCGTAAGCTTCGGAAAGAATATAGCTTCCGCTGTTCTCGTCGGTTTCGATCAAGGAAAAGTTTTTTAGGTGCATATCGGAATTGCCGACTATATAAGAAAACACAACGCGAATAAACAGTTCTGTTATATCCAATCCCGCGCGTGACGAGTATTTGCGAATGATCTTCGCGCAGCGTTCATAAGAGCCTTTGTATTTATCCTCGGTCAATCGTCCGTCAAGCTGGCAAAAATCCTCCATCGCAAGCATTTTCCCATCACGGCGATCAATGCGCTTGGTGATATACGCGAAGGCATTATCCTGCGCCTTGATACGAATAAGCGCGTGCGGAACGGTTTTGATTTTCGCCTTCTCTGCCATCTGCATTACCAAATACTCTGCTTCGGGCAGACAAGGATACTCTTTTGTCTGCGGTTTCAAAATATACCCTGTGGGATAGTTGACCAAAGTAAGTCTCGGCGTTGCTCCGCTGTTGTCCAAGTGCAGCGACATTTTCTTTTGCACACCCGGAACGGTCAAGCCCTTGTTGGTGCTCTCTACGGCAAGCTGCTCTAATACCTCTTCAGAAACCTCAATATCAGGCAGCGTCTTTGTGCCGAAAAATCTTTTAACACAACGGTTATGCCATTGTGACGACTTTTCCTGTTCCGATGCGGTTTCGATTATCGGTTTTCCGCAACACAGGCAATTCATTCGCTCACCTCCCTGACAGAAACATTTCCTATCGGATCCTTGCAGGCAGCGAGCAAAATTCCAAAGCGGTCTTTTTCGTTTAGCTTCCAGTTGTGTACGACAACGTCCAACAGCCAACCTTCGGGAATCAGCCCGTCAAAAAAAGCAAAAAGAGTCTTTGATGTATAGGTATTATCCGTAAGAGGCAAAGTCAAGCTGACAGGCGAAGGATTATCTGATGATAAATAATCCGTGTCATAAGCGAACGAATACCCTTCGTCTGTTTCGCGCAATATGCCTGCAAGTTTATCTCTCACAAATATCTGCGCAGTTCGATACTCACTCATTCTTCATTCACCTTTCTGCCAGGCACGGCTTCCATCCCAAACATCGCAAGCGCCTGATTCACCTTGTCCATTCGTACAGTCGGCTTACCCTGTTCGAGCTCACGCACAAAACGCAAGCCCAACCCCGAGCGCAATGCAAACTCTTCCTGCGTTAAGCCTGCTGCCTTTCGATTCTCTTTTATAAATTTTGCAATCTGATTCATTATCATCACCGTTTTTATATTACACCCTATCGGTGCTATTGTCAATAGATTAATTAAGAATTTATACCCTTTAGGGACTTATTGTATTTATTTGGCTTTATTATACCCTTTAGGGTGTTATATCATTCAATAACAAGAATTAAGTTCCCTTAAAGAATCGACTATTCCCTTATTTGAAGATGGATTTTAAGGGAAAGAATGCTGTTAACCCTTTTTATAACAAGAAAGCCGGGAGACGCTCACTCTCCCGGCTTATTTTGCCCCACCATTTGCGATCCAAATCAAGAGTCCAATCAATACCGCTAACGCCGCTATGACCGCAATCAAAATCCATGATTTGCGAGGTCCTCTCGGTGAACGATATACGTTTGCGCCGGGCTTCGGTGCAGCCGCCGTAACAGTTTTCGCCAGCTGCTGTTGTCTTTGAATTTGAGACTCTTTTATAACTCGTTGAGCCTTCGCCAAAAGGTCTTGCTGCGTGAGAAGTCTGTTATGGAAGCCTTTTAACCAATCCAAATCAGCCTGTGAACATTCAATAGATTCTGTACTGTGCACGATCTGATTGCGAAGCCATCGGATGTGCTTTAGCTGCCTGTACTCATCATTCCACTCCGTGATCCAATACCGCACAGTCACAGGCGTTTCATCCAACTGTTCTATGTAAGCGGAAACACCTTTTTCAGCGCCAAGCATATCCCGGCAAATCGCATCCACATATTTGTATTCATCTAAAAGTTCAATTTGTATGGCATCCATTTTCTTAATACTCCTTGTTTTTGAACATTAAATTAATAAACAATAAATCTCTATACAGACAAATCATTACAATTTAAACTCAAACGGATAATCAAATTGACGTTGATGCTCCATATCTCCTTGATACTTAAGATAGTCTTGATACAAATCATAAATAAGCTGTTCAGATGAGTTCCTATGCTCTTTCTTTTCTAATAACGATTGGATATTAATCCTATCATCAATCAAGATATCATAGTTTTCTTTAACTATACGATAACTATAAACTCTGCCTATTGAACTGCCCACTGTATCTCCCAGAACTCTATAAACATTATTTTTATTAGTAATATTCGCAATATACTGTTTTAGTAAATCTTCTTTATTTTGAACATCACAATACTTTAACGTATGATATATCGCCCAAACATTTCCCCTCTCATAATACTCGTCGCGATATATATCTATATTATTATTTAAAATATAATCACACAATTTTTTCGCATATTCAATCAGCTTGTATTTTGATTCTTCATCATTTTCGCCAATCCAATAAATCAATTCTGTAACAACGAGTAATCCTTTAATATCTTCATTCATTATTTTGATGAAATCATCTTGATTATCTATCCTCGAAAAGAGATTTGCCATAACAGACAGTACTCTTTCCCTAGCACTTGGAGTGAGAAACTCCCTTTGATTATCAAAGAGATAAATATTTTTAAATAAAGAAATTAATATTGGATATAGTACGCTACTATCAATATCGTCTTTAATTAGATATAGTTTTTGTGTCCATTCTAATTGTGCTTCTTCCGGAATACTACTAATTAATTCAGAAAAACCTGATTCAATTTTATCAACAGGTGAAGATAATACCTCTTTTATTCCTTTATCAAACCTATTATTAATATCAAGGAAATCATTAATCGAGTACGAAAAATACAAATCAAAGAATTTAGCACTATTTATTCTAGAATGCAACTGGGTATCCTTATGCCTTTCTGGGTCAGTATACTCTTGTCTTATATCCCAGCCTCTATTATAATTATTTACATAAGGAAAAGCTTCCGATAATAACGATTTATATTGTTCTCTATCCTTGAACAATTCATCAAAATACGATTTGCATTTCGAATTGAATTCTTCTCTCCGAATTAATGCATAAAAAGTATTTTTATCAAATTGTGTATCACTATCAATAAAGAATTGCCTATTCTGGTAAATTGATTCGTACAATTCCATATCCAAAAATCTGATAGTTTCAATCATGAGCAAATCTGGTTTATAAAGAGAATTATTGGCAAATGTCAAGAAAAAAACTGAATTTAGTATTCTTTTGAACTTCCTAACATCATCAACTTCATCAATAATAAATTGAAAAATGTCTTCATAATCAGTTAAATCATTTTGATGCACACCGTTTGATACAAGTAGATTCGTCATGGCTCTTCTAAAAATATTACCTCTAATTTCATTAGAAATTTTAGGCACAACAAGCTCTTGGTTAATTATCTTCTCAATATATCTGGGATCAATTCCCATTGAGTCTTTAAACACCATCGCTAATCTATTCGGATCATACGAAAGAACATATTTGACTCTTTCAAAGTCAAGGACAGCACCAACTAACTTAAAAACAAACCTTACATTTTCTGCCGTTGCTCTATCAAGATTATCAATAAAAAACACAATGGTTTTATTCTTAGCTCTAAGATAGTCATCAATCATGCTCTTTAGATCTTTAATTGAATCATTCTCTCTTTCTTGCGAAAGAATGCTCTTCGCTATTCGACTAATACTTTTAGCTTCTTTAGAATCTTCAACGATATTACATGCTATGTTAATTAGTTCTTTGATTTGGAAATTATTGTAATGAACACCCGTCTTTTGTAGTATCGTATAATACATACCTATTAGCAATGCGTTAGGGGATGAATACACCCATGGATCAAACCCATCAACAATTACCGTTTTTTCATCACCTTCAAAATACTTCTTAACATTATTTAAAATCGTTGTCTTTCCTGAACCCCATTCTCCAGATAGACCAATCACAAAAGGAGCATTCGACATACAACACATTTTTATAGCTAATAATAATTGAAATATGATTTCTGACCGCCCAAACAAATCATAGTCAACATCTTTTTCAGATATAAGAACAGGAAATTTATCATCTGATTTTGGACTATTCTCAACTACGCTTTTAAAATCAACAATAAAACTATCATCCACCTCAGAATTTTTTATTAGAACGCAATATCTAATAATTCTAAAAACAAATAACGATAAACATAGGACAAATGCAATAATTAGAACAAAACATTTATATTTATATACCTGATTAATAAGGTGGATAGACACAAAATACAACGCAGCGGTGGCGCAGCAAAGAACGGTTACTCTATCCATACCATTTACCGTAGGGATTTTAACAATCATATCAAAGAAATGATGCCTAAACAAAAACAATAAAACCACAAAAGCTATACAACTTCCAATGATAATCGCAATAGCTAAATCTCCCGACACCAAGTAATTTGTTATAATATCTTTATAATCTATAACTAATATTGCTGAAAAAACGATCACAAAAATAATGGATAATTTGTACGTTTCAATATCAAAGAATACACTTTTTAAAAACTTCTTCACAAAGGCTCTCCTTATTTCCTCTAAACCATCATGCAATGTCCGTGTAAAGCACGATAATTCTAAATGCAACTATTATAATTGAATTCAATCTACATAATTAGATGTTTCAATAAAGCCAATCTAAATTGTATCCATTATTAACCCTAATTGAATCTATTGAAGCAATTAACTGAAAACGCCATCCGTCTCAAACAAATCATTTAATTCATCATCAGTATGGATCGTTCTGAGTTTATTGCGCGTACCGGTTTTTGATAAATTCAATCGATGGAACCTATTCTTACCGGTGATATCCTTATCCATATGGATCAACTGCACTCTGCCAATTTTCGGTTCGTTTTCAGCATATTTTGCCATTCCCTTTGCCTTAGCCAGATTATCGGCATACTGATTACCATGCGGCTCGAGTATATCGATCGCATATCCCAACCTATCATCACGCCTGACAATAATGAAATCAGGATACATACTCTTAACTTCATCGTTCTTCTCGTAAGGTATGCAAAGCGCCCAACTCGCTTTTGGCGGATTACGCAGCCAACACACAAAACCAGGTCGTTTCATTTCTTCTTCCAAAACGCCCTCTTCCCATTTGTTCAGCTTTATTTTAGAAAAACCGTTTTCATCGGCGAAAAGATGATTATCATATTCTTTTCCGCAGTCCTCCACACGCGCACTGATGGTTTCGGGCAACGAAAAGTTGTGCTTACTGACGATGTCTCCGTCAGCAATGATAGCCTGATATTGCCGTTTGTACTGCTCGGACAAGTTGACAACATACATACGGTATTCATCATTAAAAGCATGGAACTTATCCCTCGCATAATAATTCAGCTTTGTTATGCATTTTTCATCCGCAGCAAACAAAATACAGTCCACCTTATACTCGGCAGGATTCTGCAAGTCTGCATATAGCTTACCATATTTATTCGGGAAGCCAAATCCTCCAAGCTTGGCGTCAGCATTACGAAGCTGGCGGTCAAGATCACTTTCCGAAGCAGTATATAAATTCTGCGTAAATCCGCCGTCCAACTTTTCACCGAAAACATCAAATATTTTAACAGATAACTTAAACGATAGCACCTGCTTTGAAAGCTCGTCATATCTACCGCTTGCGTGCAAATCTTCGATATATCTGCGCATCATACCAACAATATCATCCGTAATCTCAGCATTTGCTCCGGAATATACACCCGTGATGGTCAAAAGCCCCGACAAATCCAAAAGGGATTTCAAATAATGCGTTTGCCGCTGAATAGGTCTTACCAGATACGTTAAGAAACCCTTGTCATTGATAAACTTAATGATTTCTTCGCGATCGATATCACCCATATTGAGCTTTATCTGCTCACCGTCATCACTGCTAAATTCCGAGTCAGCTTCCGCAACAGGCGGTTTCTCTTTCGGCACCATGAAAGTCGGTGTGCTCTGCGGATGAACCTCTCTCGGAGCAGTAGCCTGCTCCGTGGTTGCTACTCCGGAATCCTCCGGTTGAGTTATCGGCGGCGATACCAATCCTGCGGATTCTTCAATTGAAATTTGATTTGGGTCTACATAATGATTTTTCCTTTTGGGCGTATGAACAGACCACGGAACAAACACAGGATTGTCAAGCGCTTCGCTGTCAACAACGACTGGAATTTCTCCGCCCTCTGTTTGATTCAATTCATCAATTATCTTTTCTACATTATCGACATTAAAGAACGGCAAAAACAACCGCACATCATTTAAGTAGTCATCAACCAAGATGTGACTTTGCAGCGGCGTTCTGACCATTCTTCCTAGAAGCTGTGCAATATACGTTGCGTCCTCCGCATGACGGAAAGACATCATCGTTTCAGCTCTCGGGCAATCCCACCCTGTTGAAAGGTTTTCCTTAAACAAAACAATGCGGATTCGCTTGTCATCGGTAATCTCCGAAGGCTCAACGTGATGTATAGGAAGATTATTAACTGTAATTGTTCCGGTTGAGCCAAAGGTATGTACGATCTCATTCTCTTTAAGCGGCGCTCCAAGACGCTCCTCGATAGCCGCAATAACATCATTCAAATTTGTATCCGACAGCTTTTTGCCGCTGCCGGCAAGTACCTGAACAACAAAGACAGGGTTCACCTGCGCGTAGTGCTGTTCACGGCAATACAAACTCCAATGGTCACACTTCAACTTCCATTCATCAGTCGCAGCTTGCAGCACTGCCATATCATTATGCTTTTCAGAATCATTGGCATATGTAACAATGATTCTTTCCTTTAACAGACCCGAAGACCTTACTTCATTTGCTGTAATAATACACTTCTGTAAGGTAGAGGTAGTATCACCTACCAAAGCGTTGAATCTTGCCGCTGTCGCACTGATACCGATTACCACAGGCATTGGAGATAATTTGAATTTAGGAGCACCCTTTAAGAAGCGCTGCATAATAGAGGTTGCTTTGCCCGCTTCACGTCCCTGCATACCGCGATGCGCTTCATCAATAATAAAATATAATCTGTCAGCCTTTTCACGCGCGGTATTTTCCAGCGTTTCCCAGATAGTGTATTGTCTGCCGTCTGCGTGATAGCTTAACTTTCCGGACTTTCCGAGCTTTTGCGTATTCAAAAAATAAATATGGCCTTCCTCAAGCATTTCCATATCAAAGGATTTTTCCTCGATGGTAACACATTGTCCAAAACGGATTTTATCGGCTTTTAAATCAATTTTCTGCTTTGACTGCTCGTTCAGCGCAGGAGAATCCGACAGCCAGACAAAAATCGCTTCCGGCTGTTCGGCATATTGATCTGTTCCAAAGAGGATATCTTCTATCAACGACGCCATAATGATCGTCTTGCCTGAGCCTGTGGGCGCCTGCAATGAAACTACCTGCGGTGTGTGGGTACGGTTATAGCTACCGAGCGCTTCCGCTGTTTTCATTCTTAGTTCAGCGGTCGCCTTCTTTTGAAAAGGAAATAATTCAACTTTCATCTTAATCCCTCGCGATATTTATTCGGAAATTATCAAGATAATCCCGATAAAGCTGATATGTTTGCTTTACATTCAAATTCTTTGCCATTGATCGGTATCCCGGCTCATAATCGGTAATAATATACACTGTTTCGATTTCAGAGTATTGAGATAGCGCGGATAGCAACTCCGAAAATGCAGTTTCTTCTGTTAATACAGCAAATTTATTCTCAGGGTAAAGCATGACATTTTGAATATCATCGTCATGTAATTCCGGGCAACGACCAATCGCACCAGCCTTCATCCATAATGTCGGCAGCATCTCCTTAAATTGTCTGCCTAATGCAACGGAGTTTTTATCAAGAAAACCGAGCTTGAAATAGGCAGCGTTTGCCTTAAAGCCTAAACTCATTGGTCTTTTTATTTGCTGAAAAATTTTTTTATTACCAATTTTTTCTTGAATTTGTTTTTTTATTGTGTTAAATGATTTTTTGCTTCGCGTTACAATGTATATATCTGATATGTAATCACAGTTTAACAAAGCATTTGTATACTCTGAAACAAAATTCTCATCGAACAAAATTGATGCAGTATACTTTTCATCATCTGGTACAATAAAACCACTGTTTGATTTCACAATCGCTTGTGATATTTTATTACTTCCTATAATGGAAAGCAACTGCTTTTTATTTGCTTTTGAAGATAAAACTTCATCTGTAACAATACTAATATGGTGATAAGAACGCGATTGTTCTACTTCTTTCCAATTGGTTGTATAGTATTCGCCTTCTATTGAGGTTTGATTACCACGTATCCCTAAAATTGAATTTTTCACTCTTGGCCACGTGACAGATTTACATATTCCGTATTTTTCCCATTCCTCATCACCGTGAAAAAAACCTTTAGACATCAAGTCTTTCTCTTCGCTTTCAGAACACTCATTATTAGTAACTAATATACATCTTCGTTCTCCAGAATCCTCGAAATTCACTAGATTAACCGCATTTAATGTTGTTCCACTTCCTGCGAAAAAATCTACAATTAATGCTTTTGATCGATTCCGCAACACAGCACGAATAGCATCTGTAACTGAATATAAAGACTTTGGAAAAGAAAACTTTCCTGATTCACCCAAAATATTTGTTATCAAATCTGTTCCATATGCTCCTGCATCATGATAAGATCGATGCCATACCGTTTTTATAACACGATTATTTGAATCAGCAAATTCAATTTGCACAACATTCGTTTTTTCATTTCTTCCAACAATTATAATGCTTCCTTCTTCGATTTTTTTTTGGTTTGGTTTACTTATGTAGCTAATTCCCCAAGTTTTCCTTTTCTTATCGTATCTTCCACAAGACACATACCCTTTGGAAATTAACTCATTTAACGTGTCCGAACCAACACTCCATCTTCCAAAAGAACCATCGCTTCTTATTGGCCATGCTATTCCAATGTCATTGGAGGGTTCACTAATAGATGGATTCTCTGATAGCGGAAGATAGTCTCCTGCCTTTATAACAGCACCCAGCTCTAAATCAATATACACTGGATAAAACATACTTTCTCTGTCCGCACGCAAAGCATCTGTTCCTGAACGCAATAAACCTTTCCACCTTGGCTTCTTCCCCTTGTTAGGAACATTCAAAAGATTATCATCACTATCTGCTACATACGCATTTTTAGCAAAACAATATATTATATACTCTTCTACCCTTGAAAATCTACCCTGAGTTACTCCTTTTGGATTAATTACAGCCGTACACATCTGTATATAAAAATCATCAAATATTTCTTCGAGCAATGTTCTGAGATGATGCACCTCGTGCTCATCAATAGTAACAATTAATACTCCATCATCTGGTTTTAACAACTTCTTTGCTAATATCAATCGCTTTTGCATCATAGAAAGCCACTTGCTGTGTCGGTAAGAATCGTTACCGTCAACATAGTCGTTATTGTATTTCCAATCCTTCGCGCCGGTATTATAGGGAGGATCAATGTAAATACAATCCACTTTTCCGGCGTACAGGTATTCGAGCAGTTGGAGCGCGTGATAATTGTCAGCTTCGATCAACGTATGCCAAAGGTCGCTGTCGGGAGCGTTGCACACTTCGTCAACAGGCTTTAGGCAAGGATAAATCGGCTCGCCGAATTCCGCTATCGTCACCAATTCGTCCGTATTGATTTTTACCGCTTCGCTTTCGCCTTTTTTCAGGCAAACAGCTTGGTCGCCGTCTATCGCCAAAACCTCGTAAAAATCATTGACTTCGCCCTGTTTCAGCGCGACCTTCGCTCCGCAGCGCACGGGAATGTCATACAAAGGCGTGCACTCCGGCAAATGCTCCTCAAAAACAAGCCCAAACTTTTTCTGCTTAGCCAGCTTGTCCACCTCTGTCTGAATCCTCTCCCGCAATTCTTCATTTTCTATTTGATTGATTAAATCATTGATTGCTGACATAACTTGCTCCTATTGTGTAACCGTCAAATCATCCTAAAAAATCCCTGCGAGTTTGTTCTCGCAGGGATTTCCACATATGTATCAAATTTTAACTTTGCACTCCTCTGGTGC
>Ga0326511_10003471_pt1 | contig 12679 bp, 10 predicted proteins | sample 0_2496_0518_D_FD_203701 | JGI IMG/M metagenome (GOLD analysis project Ga0326511, IMG submission 203701) | Bovine rumen microbial communities from UC Davis, California, United States - 0_2496_0518 | ecosystem: Host-associated > Mammals > Digestive system > Stomach > Rumen | place: USA...
CACAGTGAGGGTTCACGGAATCAGAGAAAAAGCACAAGCTGTATTCAGACAATATGTTGATGATTTTGATTATTATGAATCAGAATCAATCAGTCATAATATGGACACATATGGGTGTACTGAGGAAGAAGCAACTAACCAAGCCATGGCAGTATTAATTATGGATATATGTGAACGAATACCAGCACTTGTAGATGTAATTATATATGAATCATCTATGAAAGAAGTACGAAGTCAATATTCAAGATTATTAGACATACTGTCACAAGGTAATAGTCATGTTGTTGAGTCAGTTAATGACGAATACGACTACTGAACATGATAAAATTGTATGACAAAAGGTGGGACATATAGTCCCACCATAATGAGGTGATATTTTGAGTAAAAAGAAACAAATAAAAATGTATGTAGGTGATTTTGAGACTACAGTTTATGAAGGTCAGGAAAACACTTTAGTATGGGCAAGTGCTATTACAGAATTATTTACAGATAAAGTAATAGTATTACACTCGATAGATGAGACTTTAGATTGGTGTAAAAAACAACATGGTACAATCAGAATCTACTATCACAACTTATCTTTTGATGGTTCATTTTGGTTATACTTCCTGAAAGAAAAAATGAAATTTAAACAACAATACATTCCAACTACTGATGACAACATTTATGTAGGTAAGTGGTGTAAAGAAGACAAACTAAAGTCAAAAGAATACACACTCAATATTTCTGATAGAGGTGTATGGTATTCACTAATATTTAAAATAGGTAGAGTAACAGTTGAGTTGTATGATTCACTTAAACTTTTACCATTCTCAGTTAAGGCAATTGGTAAGGCATTTAACACAAAGCATCAAAAACTAGACATGGATTATGAGGGAATCAGGTATCCCGGCTGTGAGATAACAAAAGAAGAGGAAGAGTATATAAAAAATGACGTGCTTGTTGTAAAAGAAGCACTTGAGATTATGATGACAGAAGGCCATAATAAAATGACAATAGGTGCTTGCTGTTTGGGTGAATACAAAAAACTATTAAAAGAAGCATGTCACGACTTTTATTTGTTACCAAAACCTAAAGATTCGCCCTCATGGTTTAGACACTTTTTTCCTGATTTAGACAAGATTAATCTAGACACAAAGTATGCAACAATGATTGCACACATTAGAGGTGCAGAGAGATTTACAGTTGACAAGTATATACGACACAGCTATTTTGGTGGATGGACTTACGTCGTACCTGAAAAAGTAGACAGAGTAATTGAAAATGGATTAACAGCTGATGTTAATAGCTTGTATCCATCTATGATGCACTCTAAGTCAGGTAATGTATTTCCATATGGACATCCAAAATTTTGGAAGGGTAACGCTGTACCGTCTGAGGCAATGAGAAATGATAGATATTTCTTTGTGCGTTTTAAGTGTAGATTTTACATTAAAGAAAACTACCTACCTTTTGTACATATACGTAACGATAATAGATACAGAGCAAATGTAAATCTCACGACATCAGACGTGTACAATAAGAAAACGGGAAAATACGAACGATATACAGAAAGTAAAGGTGTTGTCCGTGACACAATCCAAACAATGACAATGACATGTACTGACTTTAAGTTGTTTTTAGAGCACTACAATGTAGAGGATTTTGAAATACTAGACGGATGTTATTTTAAAGCTACATCAGGTTTGTTTGATTCATACATAGACAAGTACGCAGAAATTAAAGCAAAATCTAAAGGAGCAAAGCGTACACTAGCAAAGCTATTCCTTAATAATTTATATGGTAAATTTGCAAGTTCTACTGAATCAGATTTTAAAGTCCCTATCACAAAAGATGATGGATTGATAGCATTCTTTACTGTGATTGCAGATGACAAGGAAGTAGGTTACATTCCTGTCGGCTCAGCTATCACAAGTTATGCAAGGAATTTTACAATAAGGCATGCACAAATGAACTACTATGGTCCGGACAAAGCTGGTTTCATATATGCAGACACAGATTCTATTCACTGTGATTTAAAACCTGAGGAGCTAGTAGGTATTGATGTACATCCTACAGATTTGTGTTGCTGGAAGCTAGAAACCTACTGGGATAAAGGAATATTTGTAAGACAAAAGACTTACATTGAGCACGTCACACATGAGGACGAGGAAGCACTAGAAATTGACAAACAATACTACAATATTAAAGGTGCCGGTATGCCAAGACTAGCTAACGAATATTTAAACTGTGCGTTACAAAATGGTGACAAGTTAAAACAACTTAATAAGACAACATTGTCTAAGGATGAGTTGGTATTACCACTTACTAATACAGGTCAAATTAAAAAGCTGGATGAGGCCACATATAATTGGATAGTTGAAGGAAAACAATTAACAGATTATAAAGTACACATGACTGTACCAAGTGGAAACCTAAAGGGTAGATTTATTAAAGGTGGAAAGTTGTTAATTGATGGTGAATATACAATGAAGGATGTAAGTTTATAGCATAATAAAAAGAGACAGTATATAATACACTGTCTCTTTTTTATATCCAAAGTCAACTGCTAACATGTAGCGAGGGGTAAATTCGAATCACTTGTGGCACTACGTTTAAAGTGTACCTTCCACAACATGACAACATGGTAGTCAGTGACGGATACTCTTTAGGGAGAGGCACACGGGTAAAGGTGTGCCTGAAAATAAAATTTAATAAGTTAAAAGAACTTAAAATTACTGTGCTACATACTATACGAGGAGTAGGTATCCGTAACTTTAATATAATTGTAGCATAACTATTATCTGATTGCAACTAATTCGAGAAAACATTGTTTACATAAAAGGTTTTTAAAACGTACGCATCCTTGTTCAAAATAGCTACGCATTGTACTGATAAATGCATCGTTCATTCGTAGCATAATATAATTAATTTGGTGGTCGTCTGTAGTTACAGATATACGTCTTGAGAATGTAGTATCTACCTTGTCATCTACATAGACAATACCGTTTTGTTTGTATTCTTTAATTGAGTAATTCTTACCGTCGTATCTAAGTGTTGCAACATAATGAGGACGTTCGTCGTAATTTATGTTAGGAATAATAAACGCATAGTTGTCTAACAACTCTTTAGATTCTGACGAATATCTGTTGTATGCTGAATCACCGAAGGCACGATTAAAAGCCGATTCCTTCTGAGCATTTTTTGCTGACTCAATTGTGTCACGCTCTAATATGAATCCTTCACCTTTGAGGTATCTTGTTTTGTTGTCAAGCCTTGTGTGAATACCGAATGCAACATAATAAGGATTAATAAGTGACACAGGATTAGACAACATGTAGACAGGTACGTAACGTGACTGTTTACCTTGTCCTCTTGCTATTGAAGTATGTATACTTTGAAATTTAGTAATTTCATTTGTGCAATAATTACCTGTCTCAGATTGAAATTCATCAAACACCATAGATGTGACATCAGAAAACACGTGTGAATATTTTTTAATTTGGTCTGCTGAATTTAAACATATTGCATAACCACAACTCTTCTTATTTAAGAACAGCTCTACTATAGAATTTTGACATACCCACTTTTCTGTCATATAATATGTAGGAAAGAAGAGTGAGTGTAAATCATTAAAGAACTTGACGGATATATCCTCTAATTCGTATTTATATCTGTACAGTAATATGAATTTTTCGTGCTTTTTGATAAATCTATTGACAACCAAACGTCCATAAAATGTTGTCTTACCACCGGTACGATTAGTAACAATCATATATATCTCAGGACGTTTACCATCAATGTCTTTTAATGACAACACTTTAGTGCCATCATAATACGTAATTCCTTCTGACATTTTTAACACCCTCCTATACATATATTATAACAGAACGTGTACATTATTTCAACGTTATGGTATAATATGTGTATAGATGAGTAGTGAATTGTAACTGTAAACGAACACCTCTATTTACACGCAATTTCTTCCTTATTTTCAAACTACTCATAAAGGTGGAGGTAATAACATTGAATATATCACATAATGGATTAATGTTGATTTGCTATTATGAAGGATGTCGATTAACAGCCTATCAAGACCAAGGTGGAGTATGGACGATTGGATGGGGCAGAATTGCAGGAGTTTATCCGGGAATGACATGTACTCAAGAAGAAGCAGACCAATGGCTATTTGATGAGCTTTCAAGATTCGAAGCAATGGTAAATGCTGTTGACAGTATATATCATTGGACGCAGAACGAATTCGACGCACTAGTCTCATTTGCATATAACGTAGGTAATATAAAAGGCGTTACAAATAATTATCAACGCACTAAACCACAGATTGCAAATGCCATGTTAAAATACAATAAAGTTAATGGTGCATACTCTTTAGGACTAGACAGAAGACGTCATGCAGAGAATGAGTTATTCACCACAGGTGTACTTCCACAATTTATTATTGACGGATGTCCACCTAATACACCTCAGGGTGGTGGTCAGGGTAGTGGAGACGTGCCCTTCTATCCTGACACACCGGTTGACCCTGTATTCGGACATAAGATGCCACTAATATATCACCTTAAACCTTACAGAAAAAGGATGAGGTAATTACCATATATGTAACAAGAAAGGAATTTAAGAAACAATGGTACAAACAACAGATGAAATCATAAGTAAAGTAAAAGAATTGTTAGGTGATAATGCAACATCTGACGAATCAATCGAACTGATAGAAAACATATCAGATTCTATGTCAGATTCCAATTTAGATTGGAAAGAAAAGTATGAAGAGAACGATAAAAAGTGGAGACAGAAATATGTTGACAGATTCAATTCAGGCGAATCAAATAACACACCTGAGGATAACGACGATAACAACTCAGATGGTAATGAGGATGACACAGATGAAGTGTTGACTTACGACAAACTTTTTACCGAATCTTAACATTTAAAAGGAGGAACGAGAAATGCCACGTAGAATTGTACAGAGTCAGTTATCAGCAAATACAGCTACAATTTTAAATACAATTCGTGCCAATGCAAGTGCTCAATATCAAAATGACATTCCTGAAATTACTCAGGCTACTGACATTCCAAAAGTAGGTGAACTTTTATACGGTAATCCTACTCGTGCTAATGAGTTTTTATCTGAACTCATTAATCAGATAGCAATGGTACGTATTACAAGTAAAACATATAACAATCCTTATGCTCATTTAAAGAAGGGTTATCTTGAATACGGTGAGACAGTAGAGGAAGTATTTATAGAACTTACAAAAGCTAGAGAATTTTCAACAGAAAAAGGACCAGCTAGAGAGTTTAAAAAGTCAATTCCTGATGTAAGAACTGCGTTCCATATTATGAATTACAAAGTACAGTATCCTATCACGGTTACTCAAGTGCAATTGAAACAAGCATTTACATCAGCACAAGGTGTTAAAGACTTAATAGATAGAATCATTGCTGGCGTATACAACTCAGCAGAATATGACGAGTTTTTACTTTTCAAATACCTTCTTATTAAAGGTATTACAAAAGGTCATTTCTTACCTGTGTCAGTAGATACTAGTGACATCAAAAACTTTGGTATTGCCTCAAGAGCAAAATCAAATTCACTTACATTTGTTAGTACAAAATACAATAACGCAAGTGTACATACATTTACACCAAAAGAAGACCAAGCTATTTTCATTGATTCGCAATTTGATGCAGAATATGATGTCAATGTACTTGCCTCAGCGTTTAACATGGACAAAGCAACATATGAAGGTAAAAGACATCTCATTGATGATTGGACAACATTTGATTCTGAGAGATTTGAAGCAATCATGGAAGAGAGTGACGGTTTTGAACCTATTACAGCTCAGGAACTTGAACTCATGGCACATGTAAAAGCTGTACTTGTCGACGAAGAATATTTCCAAGTTTATGACAACTTAACAACCATGACATCAACAAACGTACAGTCAGCATTATATACAAACTACTGGTATCATATATGGAAAACCTTGTCATGGTCGCCATTCTCAAATGCTATTGTATTTGTTGACAACAATGCAACAATTGACTTACCACAGACAATTGATTATAAAGTATCTTCTATCACAAAGACTGATAATGCCACATTGTATACTTTAAACCTAGATGAAGACGCTTCTTTAATTTCTACAGCTTACCAATTTGTACAAACAAAGCAAGCTACATCAGATGGAGTTGCTATTACACACTACGGTTCAATTACTGTACCTGATGGTGTATCATCTGTTGCATTAGAAGTTACAAATGAAAATGCTGTTTACACAGGTGGCAGTATCACAGTTGCCACAACTGCTGTGGGCAATACTATTACTTTAACAAAACAGTAGTATTGTTATAAAACTATCCTTATTTTTTGCTTAGGGCACTACATTATTGTAGTGCCTGAATTATTAAAGCGAGGTGAAAATATGCATATTGAACCGGTAACAATGATTCAACTTTTTAAAAACATTCCTTGTGACGTTGACTACCGCAACACTCTTTACTTTGCAAATGTTACAGCACAGACAAGTTACTTTAATGGAAAAGTATTTTCTACACATCCTAGAAATACATATAATCGTGTAACTAGAAATTACTGTCGTGTGCAAGCACATATACATGACGTGTACAATTGTAATTACATGAGATTCAGGAACCCTAATTTTGCTGGCAAGTGGTTTTATGCTTTCATATTAAATTGTGAATATGTAAACGCTGAAACTGTAGAGATTAATTATCAAATTGACGTTATACAAACATGGTATTTTGAGATAAATTGGAATGAAAAGCAGTTTATTAGCAGAATGCACGACATTCACGATTATAATCCGGTCACTAGTAGACATGAACAAGAGGTCAATACTCAACAAGAGCCAGTTGAAGTCGACGAACTTATCATGCTTGAAGGTAAAGGATTAACAGAACTTACAAAAGACTTCTATCTTGTATTAGTTTTCGCTGTAAATGACTTAGAGTATTTTGATGTCATCAACCTTGGAGGGGCAACGTTTGCTCGTGCCATGTGGGATACATTTGATGCACCTGGTGTTGCTGGTATAATTGACAAGGTAAATGAGTTTGTTAGGAACGACAGCACCAACTCAATTGTGGGATGTTGGATACTTCCTAAATTTATGATTGACCACCGAGGAAGTGCAACTCAAGAAAAAGACATTCCGTTCCATAAAGACTTCGGTGGATATGTACCTAAGAATAACAAATTATATGGTTACCCTTACAGCTATTTGATTGTTGACAACTCATCAGGAGATAACCGTAAATACAGATTCGAGAATTTTGAGAACTTGGAATCACATGGAGATGACGAACTGTGTACAGTAAGATTTAGACTTAACTGCTGTATATCTTGCAATCCTTCTGTATACACTTCACCCGTCGGTTATGAAAATAATTCAGGTGAAGGTCAAACGGATTACACAGCTTTTAAACGTCCTTCTGTTCCTTTTGGACTTACGTTAAATAATTTTCCGATGGTTGCACTACCTATCGACGCAACTCAGGCGGCGATTGCTCAATTTAACTCTACGTATTTTACCAATGTATGGGATACTACAATGGATTTAGTAAACGGCTCTATGGCTATGGGTAGAATGAAAACTAATGAAGAATATTATAACCCTCAATCTGCAACTAGTGGTGCTATAAATTCAGTAGAAAATATTGCTGGTAGATTGGTTAATATTTTTCAAGACCAAGTAAACATTAGGCGTAAAAGTGGTGAAATGTTTGGTACACAATCTAATGTTGATTCTATTTTCTTTTTAGGTGAAAAGACTTTTTACTTTATGCGAATGGGATTATCACCTAGAACTGCTCAACGAGTTGATGAGTTTTTCACACGTTTTGGTTACGCTCAAAATAAACTTATGCCATTGTCTGATATTTCACATAGGCAAAGATATAGTTACGTTCAAACACAATCATGTGCTCTATCAGGAAGTATACCTTCTGATGACATTAGAAACCTTGAAAATATATTTGATAATGGTATTACATTTTGGAAGGACCACAACAACGTAGGAAACTATGATATTGACAACCCTTGTGTATAAGGAGTGACATATATGAGAAATATGAAAAACACAATAAGAAATAAAACTAAAAAGAATTTTGAGATTTCACTTATTGATAATATGCAAATGTATTATTACTACCTAGATAGAATAACATCACTTGCTATGAGTTGTTTTGAGTGGGAAAATATGCCTGATGGTATTAACACTTGGTATCTTGAAAAGACTTTATTTTTTAATCCTCAGGCAATATTTTTTAGGGAAGAGGTTATGGATAAATTTTATGTGTTAAAAGGTGCTATGAACGGTCAACTTGATGTGTACGGAGAACCAACAGGATGGACAGCAATAGGTGAGAATGGTTATAACAAACAATTATCAGCAGATGATTGTGTTGCTATTTATAATAACATGCTTAAAGATAACTGCTACGTTGCGTGTGATATTTATGCTAGACGACTTGCAGATATTGACAGAACAATTAGTGTAAATCTACGTGCACAGCGTACTCCATTACTTATTACATGTAGTGAAGAAGATAAACTATCTATGACTAATTTGTATAAACAGTATGTAGGTGGCGAGCCAGTTATCATGGGTTACAGTTCATTACGTCCTGACACAATTAAAGTAATGAAAACAGATGCTCCATATAACTGTGACAAACTTAACACTCTAAAAAGTGAAATATGGAATGAATGTTTGACGTATCTAGGAATTAACAATGTCAATACCGTTAAAAAAGAACGTATGATAAGTGATGAAGTGTTACGTAATCAAGGTGGAACTGTTTTCTCACGTTACTCAAGATTGTTAATGAGAGAAAAAGCATGCGATGAAATTAATAAGAAGTTTGGACTTAATATAAGTGTTAAGTTTAGAGAAAATCTAGACCTCAAAACTGAGGAAATAAGTCAGGAAGCTGGTTCACCATTTAATGTTGTTAAAGGGGGAAGTGAAGATGAGTAAGTACACGACAGAGATTAGATTCATTCTTGAAAAAGCTAACAACTTAACTGTGTCTCAGGATTACCCTAGTGTTGACGAGATTATTAACAATGGCCGTCAAGCTATATTTGACTTTGACTACCCTATATTTGACGTAAACTATAAGCCTGTTTTGGAACGTAAAATCTTAAAACATTTCTACGTCCGTGAAATAGGAAGTGAGACAGTCGGTTTATTCAAATTATTTCTTAGCAGAAAAATGAATGAAATAATGCCCTACTACAATAAATTGTATCAATCAGAGCTTATAGACTTTAATCCTTTGTACTCTGAGAACCTAACTAAAGACTATCATAAAGACAATGTTAGTACAGGTAATGGAAACAGCAACACAAAAACTGATAACACTAAAACAAACACTAATACTGCAAACACAACAGAAGAAAATAGTTCTACTTCTAACACAGAAGCACAAGGTACAAGTACTAATAATTCGACTTCTACAACAGATGGTAAAGACCATGAAACTAGTAGGACAGATTTAGGTCATTCACAGTCAGATAGAATAATTTATTCTGACACACCTCAGAACGACTTGTCTCAAATTGAAAACGGAACCTACGCAACAAATGCTACATTTGAGGCTCACAGTTATAATGACGGCACAGACTACAATACAGATTCTACTAATCACTCACAAACTGTTAGCACAGCTACAGGTAACACAACAGACAATAGAGAGTCAACAAACAAGTACAATGGAACAACAAATAAAACCAGCAATACAAGTGACGTTCTTGACGGTAATAGGGATGTGATGTATACTAATAATAGGGATACTGACGACGATTATCTCGGTCATGTTGTGGGTATTAGTGGAAAATCACCTAGCAAGTTGTTAGAAGAGTATCGTAAAACTTTCTTGAATATTGACATGATGATAATACGTGATTTAGAACCACTGTTTTATAAACTTTGGTAGTCCCTTTAACGTACAAATACATTGATGGGAGGTGACACAAGATATGCCTTTCTCACACGTCGATAATTTAAGGTTTAGAAGTTACAAGGTCTTACCGACTGAGTACGATAATACTTTAAGTTATTACGAAACTTTATGCAAGGTTGTCGATAAGCTAAATGAAACCATTAATATGCTAAATGACTTTGAGGATACATACAATGAATTCGAGGTAAGATTCACAACACTTGAAACACAGTTTGCTACAATTTTACCTGACATTCAACATGCATTACAACAGGTTGACATTGCAATTGCTGAGGTAAAATCTGCACGTCAAGAATTACAAGCATTATCTGACAGAGTAACTAACCTTGCAAATGATTTATTAGTGACTGAAACTAAGTTAAGACATGAGTACAGAGAAGGTGACACTCAGACACTTGCTACGTCAAAAGAATATGCTGATATGCTTAATCGTATACAGCAAGCAGATATTGACAGTAAATACACTGAGTTGCGTACAGAGATTCGTTCAGTACTCAGTACTTACACTAATCAGGTTGAAACTTTACATCAGATGATTCACAACTATTATACACAGATTACTAATGAGAGAACTCAAGCTGAACAACAAGTACTTGAGCAAGCACTAGAACATGACGTGTATATTGCAAACTATGTTGTTGAACATCTACCTGAAGACATTGTAATTATGAACCCTGTGCGAGGTCAATATACTTCGCTTGAAGTTGCATTTGAGGACTTATATACTAACCTTAGATATTTTGCAATTAAAGCTCAGGATTTTGATTCATGGAATCTAACAGCTGAGGAGTTTGATGCACTACAAATAAGTGCTATTGACTTTGACACAAATGGTGTACGTGAGATTCGAGGATGGTACCCATGGACTATGAATCCCTTTACCGGTCATATGGTACCACTTGACCAACTTGTCCAATACCTTTGCGGATTCCATCTACGTGAAGCAATTACTGCACGTGAGTTTGATAATATGTTACTCACTGCTCAGGAATTTGACGACAGAACATTAGGTGCACAGGAATTTGATATGAAAGGTTACAATGCTCTTACATTCTATGGAGAACCTTAAAAGGAGGTATGATTTATGAGTATGTCAGGAACACCCACTGAATTTTTAAAGTTGGGAATACTAGAACCAACAGACACACTAAACACACTTGTTGACTTAAACGGTCAATGGAGAAAAGTTGATACAGGTGTTAAGGATGTAAACACTAAAGCTGATACAAATGCTAGTAATATTTCATCTCTTAATACACAGGTTCACGATAATACAGAGAATATTACTAACATCCTTGATACAAATGTTAATCAGCAGGATGATATAGATTTATTGAAAACTAAAGTACAAACTTTAGAAACACATGACGGTGATTATGAAACACGAATTACTAACAATACTAATGGTGTACAAGAAAACTCTGAACTTATCAATGATTTGGAAGAAGACGTGTCAGGTATTCACCTTTCAATTGGTACAGTGCCTGAGGGTAAAACAGTCGAAGGTCAGATAAGTGGTATTGATACTAGAGTTACTGCACTTGAGAACAGTGGTACAGTCGAAGCACTTGAAACTAGAGTGGGAAAAGTTGAGGATTCTTTAGGTAGTGTTCCTAGTGGAAGTACTGTACAAGGTCAGATTGATGGCATTGTTTCTAATGTTGGTAGTGTTCCTAGTGGTAGCACATTACAAGGTCAGATTGATGGCATTGTTTCTAATGTTGGTTCTGTTCCTAGTGGTAGCACATTACAAGGTCAGATTGATAATATCGACTCACAGTTAACAGGAACTTTGTCAGGTAATGACGTTCCTTTCCGTTTTTCTATTGATGGAGAAGGTAACTACGGATACCTTAAAGCTGATGACAGCTTTGTCCCTTTTAGAAGTGGTGAAAGTGGTATCACTCTTACGCCATATCCTAATGGATTAACACTGAATAGCTCGGCTACAAATCCAATTGTAATATTGAAACCTTATGCTAGACTTAAAAATTCTAGTGGAACAAATTATTTTTATGATATAACAAATAATTCCTTGGTAGAAACTGTTGGTGGTAATAATGGCTCACGTTTTAAGGAACTAGCTGATGGTGTTGTGGACTTAGTAACTAATACAACTTATTCTTACACCCAAAATAAAATGATAGTTATAAATGGTTCGGATGTTAATGAATTAACTATTAATGGAAGCACAACAATAACTAGAAAACATAACGGAAATACACAAACATTAACAACTTCTAGTTCTAGTTCAGTGTCGCAAATATATGACATTATGACTAATAGTGATGGTTCATCTATAACACTCTCCTTTTCACCATCAACATCAAGTGAACACACCTACACAATTACGGGACTAACTAGTACATCAGCTAGTATATCAAATGAAAGTACAATCTCATATAGTGAGGTGTATGCAAAATCATTTTATTACAACTCGTATTCATTATATAATAAACCAGTGTGTGTAGGTAAGGAAAACTCAAACATTTATGGCACTGGATTCAGTACAATAGATGTATCAAATAAAACTTGTAACTGTCCTTTTTATGTTATGGATGTTACACCATCTCAACATTCTTATGTGCTATTTCCTGACGGATACTTGGTGCTTTAAAAATTGATTTGATGTGACATATATGTTACAACCCACGAAAACTTTTTTAAAAGGTTCGTGGGTTCGTAACGC
>Ga0326511_10003472_pt1 | contig 12678 bp, 22 predicted proteins | sample 0_2496_0518_D_FD_203701 | JGI IMG/M metagenome (GOLD analysis project Ga0326511, IMG submission 203701) | Bovine rumen microbial communities from UC Davis, California, United States - 0_2496_0518 | ecosystem: Host-associated > Mammals > Digestive system > Stomach > Rumen | place: USA...
TAACAGAGCGGTAGTTTCGATTAGCAACATAGTAGCATTACTTGGCGATGTTACTAAGTACGGTGCGAGGCAAGCGCTAAAGAGACTTATAGCAGACGGACTTGTTGAATATACATCACAAGGATGCCCGAAAATCATGAGTTATGGTGAAGTGCCAGAGCTTATCGCAGATGCCGCGCCACCTATCAATGGGTATTGTATCACGAAAAAAGGATTTGAAACGCCTGAGTGGAAACAGGCGTACAAGGAATGGAACAAGACTATGGAAGAGTGGGCCAACGAATGGAGAGGTGAGCAGGATGCTAATGCTAACGCTTGATGATGCAGTAAAAGTTGCAAGGCGGCTTGTTAGAGATGATATGGACGATGCGGAGATTATCCGTCAGGAACTTGAGCAGAAGTGTTGGTTCCCGCCAAAAGCAGATGAGGCGGCAAAACGATTGAATGATTTGATTTTTGACATCAACCCTGCGGAGATATGCAGTCAAATAGAGTCAGATAACCTAAAGCACTGGTGTGAGATTGTCCAGACAGAAATGAAAATGGCAATGGCACAGTTGCCGTGTTGGGCAGAGAGGAAGGGGTGAAATGATGGGATATATTGTTGTTCTGCTTGCAGGGATACTGACAGGGATGCTGATAACAGTTCTGGCGGCTGTCGGTTATGTCTACCACAAGAAAGGCGCAGATGTTGAAAACGTGGATGAAAGTCAGCAGTGATGCACTGGAGTTGCCGGAAGCTGTGGCGGGTTCTGCGCCGGAACTCGCCCGCATTCTGGGCATCAAAGAAAACACGATCTATAAAAGCATGAACAGGGCGAAAAACAGCGGCGGGAAATCCTGCTATATATCAGTACAGTACGAGGACGATGATGATGATAGCTGAACAGGCGGTAAGATGCGCTGAAGCAATCTACAGGCAAGCCTGCATTGATCTGATACATCAGTACAGATCAGGGAAAGACCCATCTGCGGCAACGTATATAGAATCCTGCATCATGGATGATCCGTATGGAATACTTGATGATCCGATAGCTATCATTGAAGCGTGCAGGAAGAAAGCAAGAATGAAAAGGGCAGGATACAAGGGCAGGAATTATGCGCTTTCTGTTAATGTGCCGTTCGGTTAAGGGGGATACATGAAACTTTTAATCAAGAGAAAAACACTTTCGGATACTGCCAAAGTACCAACGCAGGCAACGCCAACATCCGTTGGCTATGATCTGTATGCAGACATCGAAAAGCCTGTGGTTATTCTTCCGGGCGAGTGCATGAGGATTTACACGGGTTTCGCACTGGAAATCCCGCCGGGCTATTTTGGCGGCGTTTATGCCCGTTCGGGGCTTGCAACAGGCAACGGCTTAATTCCTGCAATGTGCGTTGGCATAATTGATCCAGATTTCAGGGGGAATATCTGCGTTCCCCTGAAGAACCTTTCGGATGAAGCGCAGTACATAGCCCCGCATACAAGAATTGCACAGATCATCTTTCAGCCGTATGCGGAAGTGATTTTTGAAGATGCGAAAGAGTTGTCAGATACTCAGCGTGGAGCAGGCGGTTTCGGGAGTACAGGAAAATGAGTAAAAAGATCGGGCTGTTTCTGTTTGCGGTGCTGATTCTGTGCGAGATTGCAATTCGAATTGATCATGCAAAAAGTTGGTCGTGGGTTAAAACGATATCTTGACAGAGCGGAACATTTTTGCAATTATATAGTTATAAATCCCCACTGCGGAGAGTTCAGTCGGGCATGTACTGCAATTCCGCTTGGGGAAGGGGTTATAGCCGAGGCTTGTCTGCATAGCGCAACACTGGAGAGCGGAACGATTGCGCCGTGACTGCAGATGCGGGTTCACATCCGCTAATCCCAGAGCCACTGAAAATGCGAATGCAATGTAGGTGGCGGCGTTAATGGAACGATTTTCCATACTTTACTCTCCCAATACATACAGCATCCGTGCGGATGGGCAAGCCGTACTCCCCACGGTGCAGGGTTCGAATCTCTGCCGGATGCTTCTGATGCTCGGCATAGGCATTGGATCTCCTAACATATGACAGCAGGAACAGACTGCAACACGGCGGGGTGTAACAGCCCCGCTGATGTTTTATAGGTGAAAATGCGGGAATTCCGAAAATGAGCAGGAGGAAACAGATGGAAATTAAAATGGTGAAGGTTGCGGACATTGTGCCGTATGAGAACAACCCACGCAACAATGCTGAAGCTGTCGAGCCTGTGAAGGAATCTATCCGGCAGTTCGGCTTTAAGGTTCCGATGATTCTGGACAAGGAAAATGTTATTGTTGCAGGGCATACACGATATGAAGCGGCACAGGCACTTGGATTGACCGAAGTGCCTGTTATTTATGCAGATGATCTGACAGAGGATCAGATAAAGAAGTTCCGGCTTGTGGATAACAAAACATCTGAGTACGCAGGATGGGATTTTGCCAAGCTTGAGGAAGAACTGGAAGGGATGTCTTTCGATGGGTTTGACTGGGGATTTAATGCAAGCGGAGAAAGTGTTGACATAGACGGACTTTTCACTGATGCCCCACAGAAAGAACCTGAAGAACCGAAACAGATAAAATGCCCACACTGTGGACAATGGTTTACGCCTGAATGAAAGTCTTTTTAGCGGGAATCAACGGACGCAGATGGATTCCTATGGCAATAGCCGGACTAAATACAAATGCGGATATTTCTTGCAGGGATGAATGGAATACATGGAATAGTGGAAAATGCGGTTGTTCTTGGCAGGCGTTGCTCCGTGGAGAAATGGGGGGGGTATGATCAGATAATACATGATCATAGACCTTTTATTTTGGAATCGTTTTATTACTGCGATGCGGACACAGAAAGATTAATCCCGCATTGCATCAACATTTCTTGCAACAGATATTTTGTCTGAGTGCTACACAGAGCGGGATGCAAAAACGGCTGTCTGGTTTGGGGTGTTTGCAAATGTGCTTTTTATTGTTGGATCGCAGATAACCCTGCGATATATAGCAAGCCCCATTGACTATGCAGACGGTTTTATGCATGGGCTTTTTGCTTTAAATCTCCGCATCAGCATTTCAAGTTCAATCATGTACATCATTGCAAATCTTGCAGATATTTACCTGTACAACTACATCCGCAGAAAGATGGACGGAAGGGCAATCTGGTTTAGAAACAACGTCTCAACAATCCTAACAAACTGCCTTGAGAACTTTGGATTTATAGCCCTTGCTTTCTGGGGGATTTACAGTAGCAAAGATATCATAACGATTGCAGTATCAACGAGTATCATAGAAATGCTTGTGGCGGTCTGCGATACTCCGTTTTTGTATATAGCAAAAGAAATAAGTCCGAAAGGCGGTGAAGAACTATCGCTAAAGGAAAATATCAGGAATGGCTAACAGATGACGGTCTGCTACAGATTAAAGGATGGGCAAGAGACGGCTTCACAGATAAGCAAATAGCGCAGAAACTAGGGATAAATGAGGTTACTTTCTGCCGATGGAAAGAACGCTTTCCGACAATTTTGCAAGCCCTAAAACAAGGGAAAGCCCCTGTAGATATTGAGATTGAAGACTCAATGGCAAAGCTTGCACAGGGGCATTATGTGAAGGTTAAAAAGCCGATCAAGATGCGGACAGAAAAACGGCTGAAGAAAAAGGACAAAGACGGCAGGGAGTATGAAACAGGCGTTATTGTCGAGGAACATATTGAGTATGTAGAGGAAGAAATCTACATCCCGCCGAATGTCACTGCACAGATTTTCTGGCTGAAGAACCGCAAGCCGGATCAGTGGAAAGACAAGCGGGAGCAGAGCATCAGCACAAAAGACGGCGTGCTTGCTGACCTGATAAGCGGCTTAAAAGAGCCTGTCGAGGATGAAGCAGGATGATCTACACGAAGAAACAGCGGTGGCTGATGGGGCTGTGGCAGAAGAATCAGCTTAAACGCATAAACATCCTTGAAGGTTCTGTTTCATCGGGAAAAACGTGGATATCACTTGTGCTGTGGGCGTTCTGGGTGCATGAGATGCCGGATGCGCCTGATTATTTATATCTTATGAGTGCAAGATCACTCACAACATTAAAGCGGAATTGCTTATTGCCTTTGCAATCGTTAGTGGGTGAAAGCAATTTCCGCTTTTCTATTTCTGCGAAAGAAGGTTGGCTGTTTGGTCGGCATATCATACTTGAGGGTGCAAACGATGCTCAGGCAGAAGCGAAGATACGAGGCGTAACACTGCAGGGAGCGTACATTGACGAGGCAACAAAACTGCCGAAGGACTTCTTTGCAATGCTTTTATCCCGATTGAGAAAGAACGGCGCAAAGCTTTTCGGAACAACAAACCCTGACAGCCCTGCACACTGGTTGAAGAAAGACTATCTGGACAGGGCTGAGAATCTTGACATTCTTGCAGTCAAATTCACGCTAGACGATAACACAACTCTGCCAAAGGACTACGTTGAGAACATCAAAAAGGAATATGTTGGTATCTTTTATGACCGCTTTATTCTGGGGCTGTGGGTGCTTGCAGAGGGCTTAATTTACCCGATGTATCAAGATGTGCTGATAGACGATCTGCCACAGGAAAAGCCGCTTAAAAGCGTTCTGAGCATCGACTATGGCACAATGAATGCATTTGCCTGCCTGCAGTGGGATCAACACCCTGATAAATGGATTGCATCAAAGGGATATTACTACAGCGGCAGGGATACAGGCGTTCAGAAAACGGATAACCAATATCTGCGGGATATTGAGGCACGTTTTGCCGACCTGATTGCGGAAGTACGAAAGCAAGACCCAATGATGCGGAAAAAGGTTGAAGTGATCATTGACCCGTCTGCGGCAAGCTTTATTGCACTACTGCGGGGAACGGACTGGGCAAAAGTACGCCCTGCAGACAACGCTGTTCTAGACGGCATTAGGGAAACAGCATCAGCCATGAATGCAGGGCTATTTGCAGTTTATAAAGGCATAAAGGAATGGCAAGAGGAAGCGGGCGGCTATGTATGGGACGAACAGTCTGCGGATGAAAAACCCGTAAAGGTGAACGATCACTACATGGACGTAACAAGGTATTTTGTTAAGACAATGAAACTAGTGAAACAGAAAAAGCAGTACAAACCACTTTGGAACAGGGGGACAGCATGAAAACCTATCAGGATTTACTTGCAGTATCTGAGGACGAGCAGGAGCGGATTGACTTTGTGCGGATGGTGATTGCGGAGCATAAAAGTTCCGATCTGTACAAAAAAGCCCGCATAGCACAGACCTACTTCCGCAAGGAAAACGCCACTATCAGGAATTATCAGAAGATCCTGTATACAATCACAGGGCTTGCAGTGCCGGACAACTACAGTGCCAACTGGAAAATGAAGCATGGCTTTTTCCATCGTTTTATTGTTCAGGAAGTTCAGCACTTGCTGTCTAACGGCGTAACATGGAAAAACAGCCGCACACGGGATATGATGGGCGACAATTTCGACACCCGCTTGCAGAAAGCGGCGAAAGATGCGGCTGTTTGCGGTGTCAGCTATTGCTTCTGGAATTTGGATCATATCGAGGAATTTCCGTGCACAGAGTTTGCGGGGATGTACGACGAAGAGGGCGGAGCGTTAAAGGCAGGCGTGCGCTTCTGGCAGATTGATGACAGAAAGCCCCTGCGGGCTACACTGTACGAGCCGGACGGATACACCGAGTATATCTGGCGAAAGAGCGAGGGATCTGTCCTGCGGGAGAAACGCCCCTACATCCTGAAGGTCCGGCAGTCTGAAGCAGACGGCACGGAAATATACGATTTCCAGAACTACCCCGATTTTCCAATTGTTCCGCTGTATGCAAATCAGGAGCATGAGAGCGAGTTAACAGGATTGAGGGAACAGATCGACTGCTATGACCTGATCAAATCCGGCTTTGCCAACGATGTTGATGATGCAAGCATGATCTACTGGACAATTCAGAATGCAGGCGGCATGGATGATATCGACCTTGCCAAATTCGTTGAGCGCATGAAAACAGTTCACGCCGCTGTGGTTGATGATGACGGCGCAAAAGCTGAAGCGCACACGCTTGAGGTTCCTTATGCAAGCCGGGATTCTTTGCTTGACAGGCTGAAGCGGGATCTGTATCAAGACGCAATGGCACTGGATGTTGAGAACATCGCAAGCGGTGCAATCACAGCTACGCAGATTCAGGCGGCGTATGAACCACTGGACAGCAAGTGCGATGATCTTGAGTATTGCGTGCTTGAATTCCTACAGCACATCCTGTACCTTGCGGGGATCACGGACGAAGATCCTTCCTTTACCCGATCATACATCATAAACAGGCAGGAAGAAATCAACGCCGTTGTTTCTGCATCGCAGTTCCTTGATGAAGAGTACTGCACACGAAAGATCCTGACCATTTTCGGGGATGGTGATCAGGCAGACGAGATTATCAAGCGCATGGATGCGGATGAACTGGAAAGAGGCGGTAATCTGTTTGCAGAAAGCCCGCAGGCGGCTTCAAACGCTTTTGATGGTAATAATCCCGCAGAAGAAGTTTAAAGGGCTTAAAACGGCTGTAAGGGGGTGATTTCGGGATGCCGGACGCAGGACACATCGAAACGGAAATCAAACTGCGAGAACTTGAGGACAAAATCAGCCGTGAATATGCGCAGGCGGCAAGAGAGGTTGAGGAAAAGTGGAAGCGGTATCTTGAAAAGTCCGAAAAGAAAGACAAGGAAATGTGGGCGAAGATGGATGCCGGAGAAATCACTGAACAGCAATATCATGAATACCGCCTGCATAGCATAGCCGATGGAAAACGATGGCGGGATATGCGGGACACCCTTGCAAAAGATTGCGCAAACGCTTCAGACATCGCAAAGAACCTTGTGGATGAATACAAGCCGGAAGTTTATGCAATTAACTACAATTTCGGCACATACGAGATTGAAAGCGGGAGTGGCATTGATACATCCTTTACGCTGTATGACCATCAGACGGTTGAACGGCTTATGCGTGAAGATCCGCAGTTATTGCCAGATCCGTCTGAGGAAGTATCAGAGAAGATCCGCAGGGGCGAGTTGGAACGTTGGGAGCGGCAAAAAATCACCTCAGTCGTTACGCAGGGAATTCTGCAGGGCGAAAGTATCCCCGACCTTGCAAAACGTATGCGGACAGTGGTTGGCATGAACAAAGCGGCATCTATCAGGAACGCACGCACAGCCATGACCAACGCTCAATCTGCGGGGCGTTATGACTCGTACCGCAGAGCGGACAAGATGGGCATAAAATTTAAGGTTGTCTGGATCGCAACACTGGACAACCGCACAAGGCACACGCACAGACTGCTTGATGGGCAGATGCAGGCTTTCGATGTTCCTTTCGATGTGGACGGAATCAAGATCAAGTATCCCGCAGACTATGGCGGGAAAGATTACAAAGTGCCGGGGGATATGATCTACAATTGCAGATGTACAATCGGGGCTGTGGTGAAAGGTTCGGATGCTTACGAGGCAAATGATATAAATGTCGATCAGCGGCGCAACCGTCTGGGGAATATGTCCTACGAAGAATGGAAACGGAGCAAGCCGAAGCCGGAAGAAAAACGCCCTGCAAGCACTGTGAAAAGATTTAGCACTGGGAGGCGGTGACCAAATGCCGTGGAAAGTAACACTGAAAGACAATTCCGATGCAGTGCGCTCTGCAGTAGAATCCCGCATTCAGGTTGCACTTGAAGCTGTGGGGCTGACTTGCGAACGCAAGGCAAAAGAACTTGCGCCTGTCGATACAGGAAACCTGAGAAACAGCCTGACACATCTTGTGGATGATACAACCGTGTACATCGGCACAAATGTTGAATATGGCAAGTATCAGGAACTAGGCACGTACAAGATGAAAGCGCAACCTTTCCTGCGTCCTGCGGTGGAGCAGAACATCGGAGAGTATCAGCGCATCATACAAGCGAATCTGTCGGACATCTGAAGATTGAAGGGCGAAAGCCCTTCTTTTTTTGCTGTGAAAAACATGGAAAGCAATGGTTTCTGAATTTAAAAACCATAGGTTTTAAAAACTGAAAACCATAGGTTTTTATTTTAAAAAACCATAGGTTTCCAAAATGAAAAACCTGAATAATAAGTATAAGTATAGTAAGAACTAAAGTAATAACTAAAGAACTAAAGAATAAACATATCTGTTTAAAAAGATTAAAAAAGAAAACAAGAAAAGAAAAAAGTCCCCATAGCGGGGAGCGAATCTTGACAACAGGAAAAATGTTTCCTATACTGCGGATAGAGACTAGTCAAAGAAATGACACCAAAGCAAAGGAGAAGTCTGACGAATGGCACTCAGCAGGAGAATGCTTAAAGCAATGGGCATTGACGAAGAAAAGATTGACGAGATCATAGCGGCGCACTCAGAGACCGTTGACGCACTGAAAGATCAGCGGGACAGCTTCAAGGCAGATGCCGAAAAACTTCCTGCGGTTGAGAAGGAATTAGCGGATCTGAAAGAAGCGGCGGGACAGAACGGCGGGAGCGCATGGGAAGTTAAGTACAATGCGCTGAAGGAAGAGAAGGAAGCAGTTGAAAAGCAGTTCGCTGACTTCAAGGCTCAGACCGAAGCCGAAAAGACCACAGCCGCAAAAGATAAGGCGTACAGGGCTATGCTGAAAGAAATCGGCATATCTGAAAAACGCATTGATGCTGTTATGCGGGTAACAGACCTTTCTTCTGTCGATCTGGATGAAAAGGGTGCTATCAAAGAAGTGGCGAAAGTAAAGGATGCCGCTAAAAATGAGTGGGCTGATTTCATCGTCACGAATACCGAAACAGGGGCAAAGGTTGAAACACCGCCCCAGAATACAGGCGCAAAAAAGACAATTGCTGACATCTATGCAAAAGATGATCATGGGCGTTATATCATGTCCACCGCAGAGCGGCAGAAGGCAATTGCTGATAGCCTGAGTCAGAATTAAAAGCGAGGTAAAAAATGGCTGTAACGAACGTTGAAAGCTTTACAACTCCGAGGGATTCACTCCCCAACGTATACACAAACGTAACTGCGAGAGAACTGGATTTCGTCACCCGTTTCGGTGATAACTGGGATGCCCTGCGTGAGATCATGGGCGTTATGCGTCCGATCCGTAAGACTCCCGGCACAAAGCTGATTTCCTATACCGCAGATGTTACGCTTGAATCCGGCTCTGTCGATCCCGGCGAAGTTATTCCGTACAGCAAGGCTACAATCGTGCAGGCGGCAAAATCCGATCTGACTATCGAGAAGTATGCCAAAGCTGTCCCGATCGAGGACGTGGAAAAGTACGGCGCAGAAATTGCTATCGAAAAGTCCGATGATGCTTTCCTGACAAAACTGCAGAATACTGTCATGACCCGGTTCTATACCTTCCTGGACACTGGTACGCTGACCGCAACGGCAGCAACATGGCAGGCGGCTCTTGCAAAGGCACAGGGCGAAGTCCTGAATAAGTTTGCAACCATGCAGAAGGATGTCACTGAGATTGTCGGCTTTGCCAACATTCTGGATGCATATGACTATCTGGGAACGGCTCAGATCACTGTCCAGACGCAGTTCGGGCTGACCTACATCCGTGACTTTATGGGATACCGTACACTGTTCCTGCTTCCGGCGGCACAGATCGCAAGAAACAAAGTTCTTGCAACGCCTGTTGAAAATATCGACCTGTATTATGTCGATCCGGGCGACAGTGAGTTTGCAAGACTGGGCCTTGATTACACTGTCAGAGGTGAAACGAACCTGATCGGATTCCATGCGCAGGGCAACTACAGCACAGCGGTTGGCGAGTCCTATGCAATCATGGGCATGGCTCTATGGGCTGAGTACCTTGACGGCATCGCAAAGGTTACTGTTTCCGGCACTTGATGCAGATTATCTGAGGTATAAACGTGTATAAGGTTTTAGTTGAATTTTACGACCTACAGGACGGCTTTTACCATTATCTTCCGGGGGATGAATATCCCCGCAAGGGCTATGAGCCGTCAGCCGAAAGAATCGCTTTTCTCTCTGGCACTGATAACGTACTTCATACCTCCTTGTTAGATAAACTCGTTCAGAAAACTTCCACCAGAAAAAAGACCAAGGAGAAAAGCGAATGATCACACTGTCCGACCTCTGCGGAGAACTTAGGAACTATTTCACTACAGCCCATGTTTTCGGGAATTTTACCGTCACTGATGGCAGGATTGACATTGAAAATATTGTTCCTGAGGGTTCTCTGCAGACCGGGCAGTTTTTTCGCATTGTGGGGTCAATATTCAACGATGGGATATACAAGTATCCGGCAACGGAACTTGTGGACGAAACCTTTAACGGCGCAATCTGGACAATGGCAGTGCCTGCTGATGTGATCCGGCTTCTGGATGACATCAACACATGGGATGCAAAATATGCAGATACGCTTGATAAGCCGTACACTTCCGAATCTTTCGGTGGATACAGCTACAGCATCAAGGGAAAGTTTGCCGATGAAACTGCAGGGGCTGACGCATGGAAAAAGCAGTTCGCAAGCCGTCTGAATAGGTGGAGGAAAATCAGAGCATGAGTTTACTTGACGAGGCTATGGAGTCTTGTACAAGGCTCAATCAGGTAACCGCTGACGATGGAGTTGGCGGTTATAGTTCTACATGGGCAGATGGTGACAAGTTCCTTGCGGCGTTTGCGTTTTCATCCAGTCTTGAAGCTAAAACAGCGCAGAAAGCAGGGGTAACAAGCCTTTACACTATCACAACCCGCAGGGCGTTCACGCTGATGTTCCACGATGTGATCAGGCGTGAGCGGGACGGCAAAATCTTTCGGATCACATCCGATGGAGATGACCAGTACACGCCCGCATCTGCGGGGCTTAATATGCGCAACGTTTCCGCTGAAGAATGGAAGATACCGCAATGACGAAAGATCAGGCTTTATACACGTTCTGGCACAGCTTTGGCTTGCCTGTCTATGACGAAACAACCGTACCGACAGGGGACAACGCCCCTGCATTTCCCTACATCACATACAACACCGAAACGGATTCAATGGATTCCGTGCTGAATCTGCATGGCTCACTGTGGTATCACAGTCCGTCATGGGATGCAATTTCAGCGGAAAAAGACCAGATTTCTGCATACATCGGGGACGGCAGACTGTACCCGATAGAAAGCGGGGATCTGTACAAAGGTTATATGTGGATAGTAAAGGGCATCCCGTTCGCTCAGCGGCTTGAGGATGATACAGACGATATGGTGCGGCGAATATATATAAACATACAGATTGAGTTTCTCTCAAAGTAAGAGGTGAAAACATATGGGAATGTTTACAGCTATTCCGCAGGATACCTTTGATGCGCTTCAGCTTGATGCGGGCATCCTGCTTAAAACTTTTAATCCGACTCAGCCTGCAGTTGTGGATGAAAACATTATTACAGCAACCACGGGCGGCATCACAATCAACTGCACTCCGACCTATTCGGATCTGGGTGCTGATGTGGACAACTGCCCGAACAACATGAAGGAACTGAAGCATCTGGATTCTTGGAAATGCACGGTGCAGTTTACGGCACTTGGGACATCTCCCGAACTGCTTGAACTGGAACTGGGTGCGGCAGACACTGCTTCCGGAAAGGTAACGCCCCGCAGGGATCTGGAACAGACAGATTTTCAGGACTTGTGGTGGGTCGGAGACAAAGCAAACGGCGGTTTTGTTGCGGTCAAGATCATCAACGCACTTTCAACCGAAGGGCTTTCGCTTAAGACAACGAAGAACGGCAAAGGGCAGATTTCCTGCACGCTTACCGGGCACATTTCACTCAGCGCACAGAACACCATGCCGATGGAATTTTACAGCATGGATTCGTAAGAAACACAGACAGGGGGATATAAGGAATGAGATTATCGGATTACAAGAACGAGGCGGCACTTGAACTGTTTGCAGACATGATGGAACCCGCAGGGGCTATTCTTGCAGACGATGAAGTCAAAGAAGCGTTCAGCGCACAGCCTATGGACAAGGCGGGAATTGTCCGTTTGCTCATGAAAAAGCATCCGTCTGAAGTTCTGGAAATCATCCGGCTGATTGATGGGGGTGATCCTAAAACATACACAATCTCGTTCCTGCAAATCCCTGTTAAGCTGATGGATCTTTTAAGCGATCCTGAGGTAATAATGCTTTTTACGCCGCAGGGTCAGAACGCAGAATCCGATGCTTCTGGCTCTGCTATGGGCAATACAGAGGAAGACGGCAAATAAAGCCGTTTACGGCGTTTTTAAGGGCTTTTATAGAGAAGGACGAAGAAGAATATGCCTACAGGGTTTACACGGCTGAAACAACCCGAATAACGGCGAATAACATAGCCCATGCATTCGGGGGAAATGAGATCACAATGAGCCTGCAGGAAATTCTGAATCCGGGCAAAAAAGAAACCAGAAGCGCAGAAGAAATCAAAGAACACATAAAGAAAGGGCTTAATAGCATGGTAAGCAAATGAGCGTAAGTATTTTTGACCTACAAGCTACATTAACCCTAGATACGCAGGAATTCGATCAGGGACTTTCGGATTCAGCAATCAAGGCTTCATCTTTTGGGGATGTTCTGAAAGGCAGTCTAGCGGCAGAAGCAATTGGCGCAGGATTCAGTGCCATTGTGAACGGCGCAAAGACTGCCGTTTCTGCTTTGATGGATG